>Ga0172379_10004632_pt1 | contig 20005 bp, 21 predicted proteins | sample GrowelOW334metaG_FD_119756 | JGI IMG/M metagenome (GOLD analysis project Ga0172379, IMG submission 119756) | Groundwater microbial communities from an aquifer near a municipal landfill in Southern Ontario, Canada - Groundwater well OW334 metaG | ecosystem: Environmental > Aquatic > Deep...
CCCAAACAACCAAAGCCACCACGGCCAAACAGAACAAAATCCCAGAAACGGCAAGCCACAATTTGCGATATGGAATAATTGCTAAATTCATATTTTTTGCAAAATTATTTTTTATTTTTTAATTTTTACGCCAAACCACCACAAATTACGTTCTTTCTTTTCATTCCCGATAAAAATTTCCAAAAAATATCTGGTTATAATCATGGCTGAGAACATGCTGGTCAAAACACCAATAGCCAAAGTTATGGCAAAACCCTTAATCATGCCGGTACCAAACAAAGCCAAAACCAAACAAACAATCAATGTTGTATAATTACCGTCACGAATGGCTGTCCAAGCTCGACGAATTGATTCGGAAACAGCGGTAGCCAACGGTTTGCCTAATTTTAACTCTTCTTTCATTCTTTCAAAAATCAAAACATTGGCATCAACAGCCATACCGATTGACAAAATAAATCCGGAAATCCCTGACAAAGATAAAGTTACCGGAATAGCCTTGAAAATAAACAAAACAATCATTGTGTAAATAAACAAAGCAATTGAAGCCAACAACCCCGGTAAACGATAATAAATAATCATAAAAATAACCACCAAAAGCAACCCTACCAAACCGGCAAATAAACTTTTTTGCAAACTGTCCGAACCAAGACTGGCTCCAACCGTTTGTTGACTAATCAAATTGATTGGTACAGGCAAAGCACCCGCATTTAATCTTTGTGCCAAAGTTTTGGCTTCGGCAATGTCAAAACTACCAGAGATAACGGCTTTGCCATCAGGAATTTTTTCATTAACCGTTGGAATACTAATCGGCTGTCCATCAAGAAAAATCGCCACCGGTTTGCCGATATTTTTCTGAGTAATTTCGGCAAATAAAGTTTTGCCATTTTCATTAAACTCCAAAGAAACTTCCGGAGCTCCAGTCTGTTGTGAAATTTCCACCCAAGCTTTTTTTAAATCTTTGCCGGTCAAAGCCGTTGTCTTCCAAGGATCCGCCGAAGGCAAAATGTCAGCTTCGGTTTTCTTTTTGAGAGCAATCGCCAAAACTTTGTATTCGACTTTTGTTCTTTCGTCTTTTTTGTAAATTAAATGATAACCAAATTCAGTTTCTACCGGCTCGGAAATTTGCCCATTGGCCAAAGCAAAAGCGGATTCACTAAATGGTTTAACCATTTGTTCTTCATTAAACCAACCCAAATCACCACCATTGGCTCCAGAACCAGCGTCAGTGGAATTTTCCTTGGCCAATTCAGCAAAGTTTGTTTCGTTAACTTTTTCTTTTATCTCTTTTATTTTATTAAAAGCTTCTTCTTTGGTAATCGTGCTTTGGCAATTTGGCGCACCACCATAACAAATTAAAATATGAGAAGCACTTATTTCTTGGCCATTTTCTCTTTTTTCATTATTTTTTACTACAAAATAGCCAGAGGAATCATCCAACACTTTTGGAATAACCGTGCCAACATCAACTTTATTTGCTTCTTGCCAAATAAAATTGTAAGCACTCATTTCACCAATCCAGCCCAAATCACCGCCATTTTGTGCTACGCCATCAAGTTCGGAATTTTCTTTGGCCAAAGTGGAAAAATCATCACCCTTCTTGGCTAATCGTAAAACTTTTTCCGCTTTGTTCTTGGCTTCTTTGTTAAAATTGGTCAAATCACGCTTCTCTTCATTAGTCAAAGCTCTTTGCGGTTCATTATTCTGTTCTTTGAATTCCAATAATGGCGTTTCGCCAATCATTTTGATTGCTTCTTTGACATCACTAACGCCGGCCAAATCAACAATCACGCGATAATGACTTCCGGCTGTGTTGACTTGAACCAAAGGTTCGGCCACGCCAAAAGCATTAACTCTTCGCTCAATTACATCCCGCACGCCTTCGACCGATTCCGCTTTGTTACCAAAATCAACTTTGCTGGTATCAGCTTCATAAACCAAATGAGTTCCGCCTTGCAAATCAAGCCCGAGATGAAAAGGTACATTTTTGAAATGTGGAAAAGCTGTCCCAATTTTGTCATTGAGATAATCCATTGTTCGATCAAAAGGAACTGACCAATTGAAAATACCCATTACCACGGCCACGATTAAAATCATTGCTACCGTTAATCTCACTTTGGTCGATTTTTTCATTTTGCTTGCCATAATCACTATTTATTTTAAATTTTTAGTTAGCATAAACATTTTAAAGCAAAAATAACAGAAAAGCAATGCTTCAACAACCCAGATGTTCACATCTTTTGACTAAATTAAACTATCGTGTTTTAAAATAACAACTATTGACAAAATCATCTTAAATCCTTAAAATTTACTTGTTTTGCTGTTCTTTTTATTTCAGCGTTTCCAAAAAAGGAGAAAAAATGATCAGGGACGAACCACAAGCTGACATGCATCTGCATTCAACATTTTCTGACGGCGAACTTTCGCCACGAGAATTAGTCCGGTTGGCAAAAGAAAAAGGACTAACCGGTATCTGTTTGACCGATCACGAAACAATTGCCGGAGAAAAAGAATTTAAAGCTGCGCTTGCCGAATTCAATATGCGCGGAATCATGGGTGCGGAATTTTTTGCTCAGTTTGAAGAAAAAATCGTTCACTTGTTAGTCTATGGAGTTAACGCGGACAATTGGCATTTTTTTGAAAAAATCGCCAAGAAAAATCACGCGGCTCATGAACATTATGCGCGCACAATTCTAGAAAGATACCGCCGAGCAAAATTAATGGACGTCAATCTTGATGAAGTTAAAATGTTTCGTACCAATCGCGGACCATTTGTCAATTTTGTGGACATTCTTTATTTTCGTGCAAACAAATACCAACTTAACCCATTCGAAGTTCATGAAGAATTGTGCCAAAATTTTGGCAGGATGACTAATTTGCAATTGGATGTGGCGACTGCTGAAGAAATTTTTGAAGCTTCAAACAAAGCGGACACTGTTGTAAGCTGGGCACATTCAGGATTGCAGTTAACAGAACCGGATGGACAAGAATATTTACGAGAAGCAATTCCCTACTTTGTAACCAAAGGATTAAAAGCGCTTGAAGTAAACCATCCTGCAAATACTGCACTTGCCAGAACGTATCTATCCTCTGTGTGTTTACAAAGAAATCTTTACAAGACTGGTGGCTCTGATTTTCACGGTCCGGTGGTCCATCCCAAAATAAAGTTCGCCTGCGTCACGGCACATGAACGCTGTTTCGCCGAACTTTGGCGAAAACTCATGTAAAAGCGGACAAATTTTTGTCCGCAGGGAAATCACTTTTCTTTAACTATCAACTGACTTTTTTGCCAAAACCTTTTCCAATTCCTCCTTTGTTTTTAATAAAAATTTTAATTTTTCTTGAACTGCTAAAATTTGTCCATCCAAAATTTCCATAGCCGAACTTGTTTTTTGCATTTCTTCCAATATATTCTGTCCAGATCGTTCAAGAAAATCAACAGTATCAAACCAATTTTTTTGTATTTGTGTCGCGTCATGACGCAACTTGGCTACATAAATTTGTGAATCATGCGCAATCCCTTCTTTAAAAGCCCGGTGCCAGGATTGCATCAAATTAACACTAAACAAAATAACCAAACGAAAAAATCTATACCAATCTAGCGATGAAAAATGACCCAAACCAAACCAAAACCTATCCCCACTTCGGTTATGATTTATCGCTTCAATCCTTCCCAAAAAATCTTTCATGGAATCAATTAAATCCGAACTAAGCGTTTGTGGATCGATCTTTTCTTCTTGAACAAATTTTTGCAAAATTGGCCAATACTTAAATGACCAAATTTCTTTGACCGTTCGTAAAGATTTTTCCGCCCGACCGCCAAAAACATTAGGTTTATCCGTATATGGCCATTTTTTTTGAACTTCAACTAAAAAATCATCCAGAGACTCAAGCTTCAAACAATTTACAATACTCTCAAATTTTTGCCAATCGACCGGTTCAATTGTTGAATCATTAGTAATTCCAAGTTTAAATTTGCTCAATTCATCCACGATGACCTCCATTATGCTGATTGACCAGAAAAATTATTTTCAAAGATCACGTAAAAATATATTTATCACAATAAAATATTAAAGTCAAATTAAAAAACCACAACATTTTTTGTATTTTTTCCCTGATCCGCCACGTCATTCGACATGGCTTCGCTAAATTTTATTTTGTAAAATTACTTACCACAACAATGTTTATACTTGACCGGAGTTCCGTCGGCTTTTTTGGCTCCGCATGGACAAGCATCATTGCGTCCGACATTGTCAGAAATCAGCTTGCCGGAAACTTTGTTATTGTCTCTTTTTTCTGAAGCAAAAGGATCTCCATTAGAGACAAAACTGGAAACGGCTTCGCCACCACTGGTTTCCACTTTGGCTTTTTGATAAGGATTACCAAGGTTTGTATTTATTCCCAATTTAAAAATCGTATAAACCACCTGTCGTTGAATCAAATTCTGCAATTCCATAAACATATGATAAGTTTCATTTTTGAATTCTATCAAAGGGTCGCGTTGCCCATAACCGCGAAGTCCAATACCGGTACGCAAACTTTGAATCGCTTCCAAATGCTCTACCCACAAAAAATCAATGCTACGCAACATAATTTCTTTTTGGATATTATGAAACATTTTTTTGTTTTCCGTTGAATCGCCAAAAAGATTTTCCATTTCTTGAAATTTTTGTTTTGCTTCATTAAATAAAAATTCTACGATTTTGGTTCTAGCCATAACATCTTGAACTTTGTCCCCTGCCACTTTTTCCAAAGATGAAACAACTTCCGCTGATTCTTTTGTTAAAGGAAACATAGTTTTGGCTGTTTCGCAAATCTCCTGTAAATTCCATGTTGTTTGATCCGGCGATGCGGTATGGAAAGAAACAACTTGTTCTATTTCATTTTCAATCATTTTGAGAATTTCCGCCTTGACCAATTCCGAACGTTCTTGAGAATTCAACAATATATCATGTCTTCTTTTGTAAATTATCTGTCTTTGTTTGTTGATAACATCATCATATTCAACCAAATGTTTGCGAATATCAAAATTATTTCCTTCAACTCTGATTTGCGCTTTTTCAATCGCGTTGGAAATAAATTTATTCTCAATCGGTTGATCTTCGGGCACACCCATTTTTTGCATCAAAGTTTTGACGCGATCAGAGCCAAAAACACGCATCAAATCATCTTCCAACGAAATATAAAATTGTGAAGCGCCCGGATCGCCTTGGCGACCGGAACGACCGCGAAGTTGATTATCAATGCGACGAGCTTCATGTCTTTCGGTTCCAAGAACAAAAAGACCACCCAAATCTTTTACTTTTTGGTTTTCCTCGGCGTTAAAGGGCACACCGCCCAAAATAATATCCACACCGCGACCGGCCATATTTGTCGCTACGGTTACTGCGCCAACTCGTCCAGCTTGGGCAATAATTTCCGCTTCACGTTCATGTTGTTTGGCATTCAAAATTTGGTGCGGAATTCCTTCTCTTTGCAAATAAGCGGAAAGCAATTCATTCTTTTCTATCGAAATCGTACCAACCAAAACCGGTTGACCTTTTTCGTGAAGTTGTTTTATTTCTCTGACCACGGCCATTATTTTACCTTTTTCGGTCGAATAAATGCGATCCGACAAATTTAATCTTTGCACCGGCCTATTGGTTGGCACAATCGTCACATCCAAATTATAAATTTTGGAAAACTCCTCGGATTCCGTCGCCGCCGTACCGGTCATACCAGATAATTTTTTGTACAAACGAAAATAATTTTGAATGGTAATAGTTGCCAAAGTTCGACTTTCTTTTTGCACTTCAACATTTTCTTTGGCTTCAATCGCCTGATGCAAACCTTCGCTATAACGACGCCCTTCCATCAACCGACCAGTAAATTCATCAATAATTATTATTTCGCCATCTTTGACAACATAATCGCGATCTTTTTTGTATAGCGCATGAGCATTCAAAGCTTGTTCCAAATGATGCGCCAATTCAATTCCGCCTTCGGCATAAATATCACCAAGACCGAGCCATTTTTCTGTTTTGCTCAAACCAACTTCGGTCAAAGTGGCGGCGCGCATTTTTTCATCAATATTATAATCTTCATTTTCCACCAATCTCGGCATCAGCTGTGAAAACTTCTTATACAAAGACGCTGATTCTTCAGCGGCCGCGGAAATAATCAATGGTGTTCGCGCTTCATCAATCAAAACCGAGTCAACTTCATCGACAATTGCAAAATGGAGCGGTCGTTGCACTTCTTCTTTTAACTCCGCCACCATATTGTCCCGCAAATAATCAAAACCAAATTCACTGTTTGTTCCATAAGTGATATCGGCGAGATAAGCTTCTTTGCGCGAGCATGGTCGCAAATGTTTCAAACGTTCATCATGTTGCGTTTCATCCAAATATTCAGGATCAAAAATTAACGCTTGATCATGAATAAGGCAAGAAGTTTTGAGACCAACGGAATAAAAAGCCGCACCATTCCAACCGGCATCACGTTTGGCCAAATAATCATTGACCGTAACCAAATGAGCACCTTTTTCTTCTAGCGCATTCAAATACAAAGCCAGAGCGGCCACGTGAGTTTTGCCTTCTCCTGTTTTCATTTCGGCAATTTCGCCACGATGTAGCACCATACCGCCCATTAATTGCACATCATAATGACGAATACCAATCACTCGACGGTTGGCTTCTCTAATTGTCGCAAAAGCTTCTGGCAAAATATCATCCAAAATTTTTCCGGATTTTAATTCTTCGCGAAATTTATTGGTTTTATTTTTTAATTGTTCATCGGTTAATTTTTCAAAATCATCACTGAAAAAATTTATTTTTTCCACTATCGGCAAAAAACTATCAATTAATTTTTGATTAGCATCTTTGACTCTAAAAATTTTTTGTAAAATTCCCATATTTTTTTTCACAAATTCAAAATTCAGAATTCTGAATTTTGGACTTTTATAATTGCTTAATATCAATCACTCTATCATTTTTCCTGACAAAAAACAACCCCGAAAGGCTGTTTTTGTTTAAATTTAAATACTTTTATTTTTTAAAGAAACAATCTTTGACAACTACAACTGTTCCTTGTATTTCTTTATTTCCATCTGAATTCCCTTCTTGGCTTCATTGATCGCTTTGTTAATATCTTCATACTCCTTGCGATAACGCAATAATTTTCGCGGAACACTTACATTGACTTCGCAAAAATAGATATCGCCCTTTTGCTGTCCTTTGGTCGTTTTGCCAACTTCGACATCAACTTGTTGAATATTATCAAAATATTTTTCGAGGCCGTTAAATTTTTCAAAAATATTTTCCTTTAACGCCGGATTCAACTCATAATTGGTTGATTTTAAATTCATTTTCATACGATTTTTATTTTAAGAATTAAATTTATTTATACAACTGACCCACTGACCCACCGACCAACTGAGCCCTCCTTCGCTCTGCGAGCTACGGAAGGGCAAGCAACTGAGCAATTTAGCAAGATAAAAAACAACCTACTTCTTATATATAGTACAAAAATAAGAATGAAAAAATTTCATAAAAGTTTTCCCGTTTGCAACAATTCAATCGACGATGGGCCTACTCCACCACCTGGTAAATTCCACAAATCATAATCTGTTCGATGACAAAACAAAATCCTGTTTTGTTCATCAAAAATAATTCCAAATGAGGCGACTTTGAACATATTTAAATTTATTTACTTTTCTTTCTAATTTTTAACACCGATTTTTTGTCTACAGCGTTCAATCTTTTTTTTGATTCTTTGATATTTTCCGTTGTTGGTAGTTGTTCTGGCATGGTTCCGCCCAAATCTTTAATCGTTTGTCTAACTTTTTTACCAACCGTAAAATGTGCTTCATTAGCCCGATCTTGCCCCAAAATATTTTCTCTTTTTAATTTTGCCTCAGCTTGCGTTGCGCGAAAAAGATTGGCTGCCAATTCTTCACTTCCCATATGATCAAGAATCGCTTGATTTTTATTCAGCTTCTTTTTTGCATGAATTTCTTTTTGTCTCAATCCACCATAAAGTCCCAAATATCCGTAATCCGTAAATTTTGCATAATTCAAAACGCCGGCTTCTTGTGCAGCTTTGGCCAATTTTTTATTATGTTCTTTCATTTCATTTCGCAAAAAAACTCTTTTTCTGTCTTCCACTTGCAATTCGTAAGTTTCTTGTTTCCTCGTTTGAATCGCAAAATATGTTTGAGCCAGAGCAATTTCTTTTTTTCGAGGATCGCCATTTTGCGCAACCAAATAACAAGCATATCTAGATAAATTATAATTATCCACCCGCCGTTCAGCCTCTCGAACAGTTCCCGTCGCAATCAATATCATTTCGCTCACGCCGGCGAAATGATCCGCCACAGCCTGGCCGCTGTTTTTGCATGATTCAATGGCTCGTTCAATAGCCGGAACAAATTTACCATACTCCGTGTATCCCAACAATTTATACAAATCTCGTGCGCTCCAATATTCTTGGCCGTAGTTATTGATTTTTTTAATTTTTTCAAAAATATTTTCTGTTAACATAATAATTTCCTTATTTGTAAAATTCACCTCATTCTTATTTTAACAAAATTCATTTCAAATAAATCTTTTTTCTAACCATTAACAATAACAACGTGCCAAAAACTGTTAATAACGAAACAACAACAAACAGTAATCTAAATCCAAGCGAAACAGCAATCATGGCGCCAGCGCTAGCCGCCAACGCACGACCAACTCCTATAATGATATCGTAAACACTCCATTCCACGCCGGCTTTGTCTTTGTCCGCGTGACGGGTAAAAACTTTGCACCAACCGGGAAAAACCATCGCTGAAGCTATACCAAGCAAAGCTTGAAGGATGTAAAGTTGCCAAATAGCAGTCGTAAAAGCCAAGCCAAGATAAACCAACGCCGCCAAAGTATTGCCAACAACGGTTATGTAAAAATCATCTTTTTCAGTTTTGGTTCGATCCATCAACCGAGCAAGTGGAATTTCAAAAACCGCTTCAAAAACAGACCGAATGGACATGGCAATACCAACGGTAGCGATTGTCGCCAACCCAATCGAATCAGTAACATACAAAGCAAAAATCGGCGAAAATAAATTGGCTGCTGAAATAATTACAAAATCAGAAACAATCATGATTTTTACCACCATGTTTATTTTGTAATTGCGTACGTTGCGAAAAAAGTCGTTATGAAACATATTTAAATGAGTTCATAAAGTTAAAAGTTGAAAGTTTATAAAGTAATCTAATGATTCGAAACTACGAAAGGCTACGAAACTACGAAATACTCACTGCCAAAGCTCCAACAAAAATTTTTAAATTTGTTAAATACTATTTTCGTAGTTTCGTAGTCTATTTATTTTTCGTAAATTTTGTGCCTTATCGCAAACAACATCAAACCGCTCGATAACAGAATCAAACCAGAAACAAAAAACAACCAATCAAACCCAAACTTTTCGGCGACAAAAGCGCCGATAACAGCGCTTAACGACATGCCCAGCCCAACAGAAACATCATAAAAACTCCATTCTACAGCTTCTTTGTTTCGATCAATATGGCGCGTAAAAATGGTATACCAAGCAGGATAAGCCATGGCACCGGCAAAACCAAGAATAGCTTGCGAAAGATATAATTCCCAAATTTCATTGATAAAAAGATAATAAAAAAACATTCCGGACATCAACATCAATCCGGCAATAGCACAATACAGATCATCCCGTTCTGTTTTTGTTTTGTTAATCAAAACACCAATGGGAATTTCCACAATGGACTTAACAACAAAATAAATCGTCGTGGCAATGCCGACAGTTTCGATTGACGCACCGGTAATTTTACTAGAAATAAAAATCGCAAATATCGGACCGCTTAAATTTACCGCAAAAAAACCAACAAAATCTGACAAAATTAAAATCTTAACAACAAAATTCATTTTATAGTTTTTGATGGCACGGACAAATTTGCGATGAATCATAAATATTAGTTCCTAAAGTTCGTAAAGTTATTTTAGATACGAAACTACGAAAGGCTACGAAACCACGAACAACAACGAACTTCATTTCTCCTGTTTTCGTAGTTTCGTAGCCTTTCGTAGTTTCGTAGCCTTTCGTAGTTTCGCAGTCTATTATTTATATTTTATCACATTTTTAAAATCCAACATATTGAACTTCCTCTTCCAACTGCACACCAAACTCATTTCTAACTTTTGTTTTGACAACGCTAACCAATTGCAAAACATCCTCGGCTTTGGCTGCGCCTAAATTTACTATAAAATTCGCATGAACATCGCTGACTCCGGCGCCACCAATTTTGAATCCTTTTAATCCTGCTTCATCAATAAATTTCGCAGCGGAAATTTTGCCATTCGAAGACCACGATTCATATTTCTTAGTTTCATTAGAAGCTAAAATATTCTTAAACCAGCAACCGCAACTCGGTAAATTTAACGGTTGAGAACAAACTCTTTTTTGCCATTCAACATCAATGACTTTTATTTTTTCTTCACTATTTTCATCATGCGTTAATTTAAAAATCACTCCGGCAACAATTAAATTTTTATTTTTTTTAAAAATACTGTCCCGATATGCAAACTGACAAGCTTCCTTTGAAAAAATTTTTAAACTTGGCTCATTTTGCAAATCAATTACTTCAATCGACTCCACCAAATCCCCCGCACCTTGACCATAAGCGCCGGCATTACCGTATATCGCCCCGCCAACCGTTCCAGGAATATTTCCGGCAAATTCAAGACCGCTTAATTTGTTAGCAATCGCTTCTCTAATTGTTAAATTCAAAATATTTCCGGCAAAAACTTTTATTTTTTCACCGGTGATTTCCATTTTCCCGGGAACCGTTTTTATTACTAGACCATCAAAGCCATTATCAGAAACCAAAATATTGCTACCGCCGCCAATAACGAAAAACGGCAAATTATTTTTCTTTGCCACATTAATGGCTGTAAAAAGTTGCGGAACATTTTCCACCTTAACAAAATATTTCGCCGGCCCACCAACTTTGAAATTGGTATGGTTCGATAAATTTTCATTTTCAATAACCGGTAAACTTAATTGTTGTTCTAAATCTAATTTATTCATATACAAAAATTTAAATTTAAATAATTTTGCCCGAAATGACAAAGAATAGATTACAGATTTTCTCAATTAGCAATTTACTTATCCAAACATCCTTTTAAATTTTTTATTAACCTCTTTTCATAAACATCCAGAATTTGCTGTCCGACTTTTTTGCTAACGACCCAATCGAGATTGTTATCAGCAATTCCGTTAGGACATCTCTCTATCAGATTATCAGTTTCCCAAGGATTTGCAACTATAAACTTCTTTATTTTTTTAGTTGGCACGGTAACTAACTTTTTATCAATCACCAACATATTGGAAATTTCCGAATTGCCAGCATGGCCATCAAGATCACCTTTTAAAATCTTCTTTTCAATAAATCGACAATCATCCTCATCTGATTCTTCGAGATTGATAATTTTGACATTCGGAAAAGAAAACTTTTTTATAAATTTTTCAATATAAACACCATTGGCGTGAAAGGAATAAATAAAAATATTTCGTGCCTGAGCCTTAATTGAATTGCAAATATCAAACATCACTCGCTCGAGAGTTTCCTCCGTTAACCAAACCGTGCCAAAAAATCCGCGATGTTCGGCCGAACGAGAATATTCCACCATTGGCAAAATTACTATTTTTTTAAACCTTTTCTCAATTTTGTCCACTAAATATTCAGTGACAAAAGTATCGGTGCCAAAAGGCAAAAAAGCCCCATGTTGCTCGGTTAAGCCCATTGGCAAGAGAAAATCATACTTTTGACCTTTTTTGAAAACTGTTTTTTTGTTTAATTTTAGATACATATTTGAGTTTTTTTATGACTTATTGTTGACATTTTATCAGATATATGATATAATTTAAAGTTAATTTTACAATCAAACTCGGAGGAAAACATGAAAGAGATGCGAGAAGGCTGTATGCTAATGGGAGCTCTTAGTGGGATATTCATTGGCCTTGGTTCTCAAAGTTTTTGTTTCGGCTGCGCAACTTACCTGATTATAAGAACCCTTGGTTTTTTGGCCGAAGAGATTATCCTCGCCATTGAAAAATCAAAAAATTAGATCAACAGTAACCAACAATTTTTTAGGAGGAAAACATGAAAGAGGTTAAAGGGTTACCTATATTCTGGAATTTTATTTATTTTTGCATGATTCTGGTCAATTTGGGAACAGGCATTTGGACAGAGTCCAAGTGGAGTTATTTCCTTGCTTTTGGAATGGCTGTTTCAACCATATTTATGGTCGCCGATCAGATCATAAGAGCTGTCCATTCGGCGAAAAATGAGATCCTGAAAGCCATCGCGGTGCAGAATTCTCAAGCGACCATACCTGAAGAAAAAGACGGCTAACAGCTCCCAACACTGGGCGGATCAAATCCGCCCTTTTATATTTTTTAAAATATTGGCATTTTTGTTGGTGATAACTTTTTTACCGGTTTTTGATTCAATTTCTTTTCTGGCATTGCCAGCAATACTTCCACCTTCACGAGCCACAACTTTATTTTCATCAAGATTTTTTGGAACTTTTTTTTGCGAAATTTCTGTGGTTGCAGTTTCTGCCAACATATTTAAAACCAATTCCAGATTCGTCATGTTATCCCGCAAATTTTCTTTTTTTATATTTTTTAAATTCTTGTATTCTTTGGTCGTCATCCCTGTCCACGCCTTGGTTATTTCATCAGTCAAAATGGCAAACTCCAAACCTTCTTTCATCCCCCTATTTTTCCATTCATCAGTTAAATCTTTACGAATTTCAATACTTTTTAATCGTTGATTGATCCAAGATTCAGAATAACCTTTTTGCAAATAAGTTCGCAGGGCGCGACTGATTGCCAATTCCGGATCCGCCGTTTCCTCCAATCTTTCATAACCAACCTGCGCTAACCAAAGTTTAAACGGTTCGGCTTTTGGCGACGGAATTGATTGAATCAAACGAAGTAAAACTTCCGTTTCGGCAGCGTCTGACAAATAATATTTTCCATCTTTAGCCAAAAATTTCAGTTGTCCGATTTTTTCGGACAACTGACTTCCTTCTAATTTTAACTTCCTTTTTAAATCGTCCCAATATTTTCTTGGACGATTTGACTCTGTCAAAACACCAATGACATCAATAACCGAAAAATACCAGAGTTCATTATCTCCGTCCCAAACTCGACGAATTTGTTGTCCGTCAAAAATTGCCAAGGCTTTGTTTTTTATTTTATCTTTCATCTTTCAATTTTTACTTTTATTTTCTTATTTTTTCGACCGGAATAAAAATTACTGGCCTGCATTTTCTTCACTTGCGACGCCAACGAGGCGTCTTTTTGTTTTGGTTTTTTGTTTTGTTTTTGCAAACGATTTTTGCGTCGCAAAAACTTTTCTTCGTCACACATATTCTGTTTTAGTTTCATACAATTTTGAGATCTCTCCATGTTAGTCGAGATGACAAAATTGTTTTTATTTGACAAAATACTCCCAACTAGGTTGCCAGTATTTTGTTTTGTAAAAATTGTTTAAATATAAAAAAATTATAAACCAATTTTATTCACAATATGATAAATATCGCCGGCACCCATGACGACGACAACATCTTCCTTTTTTAACACTTCTTTTATTTTGTTTTCGGTTTCGTAAAAATCTTTGGTAAAATAAATTTCCTTATTTGGGGCAATCGCTTTTATCGCTTTTGCCAAATCATCAGAACTGATTTTGTTACTTTCTTCTTCACGACCGGCAACATCGTAAATTTCATTTAAAATCAAAACATCCGCATCGCCAAAACAATGAATAAAATCATCGAACAATTTTCTGGTACGATCTTTTTGGTGAGGTTGAAAAACAGCCACAATTCTACGACCGGGTAAAAATTCTTTGATCGCCTTCAACGTTCCGGCGACGGCGGTCGGATGATGCGCGTAATCGGAAATCACCGTCAAATCTTCATCATTTTTGACAATTTCAAAGCGTCGCCAAATGCCTCGATATTTTTTTAAACTTTCTTTGATAATGCCAACCGGAATATCAAAACTAATGGTATAAGCAATCGCCGCCAAAGCATTGTAAATATTAAAATCACCCGGAATATTCAATTCAAATTCTCCAAGATTTTGTCCGTAATAAATAACATCAAACAGTTGTTTACCGGGACTTTTGCGAATATTAACCGCAAAAACTTCCGCTCCCGGAATAAACCCATAACGCACCAATCGACATTTTGGTAAATTTAATTTGCGAATATTCAAATCATCGTTATTGTAAATCAACCAGTTGTCAGTTCCTTTTAAACCGTTAACATATTGTTGAAAAGTTTGCACAATATGATTCAGGTCTTTGTAATAATCAAGATGGTCTTCTTCGATATTGGTCAAAACAATTGTCTGAGGTTTTAACAACAACATATGCGCGCGATATTCGCACGCTTCGGCAATTAACAAATCACTTGTTCCGTTACGAAAATTTCCATTAATTTTGCCAAAACGAGAACCGATAATTACCGTCGGATCTTTCTCGGCATCAATCATAATTGCGCCAATCATCGCCATCGTAGTTGATTTGCCATTAGTTCCAGAAATCGCCACAGTCTTATATTCTCGAGAAAGTTCACCCAAAACTTCAAAATAACTTTTTTGGGGGATTTGCCATTCTTTGGCTTTTATTCTTTCCGGATTGGTTATTGGTACGGCCGAAGAATAAAGGAAAAGATCATACGCAAAAGTTATATTTTCCGCAGTTTGGGCAAAATTTATTTTTATTCCCAACTTTTCCAAATCATCCGTCACTTCGCTATGCACCAAATCAGAACCAACCACTTCCACTCCGCGCACAAAAAAATACCGCGCCAAGGCGGAAATGCCAATGCCACCAATGCCGGAAATATAAATTTTTTTGACTTCGTGGATGTTCATATTTTTTTAATAAGTGATAAGTAGCGAAAGCCCTGTCGTATGACGGAGTAAGTAATAAGTATAATAAGTTATAAACAAAAAAACATACTACTATAATAATATTTTACCTTATTTTAACAATTTTTACAATAAAATAAAAAAGACGGGATTGTTCCGTCTATTCTCTGTTATACTTTCCTCGACCGCTTGTTTTTCAACGGCCAAATTCGATCTGCTTCCTTAATAATCAATTCCTCAGAAAGATTTTTTTGCTTTGCCAAGTCCGCTTCAATTTGCGGACGAATAGCGATTCTCATTACATCATATTGCTTTTTTATCTCTTCATCAAACAACTTTCTTTCTTCCTCGGAAAAATCTGCCAAATCATCGCAATTCATCCAAATTACAGAGAAAGCTCTATCAACCATCTCATCAATCATCTTTAACAGAACGTCTTCCGTAAATAAAAGACGAATTGTCTTTTTTACAGATTTTAAATATTTACGACTGGTGGTGGTTCTTCTAATAATTTCATCCCTAACATCTCCACACAAAACCAAATCTTCGGGCAAACAATCTTTTTCTCGAGCCAAATCAACAACTACATTGATTTTTTTCCAGTAATCAATATAAGCATCATATTTTTTGGTGGCGATAGATTTTAAAGACTTTTCCAACCCTGCAAACGCATTCCGCATAATTTCTTTATATGCTGGAAAAAACTCCTCAAATGCTTCTTCATTAATCGGCCCGCCATCATGTTTAATGCCTTTAAAAACGGTTCGCATAGATTCTTTGTCGGCAAAAACTTCATCCAAATCACTTCCCGATAACAACTCAACGCTTCGGTCTCCAACCAACAACCTTTCAACAAACTTGTCGCCAATCACTTGATAAAACAATTTTCCGAAAATCAATTGATTCTCAATCACCATCAACTGTTCCTCAGTCAAATTCGACTTATCAATTTGAACCGAACTCATCTGCAACTTGATCCAAATTTCCTTAACTTGTTCAGCAGTCAATCCATGAATATTAAAATTCTTCTTTCTCATCAGCACCTCCAAATGTAAAGAACCTTCCCCAAAACAAGGGAAAAAATAGTTTACTACAAAAGAATCATCCCGTCAACAAAATGCACTCGCCCATGGCTAAACTTGACTAAAATTAGAAATTATTCAAAATCTTTATTGCCATGAAAAAAACAGCCTTAGTCTTTTTTATTTATTTGTTTTCTAGTCATTTCCCACTTGGTTTCTCCGTTCTTATAATTTCCAACATCAACCAAATCTCCAAATCCAGCGGCCGCATAAAAACTTGCCAACTGTTGTTTTTTTGAATCTCTGAAATGCAAAACCCATGTAAAATCATCTTCTTTACTGGTTGCTTGAAACGCTTTTGAAAGTAATTTTTTTGCTAAACCCTTGCCACGATATTTTTCATCCACTGCCAAAGTTACCAAAATTCTAGTTTGCAAATCATCCTCAACCAACCAAGATTCCAATAATCCGACAATTTTGCCACTCTCGGAAATTGTCAAAACAATCGGTTGTAACTCTCTGTTGGCATATTTACGAACTTTAAAATCAACACTATTCTTCGACTTGGGGAAATTTTCATTATAAAATTCGGTAATTGCCTCAATTTTTTTTAAATTTTCGGACAAATTATCTTCAAATTCAAAATGTGGCTGATTTTCAACTTTGCCCGCCAATAATTCTTTCATAAATTTTTATGTTATTTTATTTTATGTTATTTTATTTTACCTTATTTTAACAATTTTTACAATAAAAAAAACAACCTCATTAAGGTTGTTATGTTTTTCAATTACTTTTTAGAATCCTCCAAAAATTTGGCTTCGCCTTTGAGAAGCTCTCCAATTTTATCTCGCAGTGCCTTCTCTTTCTTCATCTTTGCATTAAATCTATCCGTCATAAAAAGAAAAGATTCTGTACTCACAGCGAACAAGGTTCCACTTGGCGCCGCCGTCCCGAGAGCCATTTCTGTGGTAAAATAACGTACCAAGCACAAACTCTTTGAGTCATCCATAAAACCGACAAAGACAACCTTTTTTCCCATGTGGACAAAAGCAAAATCAAGAAATCCAAACTGACAATTATGATTTTTGCAACCATCAGGGTTTAATATTTCAACGTTTCGATCTTCATCAAGAATCTGCGCTGTGCCAATCGAAATTTCTTTTCCAGAAACAACTGCTTTTTTCTCCATGATTTCCTCCACTTTGTTGCCAAAGAACGAACAGATAAGATTAGCATAATAACATAAAAATGTCAACAAAAAATGTCAACACAAAACAAAAAGCATACCTCCAATTAAGAATTCTTGTGTAATTTTAGACAGATTATAGAAATATTCTAATTTTTAAAAAAAACCATTGTTTTCTATCACCCCTTGCCATTATTCAAAATCTTCATCCCCCAAATTTAAAAACTTCTTTTTATCTTTTTTGCCAAAATGCCCCAGACAATTTTTTTCGCCACAACGGCATTCACAAAAAACGCCGGACTTTTCGGTAAAATTATAGTTACAAGTTATTTCTTCACCAATTTTGATCTCCCGCAAAGCGATTAAAACTGGATCGATGCGCTCAATGTCCAATTTTACATTTGGGTCACAAGAATGATTTACGAAATTTAAAACTTTTTCATCGCAAACATATTGTCCATTGCCAACATAAGCATGCCGATAAAAATTTTCGTAACGCAACTTTTCCAAAGGAATTCTGTAAAATTCCTCGCCGGCTTTTATTTCTTGCAAAGTAAAAATGCCTTTGCCTTGAATTCCGCTCTTCTTTTTTAACAAAAAATTATGTTGATTCCTAGCTACAGTTACAATATTTCTGCCACAAAAAACACTGGCGACATTTCCTTTTATACTGTAATAATTTTTGACAATTTCAAAACCATTTCTCGTTAAAAGTTTTTTAATTTCCCCTCGGAGAAAAGCGTAATAATACAAAACAACTTCATTTTTGCCACTTTGCCAAAGAGTAAAAACATCCCGCCAATGATGCCACTCTTTTTTATTTTCGTCACTTAATAATTCTTTTATTTCCGACCATGATTCATATTTGCGCCAAACGGACTTGCGAGCAAAAATATTCCACAAATTCCAGTTAATCATCAGCAGCAATCCGTTCGGTTTTAAAAATTTTTTTATTTGTCGCAAAACTTTTTCTTGATTTTCTTTTGGTAAATGATTAAAAGAAGAAATTAAAAAAATAACATCGAATTCCTGATTTTGCAAAACTTCATTTTTTTCTAAAGTCAAAAAATCACCAACAGCAAAATTTGCTTCCGGATATTTTTGTCTGGCCAAACGCAAAAGTTCAACACTGTTATCCATTCCTAAATATTGAATGTTTTTGTCTTGTAAAAGTTCCAACAATCGGCCGTTGCCACACCCCAAATCCAAAACCTTTTGGCCCGGTTTTATAAAATCCGTCAAAGTTTCCATATCTTTCCAAACAAAAGAACGCGTCGCGGAAAAAGGTTCGGCAATTTTGTCGTAACTGACTTGATTTAGTTCAATATTTTTTGACATTTGTCGTGTTTTGTTTTGTTTGTTGTTTCGGTTGAAAGAAAAGTGAATTTATTATATGATGTAAAAGTAAATTCCGTAAAATTTAAAACAAAATATGTTAAAAATCAAAACAGCGCTACTACTAAGTTTTATTATCGCATTTTGCCCAATTTTTGCAAGTCAGGCTGCCGGAACTTACTCCGGTTATATTTTGTTGCAAGTTGAATCGCATGGTGAAGCTTGGTATGTTTACCCAAAAACAAATGAAAAATACTATTTGGGTCGACCAACTGATGCTTATGGAATTATGCGCCAATTGGGACTGGGCATAACTAATGCTAATTTAGCCAAAATTCCTATAGATATTATAAAAGATAACAGCCTAGACTCTGATCGAGACGAACTACCCGATTATCTCGAAAATGCTCTGAATTTAAAAGCCAACAGCGCTGACACTGACAATGATGATTTTTCTGATTATGAAGAATTACTAAATGGCTTTAATCCCAATGGTTCTGGCAAAATTTCTTTTGATTCCAATTTAGCTAACAAATTAAAAGGACAAATTTTAATTCAAGTCGAAAAAGCGGGTCAAGCTTGGTATATTTATCCAAAAAACGGCAAACGCTATTTTCTCGGTTCAGCTACCCAAGCTTTTAATGTCATGAAAAATTTGGGTATGGGAATTTCCAATAATGATCTCAACAAAATCACCGCCAATTATCCAAAAGAAACTTTGTCTATTTTTAACTCCTATGAAATTTCTTTACCCACAAATTGGACAATTGCTAACATCTTTCCCAGTCAAGAAAAAAAATATTTTGATCTTGCCATAGAGAATGAAACCCAAATAAGTTTGCCTGACAATGCCGGACTTTTACGCATCTGGAAATTATCCGATGTCGCCGATCACACATTAAAAGAGTTTGACAAATCAGCCGGTAATGATCAAGAAAAAATTTTAATCGAAGATTTTTTGGCAGGGATCAAACCGGCACGCAGTCAAGAATTTCATTATCTCTCCAATATAACAATAAAAAATCTCGGCGAATTTTTCAAAGGTGCCAGAATCTATTATGATGTTATGATCGATACAAACACTTTTATTCATTTTGACTGTGCTATTTTTAAACAAGAAAATATTGCCATTTACAAAAAAACTTGTACTGATCTGGTAAAAAGTTTCAACATAAAATAACTTTTTTGTCATTTCGACTAAGCAAAGCGCACGGCAATGCCCTGTCGAATGACAGGGAGAAATCTTTTTTAAACAATAAAAATCAATTATTGTATTTATTCTTTTAAAAAAGATTTCTCGACTCACTATGTTCGCTCGAAATGACAAGTAAAACAAATCGGAATGACAACAAGAAAAAAAACCATGAACCCGGAAAACTTAATCGCTTCCATTGCGAAGCTTAAAATAAAAAACCAAAATCGTTTGAACAAAATTAAACGAGCTTGGGCCAATGAAAATAAAACCACCATTCCGACCAACGCGGAAATTTTGGAGTTGTATCGGACATTATTAAAACAAAAAGAAATC
>Ga0172379_10004633_pt1 | contig 20003 bp, 10 predicted proteins | sample GrowelOW334metaG_FD_119756 | JGI IMG/M metagenome (GOLD analysis project Ga0172379, IMG submission 119756) | Groundwater microbial communities from an aquifer near a municipal landfill in Southern Ontario, Canada - Groundwater well OW334 metaG | ecosystem: Environmental > Aquatic > Deep...
AAACTGCCGCGAGCCTGCGAGCAAATTTCCGAGGGGGTGAACCCCCGACCAGAAAATGACGAGCTTTAGGATGACTTTCTGTGAGCAGAGTTTTACCACACTTTTGCGGCCAAAAGTGTGAAAGAAAATTCTGATCCATTTTGTCCACATTTCATATCCATTTACTCCTTGACAAATCTACCCAAATATACCTAATCTAGATGTAGGGGAAATATTGTTAATGCCATCTGCAAAGGTTTCTAAATTAATTAAGATTGGTCCAGCTGCAAAAGCTTTAGGTGTATCTATTAAGACTCTTCGAAGATGGGAAGCTGCTGGTAAGATCTCTTCCATCAAAACCCCAGGAGGCACCAGACTGTACTCTCTAGACATCCTCTCTCAGGTAAACCATAAACTAGATGTATCTTCTTTCAAAAAAGCCAAGCCTAGCAAAGTAGGTAAAGCTATTACTAAGGTAAAAAGTGTTGAAACAGTTCACGCAGCATTAGTACAAACTGAAGTAAAGACAGAACCAATCAAGGCTGATCAAATTATTAAGAGAGAGTTTGAAAAACAACAATCCTTACCACCTACTCCTAAAGTCTGGCATATAAACAACCTGACAACCAACCAATCTAATTCCTCTCATCCTTCCTCTTCTATCCCTTCTATCTTTTTAAATATTAAGAGAACATATATTGTAGCTACTCTAGCTATTATCCTAACTATCACTACACTTTTTACTTCTCTAATCACAGGAGCCTACTTAATTAACCCCACAGATACTCAAAAATTTCTTTCCTCTGATCCTAAATCATCATTCTTAAATCATAAATCAATACTAGCTTCTTCTCTTTCTCCCTTTAACTATTTATCACAAAGCTTGGTAGGAAAGTTGTCTCCACCTATTGCTTCTTTAATTAATCCTACCAAAAAGACACCAACAACAGAACTGGCCTCAAGCCAGGTTTTGGCTGAAGAAACAGTAGCTAATTATTTAGAAATTAATTCTGATACTATTCTTAATGGAACATTAAATGGGGTGACTATTTCTGCCACCAACTCTGGAATATTACTGACAGATAAAAACACCAACAGGAGTTTAACTCTTTCTGGCCCAAGTATTACTTTAAACCAAGCGGTATCCACTACCTCTGCCCCAACATTTTCCTCTTTAACTTTATCTGGAACTACTAACCAACTAATAATGGGCTCAACTGGTACTTTAACCTGGACTCCAACAGGAGCAAAAACCTTAACTCTACCAAATGCTACAGATACATTAATAGGCAGGTCTACTACAGATACACTCACCAATAAAACAATTAGTGGCTCTGATAATACTATTTCCAATATCCAATCATCAGCTCTATCTGGTAGCTTTACTGGTATTACTGGTGTAGGAACTATTGGGACTGGTACCTGGAATGGGACAAAGATAGGGACAGGTTATGGTGGGACTGGTATCACAACATATACAACAGGTGATTTACTATATGCTTCTGCATCAGATACACTTTCTAAACTAGCTGTTGGTACTACTGGACAAGTTTTAACTATAACTAGTGGTGCTCCAGCTTGGGAAGATCCTGCTGGCGGGGCTGGTACTGTTCCTTCTGTCAACTCATTAACTGGAGCTTTAACTATTGCTGGAGGAGGAATTAATGCTATCTCTGCCCTTGGGACAACCATTACTGTTACCGGCACAGAAGCAGATACCTTAGCCTCTGTAACCGCCCGAGGCGCCTCTACCTCCGATGCTGTAACGTTCTCTTCTACTATAAATTCTAATACATTTACTTCCACTGCATTATCTTTTGCCGGAGCATCCCCCGCCATCTCAGCCTCCTCTGCTGGAACTAGTATCAGCATAGATGCTAACGCAACTGGTAAAGTATCTATTGCTGGCAACTCCACCGGGGATGTTGATATTGCTGGTGGATCTGCGAATTTTGGTTGTACAGTTAATAACACCACTGGCAGCATAGTTTGTTCCGGAGATATCACCGGTGGTTCAACTGGTACCAATGGTTATTGGGGAAGAACTGGCACTAGTCTTTCCCCAGCCACTGCAGGTGATTCAATCACCACCACAGGAGGAATCTCCACTACTGGCTCTGGTACTCTATCAGTTGCTGGCTCAGCCACTTTTTCTTCTACCATTAACACTAATACCTTTACCTCTACTGCTTTAACCTTTGCCGGAACGTCTCCTGTTCTATCTGCTGCCACAGCGGCCACTGATATTTCCTTAAATCCCGGGGTAGATGGTAGTGTCCTTTTGGCTGGTGGCTCTGCTTCTTATGGATGTAGCGTTAATGACACCACAGGTGATCTAACTTGTACAGGAGCCATCACTAGCGCTGGTACAGGAGCAGTAGGTTACTGGCAATCAAATGGTTTAACTCCTCCTACACTTTCTCCTGCCATCACTGGAGGACATATGACTACCTCTGGAAACATCTATACATCTGGTGCAGGAACTATGACATCCGGAGGGCTACTCACTGGTCAAACTGGGTTAACAGTTTCTGGTGGAGCAATTTCATTAAATAATTCTTCCAACTACAACACCATCATTAATACCGGTACTTCAACCGGGACAATTTCTATTGGCAACTCTTTAGCTGGAGCAATTACTATACAATCTGGTGCAGCCTCCACTTTCCATGCTCCGGCCAATACTGCCACTGCTTTTAAACTAACAGATGGTACCAACAACTACCTATCCTTAGATACTAGAAATACATTATCTGGTGTTTCTGCTTTAACACTCGCTTCTGGAACTGCCCCCACCATTGCCTCTGGAGCTTCTGCTGAATACACCACTCTAACCACTACCCCTCCCACTATTACTCTAACTGGTACCACTCAGGTAACTTCTCAAATGGATTCTCATATCTTTAATGCTCCAACAATTACTGATTCTGAAGCCTTAACAGTAGATAAAGCAGCTACTCTTACTATTAATGGAGCACCAATTTCCGGAGCAACTGGACTCACTACTATAACCGACTCCTACGCTTTAAAAGTTAATGCAGCAGGAGTTGATTCAGGCACGGGGACTGTAACTAATGCTTATGGACTCTCTGTTGATGCTCCAACTGGAGCAGGGACAAATTATTCAGCGATCTTTAATGGAGGAAACGTTGGTATTGGAACAACTGCTCCAGCTGCTCCCCTTTCCGTAGGATCTACGTCACAATTTCAAGTTTCTTCAACTGGAGCAGTGACGGCCGTGGGGGTAGATTCTGGTTCTGGGTTAATTCAAGGTACAGGAGGGCAAACAGTCTCTGGTAACACTACTTTGGCAGCTACTGCAGGGAATACTGTAGCAATTGGTAACTCTACTGGAGCCATGACTTTGGCCTCAGGTGGGACTTCTGCCTGGACAAATACTTCTGGAAATCTAACTATTTCCACTGCCACCTCTGGAACACTAGCCTTAACCTCAGCTGGAGCTTTAAATCTAACAGCTGGAGCAGCCAATCCAGTTACCCTAACCTCAACTAATGCCACAGGCACAACTACTTCTTCTGGGTTTGTTATTACTGATAACTCTTTAACTTCTGGGACTGGCAGCTATTTTTCTTCATCATCTCTTGTTGATGGAAAATTAGTTGATATTAACACCGGAGCAGCTAATACCCTAACTACTGGTAGATTATTAAATATTGCCACCACAGCTACCTCTTTAACCTCAGGACAATTGGCTTCCTTTGATTGGTCCCCTACAGGCACCACTAATATCTATGCCACAGGTGATTTAGTGAGTATCTCAACTGGCAATGCTTATGCTTTTGTAGGGAATTTACTTAATGTCAAGTCTCAAGGATCATCAGTATTTTCTATATCAGATACATCTGTTACTACATCACTTCCCACAGCTTTTAATGCTCCTGGTGATGTCTCAATAGCTTATGACATTAATATGACCAACCCTACTGCCTCATTTATTAAATCTGCTGCCCCACTTTATATCACCCCTGGAGAAACCTTTAATTCCTCTGATTTAGTCTTAACTACATATAATCAAGGCTCAGTGATATTGGCCAAAGATTTTGCTGGATCTGCTGTAACTAATTACCTTTCTCAAATATCTGGATCTGATGTTACAGCTAATGCTAACACAAATTATGGATTATATTCTTCTATCACTCATACAGGTAATGCTGCCAAAACTGGTGTAGGACTTTACTCCACAGTCTCTTCTTCCTCTACCACTGGAGATACTTTAGTAGCTGCTGATCTTGCTACCTCTGCCACAGGAGTTTTAGGTGGAGCAACTACCAGAAATGTTTATGGTTTAAGATCTCAGCCCTCTTCCATAGGAGCTTCAACAGCAGGAACAACCAATGTTTATGGTGGATACATGAAGTCTGGTGGTGTGGTAGGAGCTGGAGGAACTATTAATTCTTATGGATTGTATATTGCTAATGGAACAATGAACACAACAGGTACTTCTACTAATATAGGTTTATATGTAGAAACCCCATCTGGGGCAGATACCAACTATGCAGCTATTTTTGCCGGAGGCAATGTGGGCATTGGAACAACTACTCCGGGAGCAGCATTAGAACTTGGCACTGGGAATATCAAATTTAAAGGTGATGATGCTAATAACGGTGGTGGTCAAAATGCTCTAATTGCATACGGAAGTACTAATTTTGCCTGGACAGATGGCTGGGGAAACCTAAAGTTCGGAACAAAAACTAATCAAACTCTAGGGCTGGAAACAAGCGGATATGGTGATTTTTATCTAAAAGACAATAGTGCCAGCAGAAATGTCATTCAATATTGTAATTCTTCCTGTGGTGAAAACGGAGGTTTATTACTCCTGCAACCGTCAGGAGGCAATGTAGGAATTGGAGACACCTCTCCAGATGCTAAATTAGATATAGACTCTACCTCAACCACTGGTGGAGACTTCTTAATCACTAATACTGGCATAGCAACTTCAGGCACAATAGCAGGTATTACAGCCAATTCAGTCACTGCTGGTGATTTGCTTACTATTTCTGGAACAGCCTTAACCACAGGATCAGCCTTAATAATGACCGGTCCTTCTTCCGCAGGGGTAACTGACCATTTCTCTAAATTAACTTCTGATATAGGTTCTGCCTCTTCTCTTCTTAATTTGAACCCTGATTTTTCAGGTTCAGCTGTTACTGGGTATGGAGTATATAACTTAGCCACAGATGCAACAGCTAATGCCAATACTGATTATGGTTATTACAGTAGCTTAGCTTTAACAGGCAACGCTGCCAAAACTGGAGTAGGACTATATTCCACAGTTACCTCCTCCTCCACCACTGGTGACACCTTGGTAGCTGCTGATCTTGCTACCTCTGCCACAGGAGCAGTTGGGGCAAGCACTAGAACAAATATTGGGCTAAGAACTCAACCTGCCTCTACCGGTGTAAATGATAATGCTTTGTCCATCCAAAACCTCTATGGAATATATAACGCTCCCTCTTCTACTCTATCAGTTGATGGAACCACTGATGTCTATGGAGAATATATAGCCACTACAGCTTCCCATAATGCTGATGCAGGCACAGTTAACCAATATGGTTTATATATTGATAATGGCACATCAGGAACTAATGGCACCTCTACAAAAACAGGCCTTTATGTGGCAACTCCAACAGGAGCAGATACTAACTATGGAGCAATAATAGCTGGAGGAAATGTGGGAATTGGTGATGCTACCCCATCATACCCATTAGAAGTAAATACTGACTTAGCTACTAACTATGTTTCTCACTTTTTTAATGATGGGAATAATGCTAATAGGTATGGTATCCAGATCCAGGCTGGAGCTGATGATGGATCAGGTACTACCTACTACCTTAATGCTTTAGATGGTGATGGAGGACAAGTTGGATATATAGCTAATACTGCAGGAACATTTGCTCTAAGTGATGTATCAGATATTAGGACTAAAACTAATATTAGTAATACTTCCCTTTCTGGGCTGGAGATATTAAATGGTTTAAGGATAGTTGATTTTAATAGGTTACAAAATCCAGATGGACCAAGGATTACAGGATTCATTGCTCAGGAGGCTCAGGAAGTATTTCCTCAGATGGTAACTACTGGTCCTGATGGGATGTTAGGTATTAGTAAGGAATTACTCATACCAGTACTAGTTAAAGGTATCCAAGAAACAGATTCAAGATTAAAGGAGTTGGAGGATAAAATAGCTTCAATGTCCCTGCCCGCAGATGCTACCCAATCAGCGTTGCAGGCGGGAGCTAGTCTTAATGATTTAGTAGCTGGGGTATCTACTTCCTCAGCTAATATAGATACCTTAAGTACCTTAAACTTAACTATCTCTGGTGATCTTAAATCACTGGGTAATACTTTCTTAGGTAATACTACTATAGCTGGTAACTTCTCTGTTGATGGAACACTTAGTTTAACAGGAGATTCTCTTAACTCCATAGGCACACTCTACCTACAGGATAATCCACTGGCTGATAAGTTAGATTTGTTTAATGGAGTAGTACAAATTGATAAAAAAGGCAACATAACAGCTCAAGGAGAACTCACCACCACTAAAGTTAAAGTTAATTCCAAAGACTTTGCTTCCTCCTCAATTGGGTCAGGACAAATCTTAGCAAGTGACACCCAAGCTCTAATCCAAACTGCAGCTGTTACCAATAGTTCCAAGATCTTTATTACTCCTACTACCTCTACTGGTAGCCAAACCATAATTGTTTCCCAAAAACTCCCTGGACAAGGATTTATAGTCTCACTAGATCATACCTACTCCCAAGATGTTAAGTTTGATTGGTTCATCGTTGATGAGGTTAACTAAATTCCTATGAAAAGAATATCAAGAAGAGCAAAACCCTTATTCTTTCTCCTCTCTGCCCTTTTGGCAGCGGTAATTTTTATCTTCTTTTTTTCCTACTTTAGTAAGCCAGCTGCTGCCTGGTGGGATGATTCCTGGGCTTTTAGAAAATCTATAGCTATTACTGCCCACACTGCTACTGAAAATAATGTATATATCTCTACCACAATAGATACTTCTGATACAACTAAATTCCAGACAGATTGTGGAGATATAAGATTTACCAAGCAAAATGGTGAGCTACTCCCCTATTATATTGTTTCAGGTTGTTCTTCTGCTTCTACCGTTATCCATGTTAATTTTGATACTTTCCCCTCTGGATCCCAAACTATCTACTATTATTATGGAAATCCCAGTGTTTCAGACGGATTTAATTTAGCTGATTTTGCAACTGAAGCCACAAATTATACTGTTGGATCCCTTGGTTCTGAGGAAAAAAGTGTGGGACCAATAACTTATTGGAGATTTGATGAAGCCACAGGATATACTGCCCATGATTCAACTGCAAATAATGCAAATGCCTCATTCGCGATATTTTCAGGCACTACCAGTCCTAGTTATAATGTTACCCAGGGTACTCCGAATGTAGGATCAGGTGCAGATGGAGCCTGTAGTGTTGCTTCTGATACAAATATCAATTCAGCCTCCTGCGCCGGGAGGGGCACTGCTGATGCTGTTAATTTCTCCTCAACTACTAATACTGCAGCTGCTGCTACTTCGATTCAATTAACAGCTACCTCCACTGGCTTAACTGCAGGGGACGAGGTGTTAATTATTAATTTACAAAGAACATCTGGCGCAAATTCAGATGTAGGTGAATTTGAAACTAAAACCATCACTTCAATCACTACCACTACCCTTTCAAATGACACTTTAAACTTTGCCGCTGGTTTAACTAATGGCTATGACGGTACCACCCAAAAAATAATGGTCCAAAGAGTCCCTAATTACACCACTGTAACAATCAATAGTGGCCAGACTTTAACCGCCTCTGCCTGGGATGGAACTAAAAATGGCGTGCTCTTTTTCAGAGCAAGTAGCACTGTAACAGTCACTGGTTCAATCAGTATGGCAGGAAAAGGATATAGATATGGAGCAAAGGGTCTCAGCTATCCTACACAAACTTCAGGCACTCAGGGAGAAAGCTATGGAGGAACAGGAACCGTTTCAAGCGCTGCCAATTTAGGCGCAGGAGGCGGAGGCGTACGTGGAAATCCGTGGGATGGAAAAAATGCCGGTGGTGGTGGCGGTGGTGGTGGATATGGTACTGTCGGATCAAACGGGCTAAACGGCAGTAGATATTGCTGCAGCAGCGGTTCTGACGGGTACGGTGCAACAGGAGGATCAACTTACGGAGATACTGCTTTGGCGAAACTACTTCTCGGTTCAGGTGGAGGCGGTGGCGGAATGTCTGTTAATGGTTCAGGAGGAGATGGGGGTACAGGAGGCGGAATAGTTTCTGTAAATGCCGCTACTCTTTCGGTAACCGGAACAGTAAGTGCTAACGGAAACAACGGGAGTCCCGGGATTGCTGGTGACGGTGCCGGTGGTGGTGGAGGTGGAGGTAGCGGTGGCTCAATACACCTAACAGGCACAAATTTCACATTAGGATCATCAGTGATAACATCCACTGCGGGAACTGGGGGATATTTAGCACCATGGTGTCAAGTCTATGGTAAAAACGGCTGTGATTATACAACTACTTCTGGTACCGGTGGAGCAGGAAGTGTGGGAAGAGTTGCAATTGTTGCCACCTCAATAGATTCAGCACCTGCCTGGCAGCCTGAAGCTCAATGTGTTATAGGCAGATGCTTATTGTTTAATGGCACCACAACTTCAGGATCTGTCACAAATGCGATTAATGGAATACAGACAATTTCATTTTGGATTAAACCGACTATAGTAGCCTCAACTTCAATATTGGATTTAGATGGCGGAACCCATACGATCACTACCAATGGTTCAGGGATCTTGTCTGCCAATGGTTTTGCCTCTCCTGTTTATTACATCAATGGTAAAGCCACCACTACACCTACCCTTACTGTTGATACCTGGCAATATGTAACTATTACAACAAGTAATGGTTTTAATAGCACTTCCTCTCAAACTTTGGGTAAAGTTTCAACCTCTTACTTCAAAGGGTATTTAGATGAAGTTAAATATTATAACTTTGCCAAAACTGCAGACCAAATAAGAACTGACATGCAGATGGTCCAATCAACTCAAGGCTCAGGAGCAGTTTTGGGCGATAAAACAACTGATCCTTTAGCTGCCGGGCTGCTTGGCTATTGGAAAATGGATGAGCCATCTGGCACAACTACTGTTTCAGATTCTTACAGAAGTAATACAGGCACCTCCAACTCCAGCACCAATGTTGTGGCAGGCAAACTTGGCAATGCCAGAAGTTTTAATGGTTCCAGCCAATTTATTACTGTTCCTAATAATAGCGCTCTTAATCCTAGTGCAATAACAATCTCTGCCTGGACATATACAACTGACCAACCCTCAGGCAAAAATTACGAAATAGTTGATAAGGCAAATAATTCCGGATACCGTTTTAGAATCACTGAAGGAGGAACTGCCAGTTGGTTTGATCAGGGATGTGGTGTTAGCTGTGTCAGTGGTGTGGGAACCGTTCCTTTAAATCAATGGAATAACATTATAGTAACTGGAGATTCTTCAGGCCTTAAACTTTACTTAAATGGAGTTCTGACCGGAAGCACGGCTGTTGCCTACTCAGGATCCAGTACTGCAGATGCATTGGAAATCGGGCGGAGTTCTGCTTTTGCTGATTATTTTAAAGGCAACATTGATGAAGTCAGGCTCTATAACCGCTCCCTCTCCCAAACTGAAGTAACAGCTTTATATAACTGGACACCAAAAGCACCAGAAGCACCAGGACCTGTGGGATATTACAATTTTGAAGAAGGATCCGGCACAACTGCAAACGACACATCAGGAGATGGCTATACAGGTAATTTTGGAGCAAGCACCGCTGCTCCTGCGTGGACAATCGGTAAATATGGTAATGGCTTACTTTTTGATGGAAGCAACGATTATATTGGTATTGCTTCTAATTTTGGCAAACCAAATACAATCACAACTTCCTTATGGTTTAAAACTACCTCTACATCAATGGGGGGATTATTCGGACAAGCTGATACTCTTCCAACCACTGCTCCTTCTAGCCATGTTCCTATGATTATAATGAATGCGAATGGAACTATCAGAGCAGAATATTGGACAGGAGCAACTGCAGCTATCACTTCCACCGGTGCCTATAATGATGGTAAATGGCACTTTGTATCATTTACCGGTAATCTTTCCACTCAAAGTTTATATGTTGACGGGATTTTCATTGGCTCACGGGCTGGAACAATTGATTTAAGTTGGTGGACTAATTCAACTATAGGCACTAATTATATAGTTGCAGCTCGCGGAGGATCTAATGCTTACTACTACTTTAATGGCTCAATTGATGATGTGAAGATTTATGACTATGCCAGATCTGCTAGTCAAATTGTATCTGATATGAATGCAGGACATTCTGCTGTTGGCTCCCCTATTGGATCTGCTGTAGGATATTGGAAATTTGATGAAGGAGCAGATAATAAATGCTCTGGAGGCGCAAATGATGCATGCAATTCTGGTAATGGAGGAAACGCTTTGGATGGAACAGAAACAGGTATGAGTGTTCCAGCCACAACTACCTCAGGCTGGACTAATTCAGGAAAATTTGGCAAAGCTCTAATTTTTGATGGAATAAACGATTATGTAAGCATTCCTGATATTGATAACTCTACTGATTTTATTGCAAGTCAAAATTTCTCTGTTTCTTTTTGGATGCAAGACGGAGGCGGTAATACTGATGGTGATGGAATTGTTGAAAAATGGGCAGGAACAGGAGGATATCCCTATGTATTCAGAACCTCTACAACTTCCAAAATCGTATTTGCCCGTTATGACGGCACGAACAATCCAAACACAACCAGTAATAAAGTTATCACTGGTGGTGCCTGGCATCATATAGTTGGGGTAAAAGATGGTTCCAGTCTAAAATTATATATCGATGGTATCTTTGATAACACTTATCCAGATACAACCACAGGTACAACAACGAATACTTCTGCTGTATATATTGCCAGTAGAGGAGGAACAGGCTCTTACTGGAAAGGATCAGTTGATGAGCTGAAGATTTACACCTACGCTCTAACTGCTGATGAAGTTAAAACAGAATATAACAGAGGGCAGTCTATCCAACTTGGAGCTGCTGGGGATAATTCTACTTATCAAAAACAGGCTGCTAATCAAGAATACTGTATGCCTGGGGATAGTACAAGCTGTGCAGCCCCAGTTGGCAGGTGGGATTTGGAGGAAAAAGTTTCCGGTGATAGTAAAACTGTATATGATACTTCTGGCAGTGGTGGTAATGGCGCCACTCATTATGGAGCTAACGCTACAGGAATGAGCTGTTTAATTCCCAGTAAAGTTGGTAACTCCTGTCAATTTGATGGCGCAGATGATTATATAGATATGGGTAATGGCACTCCTTTACAAATCACCAGCTCTATTACAATTGAAGCCTGGGTAAAATTAACCTCAGCTGCTAATGGTATTTATCCCAGAATTGTTTCTAAACTTACAGGCAGCAATTATAACGGATATGAACTTTTAATAACTGCGCCTGATTACGGTGTTCCTAATTCTGCTTATCTTCAGGTAGCGAACTCAAGTACTCTGCAGAATACTGCGAATACTACCGCTACTGTGCCTCTCAACACCTGGACTCACCTGACAGGAGTTTATGACGCTGCTGCTGGGAAAGGTTATCTCTATTTGAATGGAAGAGTAGCAGATGCTGCTGGTACTACTTTTGGATCTTCAGCTATTGGCAGTAGTGCTTCAAATGTTAACATCGGCAGATGGAGCGGAGGCACTTCTCACTATTTCCCAGGGCAAATCGATAATGTTAAAATCTTTAACTATGCCAGAACCCCTGCTCAAATAGCCTGGGATTATAATAAAGGAGGCCCTGTAGGGTATTGGAAATTTAATGAATGCCAAGGTGCAACAGCCAATGACTCTTCTGGAAACTCTAACCCTGGCACTATTACCATTGGAGCTTCTGGTGAAGATACTTTAGGAACATGTGCCACCTCCTCCACTGCCTGGGGCTCAGGTGTTACAGGCAAAAGAAATGCTTCCTTAAGCTTTGATGGTACAGATGATGTAGTTAGTCTTGGCAATAACAGTATGTTAAGACTATCAGCCGGTGGAACTATTGCAGGTTGGATTAAACCTGCCAGTGCTGGTGAATTCTCATATGCCAGAATTATTGATAAGTCTACTGATACTAACTCTACAAATGGATTTTTCATTGAAATGGAAGGATCAGACAGAATTGGACTTTATGCTAACGGATATAATAACCTACTCTCTACAACAAATTCAGTGCCTTACAATCAATGGACCCATTTTGTAGCAACCATGGATGGAACATCTTGGAAAATCTATATAAATGGTGTTTTAAACAACTCTGTAACCAGAAGTACTTTACCTCCAGATGTGGCTGGATATGTTTGTATTGGTAACAGAGCAAATGGTAATACAGATTGTACAACCAATACTGACCGCACTTTTAGCGGCCAGATTGATGATGTCAAAATCTTTAACTATGCCCTCACTGCTTCCCAGGTAAAAAATGAATACAATGGCGGAGCTATCTTCTACGGTCCAGTTACAGGTAGCCCGTGAAGGTAATTTTCAAGTACCAATGATCAATTTACAAACAGGCAGAAAATATGATCTAGAAGAAAGGACTGCAAAATTTGCAGAGGAAATTATCGATTTGATGAAAAAAATTCCTAATAATGCGATTAATAAGCGCTTAGTGGAGCAATGTGTAGGATCAAGTGGCTCTATGGGAGCCAACTACTGCGAAGCCAATGAAGCAGAAAGTAAAAAAGATTTTATTCATAAAGTAGGGATCTGCAAAAAAGAAACAAAGGAAACAATGCATTGGTTAAGATTATTGGCCAGGGCAAACCCAGAATTTGTAAAAGAATTTAGGATTTTATGGAAAGAAAACCAGGAATTATTGTTGATTTTTGCCTCAATTATCAGATCAAGCCAAAATAATAGAGGCTAGGGCTGTTTTAGTTTGAAAATTGAAAATTGAAAATTGTAAATTAATTAGCTATGCTAAAGGTAATGCCCATACTGAAATTTTTAAATTTTAGTTTAGTTTTACTGTTCACCCTATCTTTTGTGGTCGCTCCTGCTTTGGCCCAATCTACTCTGAACTCTGATATTTCCTCTGTTTATGAATTATCAGAAACTGATGCCCAGGAAGGAGACATCTTAAGCTCTACTTCAGACAAAGGCCTAGTTAGAACAACTACTGCCTATGATTCCCACCTCTTTGGAATATTACAGAGCCAACCTCTAATGGTTTTCCGTAGAGTGGATAATAAAGGTAAACCAGTTGGGAGAAACGGTACTGCCAGAGTAAATGTCACAACTTTAAATGGTCCTATTACTGCTGGAGACTACGTCACCTCCTCTGATATTGCTGGTAAAGGACAAAAAGCCACCCTGTCTGGGTATGTGATTGGAGTAGCCCTTACTAGTTTTGGAGAAAATGATGGTACCAAAACTGACTATACCAATACCTCTGATCCTAAATTAAATAAACAGATAGCATCTGGTACAGTGACCGTGGCTTTGAAAATTGAATATGCTGAACTTTCCACTGCCCGCTCCACCTCAAGATTAGTTAGTACTTTTAGTACAGCTCTATTTCAAAATATGAAGGATCCAAATAAATTTGTGGATGTTTTAAGATACCTTGCTGCTGCGGCCACTGTTTTAGTAAGCCTTGGTATTGGGTTCTTTACCTTTTCCCGCTCTATCCCCAAAGGAGTTGAAGCAATTGGTAGAAATCCTTTGGCAGAAAAAGCAATTCTCTTTTCTATTATTTTAAATATTGTCTTTACAATTTTAACAGCAGGGATTGGAATAGCAGTGGCTGCTTTAATCCTGAGATTATAGTATTATAAAAACAATGCCTAGTTTAAATTCTTTACTAAATAAAAAACCCTCTAGCACTGACGCTAACAGCCAGGATCTTATCAAGCAGGCTATCAAAAAAGCCCAAAAGATTTTAGGTAAAGCTGAACTAGAAGGAGCTGAAATAATAGCAGACAGCAAGCTCCTCTCCAAAAAACTGGAAGCCCAATATGGTGAGGCCTTGGCTAAACAAGTAGAAAAAGCTCAAACTGATTTTGAAAATTATTTAGAAGAGTTAAAAACGCGCACCGAGCAAGCCCAGCTTTTAACTCAAGAATTTACCAAACAAAGGGTTAATGATATTTTTGAACAATTTGAGCAAAACCTAGCCACCTTCTTAACCTCCACTGAGCAAAAAAGCGTGGCAGCTATTGAGCTGGAATTAAAAGCAGCCAGATCTTTAATCGATACTTATAAAACCCAGCAGCTACAACTAATTGATGAAAATATCATTTCTATGTTAGAAAAAACCTTGAGTATAGTGCTATCCAAAAGACTTACTCTGAGAGACCATACAGACCTAGTCTACGAGGCTTTAGAAAAGGCCAAAATCGAAAAATTTGTAGCTTAATATAATTATGGACTTTAACCTGCCTGACTATATTTTAACTGATACTTACAACCAACCAGACGCTTTAAAACGCCTTAGGTTACTGAAAGAAAAAATATTAACCAATATCTTTGGTGCCCAGCATAAGATTGAGGAGGAGGCAGATGAAAATGATAGTTTATGGGTAAACCAAGCAGTAACAAAGATCGGCATATCTATTAATAAAACTAATATCTATAAGGTTTTTGAGGAAGCAGAAAAAGAGATCAAAAAGATAAGCCCCTTGGTAATATTTATCCCCTTTGATATGCCTAGCCCAGAGATCACTAAACTAGGAGAAAAATTAAGAGAAGATTTTGGTAAAAATTTCTTGATGGATTTAAAATTTGATCCTAATTTAATTGCTGGGCCATCTTTTGTATGGAAAGGTGTTTTACATGATTACTCTGTCAAACAGCATATTGCCCAAAACCGCCAAACCATTTTAGAAACTTTTAAGGAATATGTCACACACTAACAAACTATGAATAATGAGGTCGGTTTTGTTAAAAGCATCAAAGATTTTTTAATTTATTTAGACGGTTTACCAACCGTTAAAATTAATGATTTGGTGGAAAACGAACAAGGCGTTAGAGGCTTAGTCAGCGCCCTACTACCTGATGAAGTAGAGGTTCTATTGCTGGATGAGGGTTATGTTGCTCCAAGCCAAATGTTTAAAAGATCTGCCCAAAATCTGACTGTGCCAGTAGGCCAGTTTTTATTAAGTCGGGCCATTAATCCTCTAGGCGTTCCTATTGATGGTAAGGGGTCTTTAAATAAAACTCAAAACGATACTAATTCAGAGCTAGATAATCCTGCGGTAGGAGTTTCTGGCCGAGAATTTATTAGTAAACAATTAGATACAGGTATTACAATAGTTGATACTTTGATACCTTTAGGTAAGGGTCAAAGGGAGCTAATTTTAGGGGATGCCCGTTCAGGTAAAACTAGCTTTTTAGTTGATATTGTGCTCAACCAAAAAAAGAATGACGTTATTTGCGTTTACACTATGATTGGTAAACCAATTGCAGAGGTTAGAAGTTTGCTTGATATTCTAGAAGTAAATAAAGCCTTGGATCATACTATTGTAGTGGCTGCCTCTTCTTCTGATCCAGCTCCTTTAATTTTCCTTACTCCCCAAGCAGGCTTTACCATAGCCGAGTATTTTGCCTCCTTAGGAAAAGATGTCCTGCTTATTTTAGATGATATGGGCAATCATGCCAAAATCTACCGAGAAATTGCTCTTTTAGGAAACCGTTCTCCCGGACGTGAATCCTACCCTGGTGATATTTTTTACCAACATGCCCATTTAGTAGAAAGAGCGGGAAACTTTAAAAATGGTGGGTCTATCACCTCTTTACCTGTTATTGAGCTAAATCTAGGAGATTTTACCACTTTTATTCCCACCAATCTGATGTCTATGACCGATGGCCACTTGCTTTTTAGGTCTTCACTATATAACCAAGGCCAACATCCAGCCATTGATATTTCTTTATCAGTTTCCAGGGTAGGTCAACAAACCCAAAACAGGCTCCATAACCATCTAAATACCAAAGTTAAACAAATCTTGGCTCAAGCCTCACAGCTGGAATCTGTCAGCCGTTTTAGCTTTGAGCTACCTCTTGCCACTCAGCTGATTTTAAAACAAAAAGAAGTTATCAGTGATATTTTAGAGCAACCTCCTTTGGAAGCAGTTTCCAAAGAGCTTCAAACCATACTTCTAGCTATCCCCTTTACCAAATTCTTTCAAAATAAAGACAAAGAGTTTTTCAAAAGAAACCGTAAGGAATTAATGTCTGCTTTTGCAAAAGAACCACAGCTTATGGACTTAGTCAAACAAGTTTTTACACTAACAGATGAGCAAGAGCTGTTTGATAAAATAGATAGCCTTGGCAGCCTCTTAGAAAGAGCTACCCCAAATGGACCAGAAAAACCAACAGCAGCCCAGTCACAAGTCAGCCCTGCAGAAGAGTTGGTGCAGCAAGCTAATCCTCCAACAGCTAACACCCAGCAATCCCAGACCCAGAGTGACAGCCCAGAAAAACCAGAAGACCAGAGAGTCGGAATATCAGAGAACTCACCAAAGGAGGAAGTTAAATAATGCCTACTATTAAAGAAACAAGACAAATCATAGAAGAAAGCCAGGCTCTAAAGCTGGTGGCACAGTCCTACAGTGAGATTGCTGCCAGTAAACTACAAAGGATCAGAGCAGGGATAGAAAAAAACAGGACTTTTTTCCAAGAAGTCTCTCAAGTGTTCCACATTGTAAATGTAGCTGCTGCCAAAAGAAAAATTGGTCTAGCTGCCAAAGACAAAGGCACAATTAGCTTGATTTTAACCTCTAATAACAGATTTTATGGAGATATTGAGAGTAAATTACTCCGTTATTTTGTAATCAATAGTGCCAAATTTAAAACTGACCGTATAGTAGTTGGAAAAACAGCCCATGAGTTTTTATCAACCATGAAGTATTCCCACTCCTACCAACCATTCTCTTTTAAAAATGATGTGCCTGAGGAGCAAGAGTTAAAACAAATTATTGCTAATATCGAAGGTTATGCCTCTGTTTTGGTCTATTACTGCAGGATGCAGAGTGTTTTAGTACAAGAACCCCATGTAGTTGATGTGATTCAAGCCCCCCCAGAACATTTTATTGATCCTAAAAAACATAACATTGATTATATCTTTGAACCAGAGATTGCTGATATGTTAAAATTTTTTGATAGTCAGATTATCCAATTACTTATGGAACAAACTTTTCTTGAGGCAGAGCTAGCCAGAACCGCTGCTAGATTAATTTCTATGGATGAGGCTCAGGGCAATGCTGATGATCTAATACTTACCCAAAAAAAGATCTTAGGTAGTGCCAAAAAATCAGCAGAAAATATGAGATTACTAGAAACTATTTCTACGCTTACAGCTTGGAGGAGGCAAAATGGTAAACAAAACAGATAACCAGAAAACCAGAATATCGGAAGATCAGAAAAAACCAATCATTCCTAAGGAGGAGTCTAATCCTCCTGCTCCTTCTCCTGCTCCTTCTCCTGCTCCTTCTCCTGCTCCTTCTCCTGCTCCTTCTCCTGCTCCTTCTCCTGCTCCTTCTCCTAAGCTGAGTTCCCCTGAGATTATTAACTCAGCTGTGAAAGGAAAGATTGCCAGTATTAAAGGGCAAATTGCTGATATAGAGATTGAATCAAAAGATCTTCCTTCTTTGTATGAAATACTTACTTGCCCTACTGAACCAGGAGTTTATTTGGAAGTTTTTTACCAATCCCAAGATATTTCATCATGTCTAATCCTATCTAACCCTACTAAACTATATCGTGGTATGTCACTAGTGGGCACTGGTTCTGACCTAAAAGTCCCCGCTGATGAAGCCGTATTAGGAAGAATTATCAACCTCTTTGGTGAGCCACTAGATGGAGGAAAGGAAATCTCCACCCCCAACAGGGTTTCTATTTACTCTAAAACACCTACCATCAGTACCCTCAAAAGTAGCTACCAGATCTTAGAAACTGGCTTAAAAGCTATTGATTTTTTAACTCCAATTCTTCGAGGAGGCAAAGTAGGCTTTATTGGAGGCGCTGGTGTGGGTAAAACAATCCTAATTACAGAGATTCTTCATAATATTACAACTAACCATGAAGGTGTTTCTGTGTTTGCTGGAGTTGGTGAACGTATTAGGGAAGGTCAAGAGCTTTATCAGCGCTTGGCAGAATCAAAAGTTCTAGACAAAACCGTCATGTTACTTGGACAAATGAATGAAAATGCTGCCATTAGGTTTAGGATCGCCTTGGCTGCAGCAGCTATTGCCGAATATTTTAGAGACCAGAAAAAAACCGATGTTTTATTCTTTATAGATAATATGTTTAGGTTTGTTCAGGCTGGAAATGAGGTAAGTACTTTACTTGGAACCATTCCTTCTGAACAAGCTTACCAAGCTACCCTACAAACAGAAATTAGCTCACTTGAGGATAGATTAATTGCCACAGAAAATGGCTCTATCACCTCCTTGCAGACAATTTATGTCCCTTCTGATGAAGTAACTGATGCTGGGGTGACTGCTATTATGTCATTTTTAGATACCGCTGTAGTCTTATCAAGAACTGTGGCCCAACAAGGACTTTATCCACCGGTTGATATTTTCCAATCCTCATCCTCTACTCTCTCCAGAAACCTAATTGGTGAGGAGCACTTTAATACTTTAACCAATTTCCAACAAATGTTGGATCGCTATAACCGTTTATCCCATATTGTGGCTATTGTAGGTGAATCAGAAATTTCTTCTGATGATCAAATTGTCTTTAATAGAGTCAAAAAAGTTGTAAATTACCTAACCCAGCCATTCTTTACCACAGAAAACCAAACAGGTAGAAAAGGCGTCTATGTACCAAGAGATACCACTGTAAGAGATATCCGCGGCATATTAGACGGTGAATATGATGAGGTTCCTGCTGAAAAATTCCTGTATGTTGGATCGCTTAAGGATTTGGGAGTAAAAAACAATGGACAACCAGCCGCCCAACAATAATATTTTGCAAGTTAAAATAGTTTCCCCTAAGGCTGTTATCTTTGAAAGCCAAGCTTTGGCTGTGTCGTCTCAAAATTCAGCTGGTAAGTTTGATATTTTACCAGAACATGCTAATTTTGTTACTCTTGTTCAACAAGTACCAATTATTATCAAAACCGCTAGTAAAGAAAATAAAACATTTCAATTCTCTATGGCAATTATTTACAATACTGCCAATAGAGTGCATATTTATACTGACATCCAACAGTCTCTTAACCCCACTGCCATCACCCCTCAAGCCACTGCAGAGGCAATTGCTACCACAAGTGCCTAGTCTTTTTTAGTTGGTAAAAATCCCTTTTTAATACTAAATTATCTTTCTCTAAGGCTCTAAGTTGGTGAACAATAAATTAACTCATTAACTCTAAAAAATACCCTTTTTAAAGAACCAATTTTTAGCTCAATTTGGCATCTATTAGATTGACAAACCTAGATAAATCTATGTATGCTAGTAATATATCAATCCATAACTAGAGCAAGGTTATAAAGTTAAGGTTTGAGAAGCAGACGGACTTGTATTTATCATGGAAAAACCGTTTGCAAAAAAATCTCTTGTTAAAATTGGTGCTGCTGCCAAAATTTTAGGCATTCATATTGACACCCTCAGACGTTGGGAAGCTGCTGGTAAGATCTCTTCCATCAAAACCCCAGGAGGCACTAGGCTTTACTCTCTAGATATTCTCTCTCAGGTAAATCCTAGTATAGATACCAAAGTTTTTAAAGCAATTAAAGCTAGTAGAATTGGTAAAACTATTACCAGGGTAAAGACTAACCACAAAATTTATCAAGCTCCTGTAGCTGTTGGGATTGATCAAATTATTAAGAGAGAGTTTGAAAAACAACAATCCTTACCACCTACTCCTAAAGTCTGGCATATAAACAACCTGACAACCAACCAATCTAATTCCTCTCATCCTTCCTCTTTTATCCCTTCTATC
>Ga0172379_10004634_pt1 | contig 20002 bp, 18 predicted proteins | sample GrowelOW334metaG_FD_119756 | JGI IMG/M metagenome (GOLD analysis project Ga0172379, IMG submission 119756) | Groundwater microbial communities from an aquifer near a municipal landfill in Southern Ontario, Canada - Groundwater well OW334 metaG | ecosystem: Environmental > Aquatic > Deep...
AAAGTCCAGATTCTGATCGATATTCAGCACCGCCACACCCAGCACAGCGCAGTTGGTGGTGATGAGGGGCAAATAAATGCCCAGGGAATTATAGAGAACCGGAGAGGTCTTCTGTATGACCATCTCCACAAACTGTACAAGGGCGGCGATGATCAGAATAAATGCAATAGTCCGTATATAGGTCAGATCGGAACCGGGAAAGATGCTCGTTGCTTTATTCAGAAGGTAGGTGTAAACCACCCACGTAGCCGCTGAAACCACCGTCATCACAAAGGTTACGGCAAGGCCCATGCCAATCGCAGAATCCAGTTTCCTGGAAACGCCCAGATAAGGGCAAATACCGAGAAATCTGCTGAGAACGAAATTGTTGATAAAAACAACTCCGATGAAGATGACAAAATACTGTCCGATATCCATCTTCTATCCCTTATCCCTGGCTGTTTTTCTTGCGCATATCTATCCAGTTGGAAAACCCGAGCAGGTAACCAAGCGTCAGGAATGCTCCAGGCGGAAGAATCATCATAAGCACCGGCTGATAACTCGAAGGTAAAATTGACATCCCGTAAAAAGAGCCGTTCCCAATTATTTCTCTTATCGCCGAAACAATAATGAGATTAATGGTAAATCCCAGCCCCATTCCCACACCATCAGCAACAGAATTCAGCACTGTATTCTTGGCGGCAAAGGCCTCCGCTCTCCCAAGAATAATACAGTTCACAACAATGAGCGGAACAAAAATCCCGAGTGCCTTATAGAGATCAGGCGAATATGCCTGCATAAGCATTTCCACAATGCAGACAAACGTTGCGGCAATTACGATGAAAACCGGGATACGGATATTGTTCGGAATCAGCTTCCGCATAAGGGAAACGATAAAATTCGAGCAAACCAGTACCATCGTGGTGGCTATACCCATCCCGATGCCGTTTTTCACCGAAGTGGTCACCGCCAGAACAGGGCAAAGCCCCAGAACTATTCTAAATGTGGGGTTCTCACGATACAGGCCCTTTGTAAATTCGCTGAATACGCTCACGATTTTCCCCCAACGGTTTCTTTCAGTTTGACCAGACCCTTGTTGATCGAATTCGTGATAGCACGCGGAGTCACAGTAGCACCGGTAACAGCATCGATGCTGCCGCCGTCTTTTTTCACCTTGAGATTATCCTCTGCGGATTTACCGAGGAATTGTTTGGTAAACCAGAGGGGATCGTTTTCGTTAGCACGGCCTTCAAGTACTTTTGTTCCCAATCCCGGTGTTTCCTGCTGTGCGAGAATCTTATCGCCGGTTATTTTTCCATCTATTCCAACACCGACCATGGTTTCAATAACAGAAGAATATCCTTTGCCCCTGGCTATGAACACATATCCGCCCGGTTCTTTCTTCGCGCCATCCTTATACCCGATCCACAAGCGAAATTCTCTTCCGTCAACATTCATTGCCTTTTTTTCATCAAATCCCCCGTTCATTCCCGGAAGAACTTCCAGACGGGCGTTGTTTTCAGCAGCCTCTTTGTTCGTTGTAATAACCGGTTTTGTTTTCAGATTAACAAATCCGAGAGCGGCTCCAGCCGCAAGGGAATAGGCCATGAGGATAATGCCGAGTTTTATTATATCACGCACGGCTGGCCACCTTTCCAAAAACCCTGGGTTTCGATAAACGGTCCAGAAGCGGCACAGTGAGATTCATGAGCAGGATGGAGAAGGCTACACCTTCCGGGTAGCCGCCGATAAGCCTTATAATCACGGTAATAATGCCGCAACCGATACCATAAATGATTCTTCCCTGAAATGTTATTGGACTCGTTACCATATCGGTGGCCATGAAGAATGCTCCAAGGATAAGCCCCCCGGAAAATACATGAATGAGCCAGGGACCGGCAAACAGGCCATTATACCCGCCAAATATCCAGCTGAGCACTCCAACGGTGGCAATATAGGTAAAGGGAATTTTCCATCCGATATAGCGCTTATACATGAGATACGCCGCGCCTATAAGGAGAAGCAACACCGAGGTTTCACCTATGCAGCCCGACCTGTTTCCGATAAACATGTCCATCAGCGATGTATTCAGATCAGCCACTTTTGACATCGCCGCATTCACGGCATCTATGGAATACAGGTTCTGATTGTGCAGAATCGAAGAATTTTCCTTGAGAATATTCAGAGGAGTAGCAGCCGTCCGGGCATCAATTCCAGGGAATCCGGTCGGAGCCTGCCAGGTTGTGGTCATCTGGACAGGAAAGCTGACAAGCAGAAATATCCTTCCGAGAAGAGCCGGATTCATCGGATTATATCCCAGGCCGCCAAAAGTCATTTTCGCCACTCCGATGGCGAATACCCCGCCCAGCACAGGAATCCACCAGGAAATTCCTGAGGGCAGATTGAAAGCCAGAAGAATGCCTGTAACAACCGCGCTGCCATCTTTTACAGTCACCGGTTTGCCGAGCAGCTTCTGAATTAGTCCCTCGGTAACAACGCAGGTGAGAACAGTAAGCGCGATGATCCAGAGCGCCCTTATTCCAAAGAAATAAACTGCGCCGAAGACAGCAGGCATAAGCGCAGCCACCACCGAATACATAATTACCGATATATCGGTTCTGTCCCGAAAATGCGGTGATGCGCTGACTTCAAACATTCGAGCCATTTTATCTCAGCTCCAGAAAATTACTAAGGTTTTACCGCTCCTGCCTTCTCTTCGGCGGCACGTTTCAGAGCTTCTTCCCGAGCCTTTATTTGATTAAGCCGGAATTTTCCAAACTTGATTTTTTCAACAATACGGCGCTTTGACGGACAAATATAGGTGCAGGAGCCGCATTCGATGCAATCCATAGCACCGTAGCGTTTCAAATCATCCCAGCGTTCCAGTTCGACCATAGCTGCCATGGTGGTAGGGAGTAACTTCATGGCGCAGACATCCACGCACCGTGCGCAGGAAATACACGGTTGTTCTTCCAAGGCTTTTTCCTCTTCAAGGACAAGGATACAGGAAGTCCCCTTGACCACAGGAACCTCATCGGTAAATTGAGCAATTCCCATCATCGGACCGCCCATAATGAGCTTTTTGGCATTCTCCGTGTATCCCCCGGCAAATTCAATAAGCCGTGCGAAGGAATCGCCGAGCCGGGCAAGGACATTTATCGGTTTTACGACACCGTTGCCGGTAACTGTAACAATACGCTGGATAAGAGGACGACCGAGAGAAACTGCATCGTGAATCGCGGCGGCAGTACCGACATTCTGCACCACACATCCGACATCCATAGGAAGACCGCCGGCAGGAACCTTGCGTTTGGTAATCGCGTAAATAAGTTGTTTTTCACCCCCCTGGGGATATTTTACTTTCAAATCAACAACTTTTACACCCGGGATACCTTTTACAGCTTCCTTCATAACCTTGATGGCATCAGGCTTGTTCCGTTCAATTCCAACAAATCCGCGAGAGCAGCCTAATATTTTCATGATAATTTTCAAACCCCCGACAATCGATTCGGGATGTTCGAGCATCAGACGATGATCACAGGTCGCATAGGGCTCACACTCTACGCCATTGATAATCACTGTATCGATAGGTTTGCCGGCAGGAGGAGATAGTTTGACATGGGTGGGAAAGGCAGCGCCACCCATTCCCACAAGCCCGCTGTCACGCACAATAGTACGGAGTTGTTCGGGGGATAAATCGGAAAAATCACGCGGGGAGTTCAGACCTTCCGCCCATTCGTCCAAACCATCGCTTTCAATAACAACGCTGAGAACCTTGGTTCCGAGAGGAGTAAGCCTCGGTTCCACTGCTTTCACAATACCCGATAGAGAGGCATGTACCGGAGAGGATACAAATCCGCCGGGTTCGGCGACCATCTGTCCCTTTTTTACCTGCTGGTCTTTTTCAACAATGACTTTAGCAGGTGCACCAATATGCTGCCGTACAGGAAGAACAATTTCCTGAGGAAGAGGTAAGGTGATAGTTTCACAGGTTTTGCTTAATGCTTTTGCATCATCCGGATGAACGCCGCCTTGAAAAGAACCGGCCATTATTGCTCCAGATTTTATAATAAGAAATCGGAATAAGTCTTGTTAACAAAAACAGACTCAAAAATACCCTATGCAATATCACTGTGTCAAGGACAATATTCAAAAACGACAACCGTTAACTAATTATCGCATCTTAATTATTAATAAATAGTAAGCGTATCAAGCAGAAACCACCAGGTCATATATTTCTGGAAATTCCCAGTCACATTTTTAAATATGGATGATCAGTAATCTCTTTTAAGCCTTGCAGCTTTACCACTGAGCTTCCGGAGATAAAACAGCTTGGCGCGTCTCACCTTGGTAGAATGGTTTTTCTTTATAGCCGCAATCATTGGGGAATTCAAGGGGAAAATCCTTTCCACTCCCACACCAGCCGATACTTTGCGCACGGTAAAGGTTTCGGAGGCTCCCGCTCCCCGTCTTTGAATTACTGTTCCTGTAAAAACCTGCACTCTCTCTTTGTCGCCTTCGATAACCCGTACCTGTACATCAATATTATCCCCCGGCCCGAAATCGGGGTGATCTTTTCTCAACTGCTGACTGATAATTGATTCAATAACGTTCATGTCAAACCTCTCGTCGTTATCCTCATTGCTATTTAATGGTTTTCTTTTATGTTTTCCAATAGATCAGGCCTTTTGATTTTTGTATTTTTCAGCGATTCCTCCTGACGCCATTTTTTTATCAGGGCATGATTCCCGCTCAGGAGCACTTCCGGTACTTTCAGATTTTCAAAAACCTCAGGCCTGGTATACCATGAACAATCCAAAAGTCCGTCCTGAAAGGAATCTTCCATTCCGCTCTCAAAATCCTGCATCACTCCGGGAACTAACCGGGTGACCGCATCGATCACTGTCATCGCTGCAACTTCACCGCCAGAAAGGACATAATCTCCGATACTTAATTCTTCTGTAACGTACTTCTCGACAAAACGTTCGTCTATAGCCCGATATCTGCCGCAGATCAGAATAAATTCACCCGCCATGCTCAATTGGTTGGCTTTCCTCTGATCGAAACGTCTCCCCTGAGGAGTTAAACAGATCACCGGAACTTGCGTTCCATGCCTGAAGCATTCGACAGTTTTCAGGCTTGCGGCAAGTACATCAGCTTTCATTACCATCCCGGCGCCGCCGCCGTAAGGCGTATCGTCCACAGTCCCATGACGGTCAGAAGCGGAATCACGGATGTTGATCAGACGAATATGTATCAGGCCGTTTTCGACCGCTCTTTTCAGTATCCCGAATTTGAGAAAACTTTCGAACATTTCAGGAAAAATGGTCAAAACATCAATAGTAAGGCTGTTCATTTCAGCCCATGCCTTTTATTGGATATGAAGGCAAACCTTCCGGTAATTGTACGGTCAAACGCCGATTTTCTGTATCGACGGTGACAATGAACTCTTTTATAGCCGGAAGGAGAATTTCCTCTGTTTCTGATTTGATTACCAAAATAGCGCCCGAAGGGTAGTCATCAACCTGAGTGACTTTCCCGATATAAACACCCTTTGCATCAAAGACTTCCATACCCTGCAGTTCAAAGATATAATAACTGTCTTGATCGAGATCCTGAATTTGCTCCATTCCTATAGTGACAAAGGAACCACGTAGCCGGTCTGCGTCCGTTCGGTCATCAACTCCAGAAAGCTTTAGAACAACCAAACCTTTTTGTATTCTCGCCTCTTCCACCTCGAATGGCAACAAAGCACCATCGGGCTTCTCCAGAATCACTGATATTAATTTCTCATATCGGGATGAGTCATCAGAGTATGGTTCAACCCATAATTCCCCCCGCAGGCCCAGGGATTTTATTACACGCCCTATAGTCAGCGATTTCCCCTGGCAGTTTTTTACAATATTATTGCGTGTTCTCGACACTTTCACCTGCCACTGGCGCACTCTTCTTTGATTTTTTTGCGGTCGCTTTATCCTGCTGAAAGGTCTGCAAAATTCCCTCTTTCCGCAGGAGGCCTTCCGCGGTCGGGGACATAAGAGCGCCCTGCTGAAGCCATGCCATTACCTTATCCTTGTCCACCTTGAATACATACGGGTCTTGTTTCGGATCGTAATAACCAAGAATTTCAAGGAATCTTCCATCACGCTGATACCGTGTATCAGCCGCAACCAACCGGTAAAAAGGCCGTTTGTGCGAACCCATTCTGCGCATTCTCAATCGAACTGCCACTCTTAAACCTCCTGTTCACTTTCCTTTATAAGTATAGTATATATGATGATTATTAATAATTGTTTCACATCGAACCATAAGGCAATTTCATTCCTCTCAAGGATTTCATTCCCCCGAAATGAGACATTTTTTTCATCATTTTCTGCATTGCGGTAAACTGTTTCAGAAGGCCGTTGACTTCATTGACAGTTGTACCTGAACCCGTCGCTATTCTTCTCCGACGTGAACCATCGATAATGACCGGTTTTTCTCTTTCTTCTCTTGTCATAGAAAGAATAATTGCCTCAATTCTTTTCATCTCATTGCCTTTTAAATCAATACCTTTTATCGCTTTTCCCATTCCCGGAATCATTCCGAGAAGTTGATCTATCGGTCCCATTTTCTGAATTTGGCGAATTTGATCGAGAAAATCAGACAATGTCATACCCTTTGTCTGAAATTTTTCCTGCATTTTTCTTGCTTCTTTCTCGTCAATCACCTCCTGGGCTTTTTCCACGAAAGATACGATGTCGCCCATTCCAAGAATGCGAGATGCAAATCTTTCAGGATAAAAAGGCTCAAAAAAAGGTATCCGTTCGCCTGTTCCTACAAACAGAATCGGTTTTCCTGTAACCTCCCTCAAAGAGAGCGCTGCACCGCCCCGTGAATCTCCATCCATCTTTGTCAGAATCACGCCATCAATTTCGATGTATTTCAAAAAACCTTCGACAGCATTTACCGCATCCTGCCCTGTCATTCCATCTGCGACAAAAAGCACATGATGCGGGTTTATCAGGTTCTTTATACGTCTCAGTTCATCCATCATTGAATCATCGATATGAAGCCTGCCGGCAGTATCAACGATTAAAACATCAGTATTATTTCCCCGTAGTGTATCTAAAGCTGCCGTAACAATTTTTTCAGGATCTTTTTCATTTCCGGGATTATAAAAAGCAATATTTTCATTTTCTGCAAGAATTCGTAATTGTTCAACTGCTGCCGGCCTGTATAAATCGACACTTACAAGGAAAGGTCTTTTTCCAAGTTTTCTCAAATGATGTGCTAATTTTGCTGCAGAAGTTGTTTTTCCCGATCCTTGTAAACCGCAAATCATTATAATTTCTGGAGAGCTTTTTATCTGGAAATCAAATATCTTTCCGCCAAGCAATTCAACGAGTTCATCATGAACTATTTTTACGATCATCTGGCCTGGTGTGATACTTGCGAGAACATCGGTGCCGAGAGCTTTTTCTTCTATATGTAAAATAAACTTTTTAGCAACTTTATAATTAACATCTGCCTCAAGAAGCGAGCGTCTGATGTCTCGTAATGCATCACGTATATTTGCTTCGGTCAGCTTACCTTGACCGCGCAAATTTTTAAATATGTGCTCAAGCTTATCTGTCAATTCATTAAACATATGTGCCTCATAACAAACAACATAATGAATATAATACAGATTTTAAATATACTTAATAAATCCTTTCAATGCAATGACATTTTGGAATTCTTATAATGCCTCCAGCTAAAAGCATTATTTATATTCAACGTTTCTATCATTATGCAATGAAACGTGGATTAATATGCTGAACAGGTTATTTTGCCCCCTGCATTCTTCAACCACTTAATAAGGGTAGCTACTTGTCCTATTTATCCTCTATCACACATCTGGTAATCATTTCTGATGATCAGCGTTTGTAACTTATGAAATAGTCGATAAAATTCTTCCATTTCCCAAAAAATACAATTTAAAAACTCTCTTTAAACATTCATGTACATGAAGCGAGTAGGCGGATTCCTCGCGGTTTCCCCCTCTCACACTACCGGACGTACGTACTCCGTATCGCGGCGGTTTCCTCAGTCGGCTGAGCCGTTAGTGTTATTGTAGCAGTGTTCAACGACGCAAATACTTGCAACTCCTCGTTTACTGAAGTTTCGGTTCCGCCGTCACTGCATGTACCGTGGCGCATTACTTCCTTTACAGGTAGATAATGTCATTATTACTGCTCCACATTTGTCGAGTATCCCCTACATACCTTACAACAGAGGAGCCCTTCGGCATCGAATTCAAAATGCCTACAATGGCCTCTGCTGACTTCTCACCGCCCTTCCCGCGACGTTTGCCTCAGCCGTAGTCGTCATCGCGACGACAGGTGGAGAGACCTCCCAGGGTAAGACATGATTCTTTCCCCCGGCTCTCTCCGGATTTACCTGTATGCGTGTCCGGATAGTTATCGGGTGTCTCCGTCTATAGCCGGATTACCCCGCCGCACCGGCATAGTATCCGGTTTCTGTTCGTCGAGTCCGTATTATGCCTTCGGCTTCCTTCAGACCCAGCCTCACAGCGACGCCCTTGCCTTCAGCTAACAGTTCCGTCTATCACGGCCTGTCAGGGACTTTCACCCCTTAGAACCATGTCATTGCCCGTCACACAAAAAAGAGAGGGAAGTTACGCACTCCCCTCTCTCAATGGAAAAGGCACTGTCCTATTTTACGTTATTTGTTACTTTGTCTCTTCTACATAGATAGTGAAGTCGAGCGGATATAATACATTAACCGGAAGAGCCGGGCCTTTTACAAGATCAGTTCCTGTGGTAGGCATATCCGCGATCTTATCGAATTTCATATTCTTAATAACGTCAAGAACGCAGTTCATGAAAGACTCACTATTTATGCCCGTCACTTCAACAACGTTTTGTTTCGATACGATTCCACTTGGTTCAATCGTGAAAGAAACACTCATTCTGCCAGGGTTTACCTGACCTCTGCGATACCTTTCCAGGAAACACTTTCCCATCTGAGGCTGACTTGCCTGTATTGCCTGGTTAATAGCACGGTTGTTTCTGGCAGCGTCATTAATACGAGCATTTACCAATTGAGACGGATCAGTCAATTTCACTCTGACTTTTTCACGTTCAAGTTCCTTCATCCGCATTTCTCTTGTAACTTCGATCTTATCGATATTCCTATCGAAATTAATTGATATAGTTTTTGAATCTGCAGGACGGTTAAATGCATCGAATCTGAATACGACATCGTTCAGGATAAGTGTCCCTCTTTTTACTTCGGGCGGCAATGGATCAAAAGTTAACAAACCGCTGTAACTGTCTCCACGGAAGATTGTCTCATCCAATCCATAGCTTTTACCACGAACCATACCAAGACGCATTTCGTAGCGGTAGAACTCATTTCCTGACTGACCAAGCAGTCTGCGATAATACTCTTCAAAACATTTCCCAAACTTTGCAGAAGCAATATTAACGGTATATGAATGGAATACTTCACCTGTATCGGTAGTAATAATAGCAGTTGTCGGATCCAATCGCATTTTAGGAAATGTTCTGTTTGTTATCGTAACATTAAACACAGTAAATCTGTTTGGCGTGTATCCAATATTGGGATCAATCCAGTTTCCATACGTGAATGGATTTGTTGAATACTCACCATTTTTGGACTCTTCGGGAAAGAGCGCATTTAATTCAGGTTCTTTAACATATCTGACCGAAATATTCGAACCACCCAAATCATAAATAAGAGATCCTGTATCCTTATCAATAGATTTCAAAGGGTCTTTATCACTCAGATTTGGTGACAGATAGCTACTATATCTGATTTCTGGAGGATACAGGAAACAACTGCCTATTACAAGCAGCGATAAAACAAGAATACCGGAAATGATTATTTTCTTTCTGACACGTAAGGACATTTCCAATTCCACCTTCTGATTAACAGTTTATGGATTTTAGTCTTTTTAGCATGTTTTACTGGACAGCAGTGAAGATGTCCATTTTCTGTTGGGAAATTCCGCCAGCCTGTGTGAGCGCAAACACAACCATGTTTACCCCCATTTTAAGCTGTGCATCGTTATTTGTCATCTGTGACCACTTTATTGCATAACCCTTGTCTGAATAAATCGCTACCATGCGATTGTCTATAGTGATCCCCTCAAGAAATAAAACCGGCTTGGACATGGTAAGGCTTCGTACGTACATCAAATCATTCGACCCTGTATCATGTGAAGCTGCAGCAACCATTCCTGCCATTTCCGAACCCTGGGGCGGACCATCATTGAAATCATTAAAACAATGGTAAAGCGGGTGATCATTTGGTATGGGCAGGAATTTACAATCAGCCCCCAAAGCATCAACCAACATTTGACGAAGTGATGCTTCAGCCTGGCCATACTCAAAGGATGGAGTACCATTATCGATTACTGCAAAACCGCCTTTTCTTAAATAATCCCCAAATACCTTCCTTTCAATATCTGTCAATTGAAAAGCCTCATCGGCTGTAATATAAACAAACGGTGTTTCATAAATTTTACGTGAATCAAGGAAAAGGTGGTTATCAACTTTTGCATTGATGTTTGTATATCGGTTCACCGCTTCAACCAGATTAATTACTGCACGCTTTAGACTGTCTGGTGGTTTGAGCTGTGCACCCCATGCAGTTGCAATATAGACAAATCCCTTAATGCTCTGCTTATTGTTCGGGTCTTGAATCACCATTGCTTTGTATTGGCCGGTGTCAAGGTCCTCAAGCGAGATCATCTCCTCCTTCATCGAGATTAGTTTTTCCGGTTCACGAGCGGCGGCCATAGGAATATTTACCTCCATTGGCACAAATACTTCCTGCTTCACATCAGTCTTCATTTCCTGTGCATAATCGAATGAAGCTACTGTCCCCATTAAATCCGTAGTATTAATGGATTTAGTCTGAATATTTGCAGTAGGTTTACGCTGCTCGATATCTCTCTTCTGTAATATACGCTGCGCCACTCGCTTCTTCTTGAATTCAAATGCTTTTGTCATACGCGGTCGACGAATCACCAATTCCATAGACGGTGGTTTTACAACTTTAACTTCCGTTTTCTTGAACATGAAAAACGAGGCGGATGCAGCAAACATAGAAACTGATAATAGAAGACCCAGATAAAAAAGCCTCTGTGTTTCTTTTTCCAGTTTATCCATGTCAATGACATCTGAAAACCCGATAAACTTTGATTTTGCCTGCTCCAGCATTGAAAATCACCTATCCTTAAGTTAATATTTTATTATATTTCTTTTGTTCCCTCTGGCCCTATTAAATGCTGTTATTATCCTATTTTCCCGATCTACATTTACAGATTTCAACATACTAGTATTAATATCAGGTACCAGATAAGGACTATATTATTTTTACGGAGGATAGAGAAAACAACTTCCTTTTACAAGCAAATATAAAAACATATCATTAATACATAAATACACTTTTATTTCCACCTTCTCAATGATATTTTATTTTTTCTTTTAAAAACGTTACTGTACAGCGGTAAAAAAGTCCATTTTCTGTTGGGATATTCCGCCAGCCTGGGTTAGTGCAAACACAACCATGTTAACTCCCATTTTTAGCTGAGGGTCGTTATTAGTCATTGCGGACCAGTTAATTGCATATCCCTTGTCTGAATAAATCGCTACCAGGCGGTTATCGATAGTAATCCCTTCAAGATACAACACAGGTTTGGACATTGTAACGGCATTAACTAAATATGCATCCTGTCCAGTTCCGGTCGAAGCAGACACCAATGCAGACATTTCCGATCCCTGCGGTGGTCCATCATTGAAATCGTTGAAGCAATGATAAAGTGGGTGATCATTGGGTATAGGCAGGAATTTACAATCACTCCCCAATGCATCAACCAACATTTGACGAAGCGATGCTTCAGCCTGACCAAATTCATATGTTGGAGTACCGTTATCTACTACCGCAAAACCACCCTTTCTCAAATAGTCACCGAATACTTTCTTCTCGATATCCGTCAACTGGAAAGCCTCATCTGCGGTAATATAAACAAACGGTGTCTCATAAATTTTCCGTGAATCCAAATAAAGGTGATTATCAACCTTTGCATTGATGTTTGTATAACGATTGACTGCTTCAACCAGATTAATTACAGAACGCTTCAATTTGTCTGGTGGTTTAAGCTGTGCACCCCAAGCAGTTGCAATGTATACAAACCCTTTTATACTCTGCTTATTGTTCGGATCTTGAATAACCATAGCTTTGTATTGGCCGGTGTCAAGGTCTTCAAGCGATATCATCTCCTCTTTCATAGAGATTAATTTTTCCGGTTCACGAGCAGCGGACATCGCAATATTAATTTCCATTGGAACAAATACTTCCTGCTTCATATCAGTCTTCATTTCCTGCGCGTAATCAAACGAAGCAACTGTTCCCATTAAATCTGATGTATTAATTGATTTTGTTTGAATATTTGCAGTAGGTTTACGCTGTTCAATCTCTCTTTTCTGCAATATACGCTGAGCCACTCGTTTCTTTTTGAACTCAAAAGATTTGGTCATGCGCGGTCGACGGATCACCAATTCCATAGACGGAGGTTTTACCACTTTAACCTCCGTTTTCTTGAACATGAAAAACGAGGCGGATGCAGCAAACATGGACACTGACAACATAAGACCAAGATAGAAAAGCCTTTGTGTCTCTTTCTCCAGTTTTTCCATGTCAATGACATCGGAAAATCCAATATATCTTGATTTGCCTTGTTCCTGCATTTAAAAATCACCTGTCCTTTAGGTTAACAATTCTTTTGTTTTATTATTTCTTATTTCTTTTTGCCTTTGCTCTATCGAACGCTGTTATTGGTCCCGTATCAGTATCAACGCCTTTATTGTCTGCTGATAAAGCAATTGTTTCTATTCCGACTCCTTTTGCCAAACGCATCAATCTTAATACATCGCCGTGCTTAGCAGCTTTGTCAGCTCTGATGACAACTGATTTCGTTCCGGATTTCTGTTTTTCATTCACCAGATATGAATCAAATTGATCAATTGTCGCCTGTTTACCAGCGATAGCTATAGTTCCCTCCGCATCAAGCTCAATAGTAATCTGTTTTGAATCAAGCTTAGTAGGAAAATATGCATCTGGTAGAGTCATCTTTAGCTGTGCCGGATTTTTAAAAACCGTTGTAACCATAAAAAATATCAGCAACAGAAACACGCAGTCAATCATCGGTGTCATATCCATTGCCGGCTCCAGCCTAGGCTCATCTTTTCTTTTATTTGGCATTTATTTCTCCGCAAAAAATAATTAGGTCAATTCCCTGCACCTGAAGCCTGTTGTTCTACTGAAAATGCCATAGCTTCCGCACCCTGACCTTTTGCTACATCCATCGCATACACTATGGCGCCATGTGGAGCCTGCGGATCACCCTGGAAAATAACATTCTTGTTATTGTTCGTTTCCATAGCGCCTTTTATAGCGCTGGCCAAAGCTTCCGCTGGAACAGGAGAACCCGAAACCGTATAATTCCCTTCAGCAGAAATTGTTACATTAACATCTTTCTTTTTCTGCTGCTCTTCCTGCTGATCTGCGGAAGTAGGCAAATCAACCACCAGACCTCTAATATCAATGAAGGCTGTTGTAACCATAAAAAATATCAATAGAAGAAAAATACAATCGGTCATGGGCGTCATGTCCATTTCCGCTTCTGCCATAACTATACCATCAACATTTTTTCTTTTAATAATCATATAACATCGCCCTCAATGAAATTTATTTTACTTTCTCTAATTGAGCAAGTAATGTGTTGGCGAATGATATCGCATACAATTCAAGACCACTACGTGCTGAATCTGCCTTTCCAGCAAGATACCGATATCCTACCACAGCAGGAATAGCGATAAACAATCCCGTTGCTGTTGTAATCAGAGCTTCTGAAATACCTCCTGCAACCACCTTTGGATCACCAGTACCTGATGACGCTATCGAATTGAATGCTGAAATCATTCCAGTAATAGTTCCCAACAATCCCATAAGTGTTGCAATACTCCCAACTGTTGCGAGAGCCGGAAGGTATTTTCCAACATATCCTTTAACAGATTCATCAATTGTAATTAATAGTTCTTCTCGGAATTCATCCATATCGCTTTTATCAGCAAGGAATTTTGTAACCGGATCAACCGCAACAACATTTGCACCTGCCGCTATCCGACGTTCCAGAAGGTCACGCTTTTCTCCGGCCAGTGTATCAAATCTTTTAAGAAGGCGTGCAAAAACATAATTCATCACACCTTTACCCTTTGCTACCTTTTTTGCAGTTCCTTCCAAACCAGTTCTGTCAAACTCAGCTTCGATGTCTTTTAATTGTTTTTCACAACTTTTTGCGCTGGGTAAACGATGAAGTGTAATTGTTCTTTCAAATATTACTGCCAAACCCGTTAGCGCTGTTGCAAGAAGAGGCCACATAGTAATACCGCCGGCTTTAAAGATCTCAATCATTTTACCCCATCTCCTTTCAAAATTTTTTTTACTTCATAAAATATTATGTTATTTCCAATTAACGGTAGCGGTGTCTATAACCGCCCTCGGCCCAGCAAAGTTAACTAAATCAGCGTTGTTATATAAAGCTGATACAGTAAAATATACTATATGCAATAAAGTATCGGGTACTGTAGTATAACCCATGCTTTTTAAAACATTCGTCGTTTGAAGCGTATAAGTAGTATTCAAATTATTAATATATGCTTGCCTGACATTACCATAATCGAAATCACTTGAATCTGACCAGGATACGAGATAATTTGTTACCGAAGTTGTATCCTGCATATCCCATGTTAACCGAATGGAATCAGTTTTAGCTACTGAATTTTTGAAAAATGTAGCTACCAAATTAACCGGTTTCTTTGTTTGATTAAACTTACTGAATGATGGAGCTACATTATCCTTACTACAGCCAAAAGCAATAGTAATTATCAGCGATGTTGCCAGGAATAAAAATATCTTTTTCACTGATTTATCTCCTTTTCCTAAAATCTTGTTGATACAAGTATGCCTGGTTTCCTGTCAACCAGAGCTGATTCTACTATAACATTTTTTCTTATTTCAGATTTTTGACTTTCGTTTGAAGACGGAGTAAAGAATAGAACATCGAAAATATTATAAGCATATACAACAGCTGCACAAACTAAAGCAGCATTTCTTGTCGAATGTAAATCGTCCAGTGTATTATTTTGTTTCTCTAGATTTGAATACGATTTTAAAGCGTCTTCATAATTCTTTCTTCCTGCAGTTGCCATGTCGGAAAGAATAGTTTTGTCACGGTTATACGTATCCAATTTTGTCTTGTAGTCTTCATTGGAATTAACAAAAACAGCTAACGATGCTACTCCGGCGAGAAAGAAAGATACTCCTTTAACTTTTTGACCGACAGTCATTTGACCGAGTCCAGGAAAAAGAACAGAAAGAACAACTGCTTCCCTTTTTGAAACTGTCGCGGCACGCACAAAGCTACTTTCATTTTGCGCAAACGTAACTCCCATGCTACTAAAGAAAAGGAGCACAGATAACCAGGTAATTGCAACTGCTTTTAACATACTCAATTTTGCCTCCCTCTTTATATCGAGTTTATAACTTGTTTGCAACTATATAATCTTTATGCGCTTTAGCAAATGTGAATGCTTCCTGAGAAACAGAACCAGATGCCTCAAATTTTTTCATGACTTTATCAAATGCATTTGCAGCTTTCTGCCATTCTCCTAGTTCCTCATAAGCTATCCCCATATTCGATAATGATCCGGTTTCGCTTTCGGTTCCAGGATATTTTGTAACTACAATTTCAAAACCAGCAGCAGCTTGACGGTACAAACTCAAGGTCGCGTTCGGATCACTCTTGCCTTCACGAGCTTTTGCGAAAAATTCGTATGCTTTCTCATATTCAACATATGCAATGGTCTCTTTGAGTTCAGCTATTGTTTCTGGGATTTTTTTTGCAACATCACTATCAGGAAATCTCTTTAATACTTCCTGATAAGCAATCAAAGCATCTTCGTATTTTTGGGCATTATAATACGAATCAGCAACACTGAAAAGCGACTGAGGGGCAAATTTACTCTTCGGGTATTTATCGACCAGTTGCTTGAGAGTAGTCATACCTTCATCTTCTCTCTGAAGGTCCAAAAGTGCCCACGCCTTTGTGAAATATGCTTCTTCTGCCTTTTCATGATTCGGATATTTTGTAATTACCGTATTAAATCCTTTTATAGATTCTTCGTAGTTACCCATATTGTAATTACAATCCGCATAGTAAAATACAGCTTCCGGTGTGAATTCCGATGATGGATACTTCTCATAAAAAGATCTGAAAGTATTCATGGCATCAGTAAATCTGCGCCCATTATAATAACAGAATCCGAGATAGTAATGAGCCATCTCAGCTTGTGCGCCATTCGGAAATGCCTTGATATATTGACTGAAATATTCAGCAGAAGTATCAAGGGCATCACTTTCATTATTCAATTTGGAAAGATAAATCACACCAACTTTGAGCAACATATCGCTTGAAAAATAAGAATTGGGGAATTTTTTATATCCAGCAAGATAGTATGCAACAGCTTTTTTAAAATCACCCTGCTTCTCTGCAAAATCACCTAAATAATAATATGCTTCTTCCTTATAATAAAATTCTGAGTTCTCCGGCTTTTTCCCTTCAGCAGTATCGGAGTCTATCATCATATCGGCAAATTTTGTTAGATTTGCCACATCTTGGGCTTGAAAACTTATCTGCATCAAGTTCCGTAAAAAACCTAATTTTTCAATTGGATCCTGTGTCGAATTATACAACCCAAGATACGTTTCAATTGCCTGGGCGCTCTTTTTCTGTTTTACACTTATCATTGCCAGACGCATCTGAGCGTTTCGTTTAATATTCGGATCTGTACTATTCATCAACTCTTTTAAATCCGATTCTGCACGTGCAAATTGATTTAAATCAATATATACAGTTGCACGGTAGACAGAAGCAGTTTCATGAGTTTCTGGCACATTGAGTTCATATGCTTTATTATAATAAGTTATAGCTTCTTCAAGTTTTTTATCATCTTTTGTTGTTTCCGCAATACTTCTACAAGCGCTCCCCATCATAATGTATAGCTGAGAAAGTCGATAATTCCCGTCAATTGCGCTGGTATCAGACACTGCGTCAATCATCATAGTGACAGCTTCCTGATATTTTGTTGCTTTAATCATAGTTTGCGCGGCAAAAAGACGTGCGGTAGTAAAGAGAGTTTTGTTAACACGCGATACTTTCAAGAAAGGTTCAATCGCTTCATTTTCTTTCCCGTTATCTTTATAACAACGCGCCATCTGGAACCAGGCATTATAAATACTTTTATCATCTGGAAATTCTTTGATAATCTTATCATAAAGCGCAATCGCTTCATCGTATTTCTTCATTTCCTGCAACGCGACCGCAGTCTGATAATAACATCCTAGACGATATGGAGTTTCTGGGAATTCTTTCAGTAATAAGTCATATTGATTTATGGCTTTCTGCAAAAACTCGGTAGTTCCAACTTTCTGATATGCCAAGCCAAGATTATAGTAAACGACCACCTTTAAATCAGTATCCGGATAATCCTTTAAAACTCTTTCATATGTTTTAACCGCTGATGTAACATTATCCTGGCCCGTTTGATTTTCTTTTTTCTGGATCAATAACGAGCCATACTCATAATATGAACGAGCTTGATAATAAAAAGATTTATCAAGATCAAATCCTGCACGCAATGCCACATCGTTATAGGTATTGATATAGTTTGTATACTCCGTCAAAGCTTTATCAAAATAATTATTGTCAAAATATCTCCGTGCAATTTCAATCTGCATTTTTGCCTGGAATATTCTGTCATTTACTTCATTAATACCATCACGATAGGCCTTTATAGTGGACTCAAAATCATTTTTTGCAAAATACATATCGGCAAGCCGTCTGTAAGCTTCCGAAATAAGATTCTTATCAAATTTAAAAAGAACTGCAACACGTTTATATGCTGCTTCTGCTTGTTTGTAATCACCAATTTCTGCATAACTTGCACCAATTTTCAACTGTGCTTTTGCTGCAAGGTCAAGGGCAGTCTGATCAGCCAGCCCTGCAAGTTTCTGTCGCTGAATTTTCTGTATTTCCTGATCAGTCATTTCATTGATGCGCATCTTGTCTACCAGTCTCTGGTAGTAAGGAATAGCATCATTATATTTTTTCTGATCAAAATATGCTTCTCCAACCTGGAAAAGTGCTCGGTCGGGAAGATTGCCGCTTGGGAATCTTGTCAAAAGTTTTGTAAAAACATCAACACTCTGAACGTATCTTTTTGTATCATAATACGCCCATCCCATATTATACATGGCATCGAGGACATATGTGCTGTTCGGGTACTTTTCAATGAGTATGTTACACTCTTTGATTACCCTTTCATAATCAAAAACCAGATACCAGCTCTCAATTACCCTGTTTTGAGCTAGTTGTTGCAAATCCTCATTTTTGGAATAACTTTGGGTCCTATAAAAGAAATCACTCGCCTTCTGCACATACTCAATCGACAATTTTTTTGCTTTCTCTTTGTCGCTTTCAGTTTTTGCGGTTTTTTCTTTTTCTTTTTCATCCTTTACCATCTGGAAATATGAATTCCCTGATTGATAAAGCGTAAGGTCCTTAATAGGGCATTTCATAGTTCCATACTCAGCAATTACTTTACTATCATCTAAAAAACGGCTCTGCATTTTGTAAACCTGATCATATTTTTCTATAGCCTGATCATAAGCTTTCGAAGCATAGAATTTCTGACCCGCAGTAAACTCTGCTTGCATTTCATCAGGTGTCGGTACGCCCGATACAAAGTACGCCATACCAACAATCACCACTAAAAAGGCATAACCGATATTCATTTTTTATCACAACCTTTCGTATTTTATTACAACGCACTTTTTTATGATACGGGTTCCTGACCAACAACAAGACGTAAGAATATAATACTGCTTGACATATTATATTTACTTCGTGCTTCCCCCTTTAAACTCTGCCAGTTTATTTGGTATCCCATGTTTAAACTAAAATCATAACCATTATAGAACGATCGATTCGTAACCATAAATAAATAATCTCTCGTATCATAATTAAGCTGTGAATTAACCAGATCTCTTACTGTACTGTTAAAACCTGGAAATCCCTGTGCGCCAGCTTTAAAAGTGGTGTTTACCGTCAGAGGAAATTCAACACGTAAAATTGGATAGAAACATTGTTCATGAAGTGTTACTTCAGACCCATTATTATTCGTTAATTTTCTTGTCATAAATTTAACTTGTGGCATTATGAGTAAATTATGAAAGTAATATCGATAATCAGCTCTGATTACATGGTTCCTGTCGATAATATCATTCTTTTCCTGATAATAATTGGCGTTTTGATGATTCAGATCATATTTTGCTTTAATATCAATTGTCAAATTAGGAATTCGGAATAATTTTGTTTCAAAGTATGAAGTGGTGACATAGCTATCCCTGAAATCAAGAGGATCATAATACTTATTTGCAATTATTCCTTGCGATATCAAAAATGGATCGTATTGATAAATCAACGAGTCACGGAGAGTTGTAGTCAAATCTCTAGAAAATCTGAATACATTATCCTGAATTGTATCTTTTGATTTCTTTAATGTTGTTGAGAAATTTACAGTTGCAAAAAACGGGATAAATTTCGAATATTCGATTTTCCCATAATTTACTTTATTCTCTCCACCTCCGGCAATCTGCGAATAATTTATAATACCAGCAGATACCTTCAATCCGTCATCAGACCCATATGAACCAAACCAGTGATATCCACGCGTATCCCTATCATATGGATAATCAGGTTTATCATCGTTTTCACGGCCATCAATAACATGATTGTTGTTGAAGTCGTCGCCATAATCATATTCATCCGGATCTGTTTCGTAGAGAAGGAATGGTTCTGCCCAGTCAGGAACAAGATTTTCATTTTTAT
>Ga0172379_10004635_pt1 | contig 19987 bp, 12 predicted proteins | sample GrowelOW334metaG_FD_119756 | JGI IMG/M metagenome (GOLD analysis project Ga0172379, IMG submission 119756) | Groundwater microbial communities from an aquifer near a municipal landfill in Southern Ontario, Canada - Groundwater well OW334 metaG | ecosystem: Environmental > Aquatic > Deep...
ACGTTCAACCTCGCCAGCGACTCGGAGTGTCAGGAGGTTCGGTTGAGCAACGCCGGGTTGTTCCGCAAGGTCGGCGGCACGGGAACCAACACCCTCAGCGCGTTCAGCAACACCGGCACGGTGGAGGTCCAAGGCGGCGTGCTGAACTTTAGCAGCTATGGATTCACCCAGGCTGCCGGAGAAATGCGACTCGTCGGAGGTTCCTTGAGTGGTGCCACTCTCAATTTCACCGGCGGCACGCTTTCGGGCTACGGCATTATCAACGCCTCAGTCGTCAACGGAGCGGTCATCAGCCCCGGCAGTTCACTTGGCACGCTCACCATCAACGGGAACTACACCCAAACGGCCCTCGGTGCTCTACAAATGGAGCTGGCAGGCATAGTCACGAACCTGTTCGACCGGCTGGTGGTCAACGGCACAGCATCGCTAGGAGGAACTCTCAGTGTCGTGCTTAGGGATGCCTATGCTCCTGCTGGCGGAGAAACCTTCGCCGTCCTCGGTGCCAGCTCTCGGAGCGGTGACTTCGCCAGTGTGAGTCTCCCCGCCTTGGGAGGCGGCTTAACAATCATCAACGCCTACGCGGGCACGAATCTCGTCCTCACAGTGACCGGCGGAAGCAGCACGAACCGTCCCATGCTTGGTTCCGCACTACGCCAAGCCAATGGGCATTTTCAATTCCGTCTGCAAGGCGAGGTCAATAGAGCCTACCGCTTGGAAGCCTCCACCAACCTCGTGAACTGGATTTCTCTCGGCACGACCAACTCGGCGAGTGGTGCCCTCGATTGGCCGGACACCGACGCGCCGAATCATCCCCGTCGCTTCTATCGCATTGTGGCACCGTGAGCATCGGCGTCCAACTACGCTCAATCATACCTGAACACTTCGTCGCTTCGGTTCAGCCAACGGTTTAGCTTTTCTTCTACCCCTGCTCGCGAAGTGGCAAAACGTTCGCGCGAGCAGGCAATCAGCTTTTCTCTCCGACCGACACGGTTCTCAAGCGGCGCGAAGGTCTTTGCCCGGAAGGGCTGCCTGTTCGTGCCGCTTTCCAGAAGCTTGATGACGACCTCATAGCGGTCGAGGTCAACCAACTGCTGTGCAGCGAACTCATTGCCAAACTCCGCCTGCAACACTTCGGCATCGGTGTTGCCGATGCGGAAGGCGATGAGCGTGCCGACGTTGCCGAACACGGCCTGCCGAATGGGCAGAGCAAGCTGGTCAACGTATTGATGCGATAGCGTGAGGCAGAGGCGATACTTGCGGGCCTCGGCCAGAATTGCCGCGAACGCGTCCGTGCTGAAGTTCTGGAACTCGTCGATGAATAGATAAAAATCCCGGCGCTCGTGCTCCGGCTGATTCGTCCGGGCCATTGCCGCAAGCTGGAATTGCGTCGTGAGCAAGGAGCCGAGCAAGTTCGCCTTGTCGTGACCGAGCCGGCCTTTCGACAGGTTCGCGATGAACAGCCGTTGGTTGTCCATGACGAACGGGATGCTCACCTTGCTTTTGACCTGGCCGAGAATGTTCCGAATTACCGGGTTGAGGAGAAACTGCCCGAGCTTGTTCTGAATCGGCGCGATGGCCTCGCGGCGGAACCGCTCGTCGTAGCCGGCAAACTCGTTCGCCCAAAAGTCCCGCACGAACGGGTCGCGGACCTGGCGCACGACCCATGCACGATAGGCGTCATCGGTGAGCAGGCGATTCACGCCAAGCAGGGTCGTGTTCTCGCAATCCAGCAATGCGGCAATTGCGTTGTAGAGCAGGTATTCGAGGCGCGGTCCCCACGACTCGCGCCAGATGCCCTTGAATGCGCCGACGATGCCCGAAGCGACCAAGTGCCGGTCATCGGGTGCGACGTTGGCAAGGAGGTTCAGGCCGACAGGGAAGTCGAGGTCGCCGGGGTGGAAATAGACAAGATGGTCGGCACGACACGGGGGAATGTGGTCGAGCAGTTCCTCCGCGAGGTCGCCGTGCGGGTCAATCAGGCCGACGCCGTGCCCGGCGGCGATGTGCTGCACGATGAGATTGCGAAGGAGTGTCGTCTTCCCTGAACCCGTTTTGCCGATGATGTAAAGGTGCTGCCGCTGGTCGGCAGGGGAGATGCCGAAAACCACCGGGTCGCCCCAGCCGTGCTGCTCGCCGATGATGATGTGGTCGTGGTTGTTCATGGTTCCCAAGCCAGCCGCCACTCCTGCCATGTCGAAGGTTTCCCGTGTCGTGTAAAACCTGGGGACACGGCGGACGGGCGGCGAATGCCACTCGCTTGCGCCGACATGCGTGTTTGGGACGAGCCGGCGAGGTAATGGCGACTGACTTTGAAACCCGATGCAGTTTGTATTCTACCACGGCCAAGGCGTGCGCGCCTACGGCGCGACTCGTGACTGAGAGGGCCGCAGTAGCGGCGGCGCTTTTTCCGCGCTGCACGCGAAGCCGTCGTCCTCCGCGCGTCGGCGCGAAGCGGGCGCGTTAGCGGACCCGTTGTGGGTCTCTTAAAACCAGTCCCCCAACGTGTCGGCCCGGTTCGGTTAGAACCGGATAGCGCCCGACTTCGCGCTGTTTGGTGAGGTTCAACGGCTAGTTGGGCCGAACCCGATAGCCCGTAGGGAAAAAGCGCGAAGTCGGGCGCTAGCCGACGACACGTTGGGGAGGTAGTAGGCGGCAGTTGAGCCGCGCCGTAGTAAAGTGATGGGCGAATGCCCCTACAAACCATGTTTGTCGCCCCGTATGTAGGGTCGCACAATATCTGTTTCGCGACCTGGTGCTTGAATCCACGGCTTCACGAAGACTGGTTAAGGACGCGATTTGACAGGCCACGATGTTCGTGGTCTGGAAAAGTGGGCGTGTCATTCACGCGAAGCTGAAGTCCGGGCGCTGGCTTATGGCCGCACCGCGCGCCCTTCGGCGTCATCAATCACTGGCATCTCGTGTTGCTCGACCATCGCCCGAACGACGGCGCGTCCGTGGTCGTCGTGTAGCAGCAAGGTCAACCACTGCACGAAAAGTTCGTGTTGTTCTTCAACCCGCATTTTCTTCTCCTTCAAAGGTTCTTGAACCTTCGGCTGTGGATTATTCTTTGTATTGTTCATTGTATATTACTCTGTGGGCGTTTCCTTCCTGGGGGGGATGGAAGTTTTTGTCCTACCCCTCTGGACGTTTTCTTCCTACCTCCGTCCGTGGCTGATGGTCAGCCTGTGGATAAGTTCACCCTTCAACTGCGCCAGTTGGCGAAGCTGCGCATCGGGCACGCGCGCAAACTTCCCGGCGGCGTGAATCACCCGTTCGTTGCGGTTCCGAATCGAGACGGTGATGAAGCCCTTGTCCAAGAGCGACGCGACGTGAGTGCCAATATGGCGGGAGCTGACGCCGAAGAAGCCGCCAAAATACTTGTTGGAAGCGAAGCAGCCGCGCTCGTTGTCGAGCGACTGGATTTCCGCGAAGAGCACTTTCTCCATGAGCGACAGTTCAGGGGAGAGCCAAATCTCCTTCGGAATCCAGACGCCTTTGAAACCTCTCCTGTTGCTCTCCCTGCTAAAAATCCCGCCATGCTCGCCCGAGAGTCCATATTTCACAGGTGTATGCTTCCCCGCCGCGCGCATGACGCGGTCGGTGAAATTGCAAATCGTGATGGTGACGAGGCGTTGTTTTTTGAGCGAAAGGAGGTAGCGCCGAATCTGCCGGGCACTTACACCAAAGAAGTTGGCGAAATACTGGTTGGAAGCGAAGCAACCGCGCTCGTTGTCGAGCGAGTGGATTTCCACGAACAGAACTTTTTCCATGAGCGACAACGTAGAAGACAGCCAAATCTCTTTGGGAATCCAGATGCCTGTGAAATCTCTACTGGTGCCTCCCATGCTTAACATCCTACCACACTCGACTGCGATTCCACAAATGGGCCGGCGCGTGGATGTGCGGAAGACGCTCCAGCCGTTTCCATCGCGCGCGTGCGTGTGGTAGAATTGACCCAAGATTCTCCGGCACTGTTCTTCCCCGCTCGGCGAATCGCATTATTCGCTAACGCAATTTCAATGGACAACAATTCACAACCGCAGCCGATGCCGAATGGTTCGGAACCGTTCCGCACCGTTCCGCAGGCTTCCGAAGCCTTCGGCACAGTTCCGCACGCTGCGGAAAGTTTCCGCAACCTTCCGAATACGTCGGAACGAACGGACAATCACACGCTCACGGTGCGCGAGGTCGCTCGGATGTTTGAAGGTGCGGGCGTCGCGCGCACAGAACGGAGCATCGTGAACTGGTGCCAGCCAAACCCGCAGGGCTTGCCACGGCTGGACGCCTACTTCGACATGAACGACCGGCGCTGGTTTATCACGCCACAGAGCGTCGAGTCCGCTATTGCGGAAGAGCAGGCGAAAGCCGCGAAGTCGGGGCAAAGTCTTTCCGAACCCGTGGCCGCGATTCCGCAACCTTCCGCTGTCGAGAATGACGCGGCTCACTCGCGTCCGGGTGCCGGAGGGGATGCGAACAACGCCCACGGCTTGGAGAAGGAACTCATGGACTTGCGGATTCTGAACCGGGGCAAAGATTACTTCATCGAGCAACTCCAAAAGGAGCGCGAGGGAATGCTTCAACAATTAGTTTCAGGCAGTCATCGTATCGGCGAATTGGAAACTCAGTTGCGGCAGATTCCAACGCCTCGCGATGCGGGAGCACCTTCAATTGAAGCAGTCCGATGAACGGAGGGAGCGGAGGAGAGTAATCACACGAAGAAACCACGGGCCTAGAAGCGATTAAGTTGAGTTCCATTGCGTCAGCAATTCGACGGCTCGCAACAAGAACTCGTTGTCGACGAATGGAACCTGTCCGAAAATGGTTCCCGCCTCACCCTCAAGCTTGGCGGCCAAATGGCCTTTTCCGAGGAGCCGTTCCGCGCCCTTCTCACCAAGCGCAATTTCAGATGTGCCCTCGCCGTCCACACGAAGCACGAGACGGTTGCCGAGGTTGGCGCGAAGCTGCATCGGCATCACGTTGGCGTCGGGACGCTGCGCGGCGAAGACCAGCGAGATGCCTGCCGCGCGGGCCTTCACACCAAGTCTGCCAACTATGTCCGACACGGCATCGGCATAGTCCGGTGTCATCATCCATTCCGCGAACTCGTCGTGGATGACCCAGAGGAAGGGAAGGCGCTCGGTCGCAATCGGCTTCTTGTTCAGGTCGAAGATGTTTGAAACCTTGTTCTCCTTGAGCACGGTGTAACGCCGGTTCATTTCGCCGACAAGTTCGTTCAACGTGTGGATGGCCTTGTCCTGCGCGTCGATGATGCCGCCTTGGAGGTGAGGCAAACCCTCGAACGCGAAGTAATCCACGCCGAGCTTCGGGTCGATGAGCACAATCTTCGCCTGCGCGGTCGTGTTGGTGCAGGCGATGCCCAAGATGATGTTCTGCATCAACACCGATTTGCCACTACCGGTGGAACCTGCGATGAGAGTGTGCGGCGCGTTGGACTTCGGAGAGATGAACAGCGGACTGCTGTCCTCCTCGCGCACGGCGATGAGCAGGTCGTGATTACCGTGAGTGCAGTTCGGGTTCCACTTTTTCCACACATCCGGCAGATGCAGCACACGGCGATTCTGTCGAGCTATGGCGATGGCAACAATGCCGGGTTCAGCACGGACAGAAATCACGTTCAGACCGTGCGTAGTCAGAAATTCTGAACGTCGCTTAAGCACCTGCTCCACCGTGAGGTTGGCACTGCCCTGGAACTTCAACAGCGCGGCGTTCGGGGTAAGCGCTTTCGCCAGCAATTTCGATTGTAGTTGGAACTGCTGCAATGCGCCTTTGCTCTTACTCTCGACCTGACGCAACCATTCCTCGTCGTCTGCGCTGTCTTGAGAGCCGCCTTGATAACCGGCAATGAGTTGGCCGACCGGCGGGCAAGGCCATGCGCCTACGGGAGTGATTTGTGGTGCGGATGTCGGTGTCGTCGCAGCGGCGGGTGACGGAGTCGTTGCAGCCATTCCAGACGGAGTTGGGGCTTTCGGCTGCGGGCCTTTACTGCCGCCTGCGACGGGTGTGTTACCGGCGGTGCCTGGTTCATCATCCACTTTTCGCCGGTGAACAATCTGGATGCGGTCTGATGGCCTCCGGTAGGCCGGCTCTTTCCAGATGTCTTCGCCCGCGTTCGCTCTTCGGATGGGCGTCGGGTTCGCATCCTTGGCGTAGCTCTACACCAACTCGCGCAGCCGTGCTCGCGAGAAGACTTCCTGCCACGAATCATCGGACTCCGCCACTGTCACGAAGTCTGAGCACTCTGGAGAGTCAGAGGGGCCGGATACGAAGACGTGCGAATAGCCGCGCATATGGATGCCACACTCGCCGGAGCGCACTGCCTTCCGCCATGCCGACAAATCAATGGGCGAGTTCGCCGGGAACTGTATGCCGTTCAGCATCAGGTCGGAGAAGCGCGACAGCCACAGGTCGCGGTCGAGCCGTTGCGGGTCGCCAAAGATGGCGTCGTGGATACGACGCACCGTGTCGCGCAGTTGCTTTTGCGATTCCTTCCGTTTCGCAGAGAGGCCGGCGTGGTCGATGTATTTGGACTCCGACACGATGACCGCCAGTTGAAGTTTCCCGTCCGGCGTTTCCTCCGGCGTGAGCGCAAGAATGTCCGCAATCTGCTCTTCGCGTTGACCAAGCCACTCGGCGTAATCGTCGAGGAAATACCAGCCAAAGCGCCGCGTCACCCCAAGTTCGTGACGAATCATGTAACGGCTGAGGACAACTCCCATCAACTCGCTGGCATTGCGACCGCGCCTGGCGGCACGCAGAACGATGTCGCCAGAAATCTCGTTCGCATCGTTAATGAACTTCTCAGTGAGTTCGCGGCATTCGGTGTCGTTCAACTCAAGATTCAAGTCCTTCACGCGCCCCAGCACCATTGAGCGCAATAGGCTCAACGAGGCCGTTGATGAGATAAGAATGTTACGTCCTTGCGTCGCGCCTTGTTTGTAGCGGATGACTTTGACGCTCTGGTTCATCAGTTGGCGACGGTCAAGCAGTTCGTCGTAATTCACGACCCAGTTTCCGAGGTTGTGGATTTCCTTGAAGATGCTCGCGGTCTGCGGGTCGTTGAAGTCGAGCTTGCGTGCCGGAAGCAGACGTTTGTTCTCGACGCAATCCCAATCGCCTCGGATGAATGTAGTCAGCGCGGTAATAAACGACCAACCTTCATTCGTCTGCACCGGGCAGCAGAGATAAACAACGGATTTCATGTCGTCGCTCGGGGACGGACGCCGCCGTGACCAACGCGCTGGGATGAAAGTCTCGGAGTTCAGTGGCACACACGTTTCTGAATACCATTCCATGCCAGCGTGCCGAGCGATGACATCCTGCAAGAAAACTATGTCAGCCGGAGGGCCATCCTTCGGGTCGGGCACCGGTGCTTGGTCAGCCATGATGCCGATGCGAAGCCGTGCCATGAAATCCTTCGCGGCCTCACTCGACACGAAGGTGTCCGCGTCGGCGTCCGATGACTCGATGATTTTCTCGTAGAGTTCCCGAAGCTTCGCGCCGTCCCGGTGACGCAGGATGATTTGGCAGCGCATATCATCCTCGTCCTCGTGAAGTTCGTTAATTTTGTCCACGAGCGCGTAGGGCAGCCGCGCCGAGTCGCAGTTGTAGAGCACAACCGAAAGGTTGGCCCGCTCGTGCGGATAGAGGGAAAGGAACCGCTTGGTCAAATCGACGATGAGAGTGGACGTTTCCGCCGGACTCTCATTCGTGTCGTCGAAGCCATCGTTGCTGATGACCGGTGATTCATGGAGGCTGTAGTCGAGATGATGGTCAGTCAGCGAAAGCAATTCGGGCTTCTTGTCGTGCCAGCCCAAGACGATTTCCGGGTAGTAAGGGTGAGCCAGCTCCGCTTCGAGTTCTTTGAAGAAGAGGGGCGGGTCGCCGAAGAAGACATTTTCAGCCGTCAGCAGGTGCCTGAGCAATGACGCGACTTGAAGCGCCTTGTTTGCCATCGCCGAGAGCCGGAGCGGGTGCCACGGCGCGACAATGGCCGTAACGCGGCCACCGTCTACAACCACGGAGCCGATTTGCAGCAATGGACGCAGCAAGCTCTCTCGGTTTCGGTCGCCCTTTGCATCACGGCAAATGGCGTCGAGCAATGCACCGTAGTCCTCGGCCTGCTTGACCATTCCTGCGCAACTCAACCCCTCCTCGGAGAAGCCTTTGACCGCAGCCTGGTAGCTTTGCTGAAATCTTTGGAAGGAGGTGAGTAGCTTTGAAGCGATTGATTCGGACACGAGCCCGTCCTGCTGTGCCTTGGCAAGATTGGCCGGCCACAGTAGCGAGATGTCGTGTTCCTTTTTGTAGGTTGAAACGAACGAACCCCGGTCTTGCCCATACGCTGGATAAAGCGTGCGGACATTGCGGAGGTCGAGCGACTGGTAGCGACCTTTGCCACTCACCGGCTCCCGGTTCACCCGACAGAGCATCATCGGATGCTCCGCAAGGCGCAGGCAATCACCGGGGAATTCGCTGGCAATCGAGTTCGGGTCGTAAGTCCAGACCAATTGTTTGAAGTATGGTTCTGTCGTGCCGGTGGAAAGCTCAACTTCCAATTCCAACACGAATTTCAACTGCATTGCGGCCTTGGCGGCGGACTTGTTGACGTATGGCTTCGTCGCTTTCCGCCACTGGTCAGCGAGCGCCTGGAAGTTAAACAGGTCGCCCACGTCCCACGACACACGGCTTCCGAACAACGACTTCAATCCAAGAAAGCGCCTGGCGAAAAACAACCCCGCGTCTTCGTTCAGTTCTTTGAGGTCTTTCTTGGTGCGCCGGTCACAGGTGATTTTCAAACGGCGTTTGGAGGACGGCATGTCTTGGTCAAACAAGCTTTCCAGACACAACGCGATTCCGAGCAAGAAATCCTCTGTCTCAATAGGAGTTCCAAAAATGAATCTATCCCACTTCGATTTGAGCGACGGTTGCTCTTTTAGTTCGCCCCGATGACGACGGTAAAAGTCTTCATCCTCGTCTTGCGCCTCGGTGCGGTTGCACTCGCGCAGGCGGACAAGATAGCCACGCTCATCTTTGGTCAGCAGTGATTCATCGCGCTCTTCGTAAAACTCAAGCGTGGCTTTACCGAGATTAAACTTTTCCTTCTTCAACCCATCGAAAAGCGGCTTGACCCCATCCCACTCACACTGGGCGAGGGCAGCAGCGTGTTGGTTCCACCCGCTCTCGGCAGCGATGAACGCTTCGACGGTCGGATGGATTGCGTCTGGTATGGAGTCCTTTACCTTGACGAACGACACCGCCAAATCGTCTTCAAGCAGCAAGGCCTGCGTGGGGGTCTGCTTCACAAGATAACAGGCCCGTTTCTTGATGACCTGTGCGTAGAGCGCCTTCCATCGGGAAGCGTGACCGGCATTCTTCTCCGTGAGTGAGGATGCGAACGCGGTATCTTTCGGAACATGCAGTGCCGGCAGTGCAACTCCGAGCGCTGCCAGCACGGGTTGCCCGTCCTCGATAGCCACTCGCGTTTGCAGGATGTAGGCCGCGAGCCGGTCGAGCGCAAAAGCACGAACTTCGAGCAAGCCTTCCAACGCTTTCACCCACCAGTGCCGATGCTCGTCGAGGATAGGCAAGCCCTCGGAAGCCCAGTTCACCCAGAGTGCGGGATGCGCGTAAAGCTCCGCCGCGCCGATGGGCACAAGCTCCTTCAGCGATTGCTCTTCATCATCACCGATATTCGCGACGAGCAGTGCGGACTTGGAACAGGCAGCATTGCGAAAATATGTCGTGCGTTCATTCGTGAGGATGTGCGCTGGCAATCCGTGTCCGCCGACGAAGTGAATCGGCAGCTTGATTTCGATGAGGGTGGACAGCGAAGTATCCTCCAAGATGGTCTTCGCGACCGCAGCGGTCTGGTCGGCACTCAGACAGTCGAGCAGGTAACGGGCGACGCCAGTCGAGTCGTCTTCAGTGAGACGGTCACGCAGGTAGCTTGCAACGACTTTGCCGATGAGTTGGTCGCTGGTCATCGTGCCTCCGCGTGATACGAGTTGACGACGTAGGCGCAGCCGTCCGACAAGCGCCGCAACAAGCCCAAGCTGCCGAGCCGCTGTTCAAGCCGGCGGGAGTTGCCCTGAAACGCCTTCTTGTCGAATTCGTCCTTTGTGAGAACCTGCTCGGCTTCCTTGTCTCCGAAGACGAGTCCGTAACGGGTGTGAAGACGGGCAAGGAATTGATGAAGTTCGATGCGCCTTTCCACATTGGCAAACAGAAGCGTCTTGAGGAGCGCGTCTGTTGGGGCGTAACGGAGCTTCACGGTGCCACGCTTCGACACGAGTCCAATTTCGCGGCCGTAGTTGCGGTGGATGTTCGCAACGTGCTGGCGATGGCGTTTCATCGCGTCTTGGCGGAGCCGTGAGATTAGTTCACCCGCGTCAGACGGCCCGTCGTAGTCTTCACCCCATCGTGCTCGCTCCTTGAGAATCTGCCTGCATTTCTCGAATGCGCCGCTCTCAGTGATTGCTCTTTGCCAATCGTCCGACCGTTCGATATTTGTGATGAACTTCTCGACGGCCTGAGCGGGCAGCAGGTTGTTCGATTGATAGAGGTCGCAGGAAATCTCCCGGACCAGCGTCTTCTTCGGCGCGACCACTTCACAAATGAGGTTGAGTGCCGTGGTCGAACCGAGAAGTTGCTGCGACACGCTCAACTGGTATTTCAACAGATGTAGTCCGGCCAAGTTGACGAGATGCGGAAACACGTCAAAACCCGGAATGTTTAGCCGCAAAATTGCCAGCCAATCGTCGGCAAGGTCGTCAAAGCAGGGATGGCTCGTGTAGGGAAGGAACGCATTTGCTCGTTCGTTGCTCATGTCCTCGTCGTTGGCCGGCTGAAGACACTTGATGATGGAATCCCAAGTCTTGTCCGTCTTGGCGAGCCGCCATTTCAGCGCCGCAAGAAGCTCCTGTTTGCGCGGCGTGCGGCAAAGCATGAGGTAGAGCATCTCGCCGGTTCTGCCGAAGAAGCGACGGTCATTGGTCGCGGCGCTATTGTCCAAATCCTCGTAAAGACAGTCGCGGCCATACGGGAAAACGAACTTCGATGTCCAACGCTTGTTGCTATTCACTTCCAGGCTCGTCGAGCGCACCAGCGACACGACCTCGCAGAAATCCTCGAACGAGTGGAAGTGGTTTTCGAGGAAGCCAAACTCAGGGTGAATGAGTCCGGTCGCCGCAGACTTCATGCGTCGCAACCACTCAGCCCAACGGTTGGCGTCGTTTGGAAACGACACGCGAATTTCAGGCAGATGCGGATTGTTGAACAGGATGTTGCGAAGGTAAAGCCGATGGGCAGCCCGATATTTCAATTCGTTTGGCTTGCCTTGCTCATCAAAGGCGCGTCCCTTGTCGTTCTCGTAGGTGAATACGTTCAGGAACTCAAGGAACACGAACCACGGTAGCTGCTCGTCGTAAAGACGGTGTCCCCATATCGCCTCGTCCACCCACATGGAGGACGATTGCTCCATGCTTTCTGGCGGGGGCATTGGTTGTAGCAGCGCGCTCATGGCGTGATTTCAACAGCCCTTGGTTCTGGAGTGCCTTGCTCGGTCAACGACAGGAGTGTGAGTGAAATGGTCGAGCCTGTTGGCATTTCCTCACTCGCCTGACGCTTGGAGTATGCGGCAATCAGTTGACTCTTGAAAGCGAGCAAATCCTCGTAGCACTCCTTTGAGAAGCTGGCGGGTAACGCGCCTTCCATTGCAATGCGGGAAAGAAACTCGTAGCGAATAAGCGTGAGGTTGAAGTCCACGCAATTGTCTGGCGCGAAGAAGACCGACAGCAACACGCGCCCGCTCGCGTGGTCGAAACGCAGCATCACCTTCTCACCCTTGCTCGGTTCGACCGATACTCGCTCCACGAGAATTCGGCTGACTTTTGCCTGCGAGTAGTTACCGCTGGTCGCCAAATATAGCTCCCGGTCGCTGTTGATAAGCATCCCCGTGAACACGCGGTTCAGACCCTTCACTAGCCGGGACACGAGCGGGCGCTTCGCAACCGCGCGGCGCTTGAGCACGCTGACAACTTCATCAAGGTATTCCCCGGCAAACTTGAACACAGTCAGTTCCCAAAGGTTCAACTCGATTTCGGCTTCCTTCGGAATTTTGAAGAACAGCCCGCGCCGTTGAGCAACCAGCATCTTCAAAAAATCGTTGTCCCGGTCTTCGTCCTCGCTTGTCCCTTCGATGTATTCGTGCTTGGCCGCGTAGAAACGGTCGTCAGCCCCGTAGAATTTGTCCTGTTCGATGAAGGTGTCGAAGTAACCGCCCAAATGCTCGTCGTCTTCGCCGAAGATGAGCAAGTTATCCACGCGGTTCGATGTCTCGTAGCCGATTTGGAACCGCTCCAGAAAGTCAAAAATTGTGATGGACTGACGCCGGATTTCCGAGAGGTTCGCCCCGAAGATGTTGTTGTAAAGGCTGGCCTTGGAAACGGTGCCCGCAGCGATGACCTTCGGCACGTCGCTGGGTAGCATCAAATGTTGGCTTACGTCAGGATGGCCGAGGACAGCATTTGTGAGCAGTAGAAGAATTTGGCGGACTGGAACGTGGAGGCCGTTGTAGTCGCAGAGTTTTAGCAATGACCGCAGTCGCGCCTGGACCAATTCTGTGCCGAGCAGCTCGTAGTTCTGCCGGATGGGGCACTTTGGGCCGAACACATCGTTCTCAGCGGGGACGCCCTGTTTCAGCTCCTCCCAGCCAGGATGCGAGAGAAATTTCTCAATGGCGCGTTCAAATAACTCCGCTGAACTGGCTCGGCTCAAATTGAAGAATTTCAAACGCACGCCGGACTGCTCCTGGCGGTCTTCGACAAGCAATTCCTCAAACACCTGCCGCGCTCGCTTCACGGCCTCCGTGTCTTTCAAGCGCCGGAAAGATTCGATGAGCTGACCATCGTTGGCTGCGATGAGGAAAATCTCGTCCGCATCGAGACTGAACAGCGAGTGGCAAAACTTTTGGAGCAATTCTTCCTTGTCCGCATCCCATTCAGCGCCTTGCTGCGGTGCCCAGCCGCTCAGGTCGCGGATGAAGTGAATTTTCACCGGGCGATAGAGGTTCGGGTCTACCGACTCCGGCCAAGTCGTCCGGTCCCTCGGGTAGTGAAAGCAGACGGTCAGGTAGGGGTTGTCGGAAGCCCAGTCTTCGTCCCGGCCTTCCAACGCTTTCCACACCTGCCGGCACAAGTGCGTCTTTCCATCGCCTGCGGTGCCGGTGAGAATGACAGAAACCGGGTCAGCGGTGGCGCGGTTGAAGGAGTTTGCAATGCGCAGTTGATAAGGATGCTCGAACTCAATGGGCGCAATTCCCTGACGACGAGCCGACCGCTGAATCGTCTCGTCATACATATTGTCATTACGGGGCACTGGCCCGTAATGACGAAGAAATTTCAGCCAACTCGACATAGCCAATTATCCAGAAATCGCTTCATCCACCGAATGACGAATGATGGCAACGCGCACCGGCCCAACTTGGTAAAGGGCATCGAGGTCGTTGTCGGTGGCTTCAAGAACGCTTCCAATCGTAGCAAACTTCGCAATAACCTTGGCTTTTATACCCGGCGTCAAGTCGAGGTCACTTGATGATAAGCTGAGAACCTGTGCCAGAACACTTGTCTGACTTTGAGCAGCGCCGCAATTTGTGCAGAATCTTGCTTCAAACGGGAGGTCGGTTCCGCACTGCGGGCAGGGTTTTGATTGAACGCTGCTCGCCTCCTCCACAGCTTCTTGCAAGGATTTATTATTTCGGCTGTATTCCCTAAATTTATCCAGCTCAAGCAACTTTATGCGCTCATTGACTTCATTGAGGGAGAGTTTCCGCTTTGTTGAATCCGCAAGTAAGTTCTCCGCTATGATAATGGCCGGATTGACGAGTAATCGGTCAGCCGTCTCGCGCGTGTGACCCAATTTACAAGGAGCCTGCCGTTCAAGAATACCAAGATAGACCAATAAATTTGTCGCCTTGCGCAAAGCGTAAGGAAGTGCGCGGTGTTTCGAGATTGCGACGTAAGCCGTTCGATACGTGCGGACTGTGTTCTCTTGTTTGAGGTCGTCGATGAACAAATGCAGTAGGTAACTTGCCAATTCCACGTCCCTAATCAGGGTTGGAATTCTTGCCCTCAAGGCGTCGAACGGTTGCAGCAGTTCCCTTTGTGCGTGGTTTTTAATAGCATTAAGCACGTCAAGCTCGCTTGAAGTGGATACATCCACGTTACCGACCAGTTCGATAAATCGCCTTGGAATCCCAAAAGCTGCGTAGGCGAGAGACTCCAAAAGCACGGGATTATCAGACCACAACTTCTCGTTGGCGGCCCTTCGTGCGGTGATGTCACGGCAGAAATTCATCCACTCTGTCGTTAGGCAGGGGCGCGTAAGGGGAACGACACTTGCGTCGTGTCCTAGTTCGAAATCAGCTCCAAAATATGTTACCGTTGGATAAATCGCGGCTTTGAAATATATGTTGGGGCAATGGATTGATTTGAGAATCGAAAAAAACAGTGGTTGAAACTCGGGCTTAAAATACTGGGCCGCTTCATCGCAGAGAAGGTTTACAGTGCGTAGTCCAAATGCGGTTAGGATTTCCACAAGACAAGCCCTCAGCTTATCTGGATTCAAGAAGGAAAGTAACACACGACGGACGGAATCAGGAAGAAGCTGCAAGCTTGCGGCTTCGTTGCTGGACAGCTTGTGTGTGCTTTCCAATGTGGTGATTACATTGTCAAAGCGAGCCTCCAAGAGTGGTGCGAGGCCGGTAACTGGGGGGGAGTCGCCAGTTACGCTCTTTGCTACCTCGTAGACAGCGTGGAGTATTTTCGTGCAAACCCACAGATTGAATGGATGCTGTGGCCCAGCAGGAATGCTTGGGTTTTCGAGAAGTAGATACCTACTGAACGAGACATAGGCCGCCAAATCGCCTGTAGCTACACGGTCTGGCTGATTCGTGCGTTCAACAGCCAGTTTTAGCAAGGTGGTTTTCCCAGACCCGCGAATACCCTCAAGAAGCAGTGGGGCAGAACTTTGCAGCCGCGTGATAATTTCTTCCTCTCTTTGGCCAACAATGCTGAGGTTGCGAAGCTCCTGTGCGTCATAGCCATCAGCGCGGATTGAAAGTTCAAATTCTTGCTCTTTCATTTTGACCCTTTTAGTTCAAATGTTGCGGGTTCGAGAATTCCAGCCAACGCCTTCTGTAAATCGTCTTCTGTGGCGTCCAGCATCGGGTCGTGGAGGGCAAGAGTGTTGCAAACTTGCAACACCCGCTTTATCAAGCGCAAAAAACTCTGTTGCAGGGTTTCCCCTCCTTTAGGCGAGTAATCGCCGTGAACAGCTCTGCTCAAAATTGAATAACACTCAGCGATTTCTTCAAAGAATTTGTTAGCGAAGTTCTCGTTGTTGGAACTCTCAGCAATCAGCAAATGGTAGTGCCGACGAAAGGCGTGCATTTCATCCGGCTCCGCACGCTTCTGCGCCATACGATGCAGCATCAATTTATATCCCTTGCCTCGAAGGTAAAGTAGGCGGTCGCAGCCTTGGTTGAGGTAATAAAGCAGCAGACAGAAACTCTCTAGGAATGAGCGTAGAGTAATGTAACTGAGTTTGTATTCACCGCGCCACGCGAGAAATGAGGCGAGAACGTAATCCCGTTTAGTTTCCTGAGCTAATCGAAGTAGCCCCAATTTTTCAATGAGCGGCGCGGTGTCCTCGGCCAGCCAATAGTCAACGACACGGCAAAGTTTTAGGATGCTTTCCTTATCAACCCCTTCTTTGGCGCTTTCCCCATTCAACGCTTGTGTGATTTCTGTAGTGAGTTTGTCTTCTGCACGAAACAACGCTGGCTCTGGCGTGGTCTGCGCCGCTGTCGAAATTGCAGGGGGTGGAGAGCATTCGGCGTTTGCGTCCTGGCCCTGCTCCGCTTTTGTGTTCTCGCTCCCCATAATCAAGATTGATTCATAGTTGGCAAATCAAGCACGCCTTCGGCCCATCGTCCTCTTCCTCCATCCCGGCCAACACTTCGACCAGACGCTTGTTGCCACGGCGGGCCTTCCTGCGTTCCTCGTGTTCGGCGTAGCGGCGCTTGATGCCTTCGATGGTTTCCGGTTTGCGTAACTCGCTTAACGGCATCCCCTGAATCCAAGTGAACGTCTTGCCGGGGTCGTCCGTAATCTTCTCGTATTTCTGGGCAGCATCGAACTGTTCAGGATGAGCCTCAAGCAGTCGAACCCATTCAATCGGCCGTTGGAAGAAACAGAAGTAGCAGCCGGAGTGCGTGCGACCCCATTTGAGATACGGCGGCATACCGATGCCGCTGTCCTCTAAAATTCTAATCACCCCTGCGTATCCAATGCCATCTTCCTTGAACGGAAAGGTCGGTTTGATGTTTGGTTTCGTGCTGATGTAACCTGTCCTGTCCTCGTCAGCGCGGATGCCGACGTAGCTAATTACAGGTTCATCGCCCACGTATTCCTCGAACGGTTTCAGCTTGAGCATCTTGGTGCACCACCGCATGTGTGGCGATGGGAGGTAGCCACCGAACACTTCGAGCCAGTGGTCAAACCCGGCCTTGGCGTTGAGTCGCACAATCTTCTTTCCCAAGAACGCCTCGACGCGGTTCAGGTATTCATACGTCTCGGTCAACTCCTTGTCGGTATCGCAAAAGACGTATTCCATGTCCTGCACCCGGTCGCGCATGTAGAGCGCAAGGGCGGTGCTGTCTTTACCGCCTGACATGCAAAGGATGTGCCGCGTGGAGTTGCTCATGGCTTGACTATTCGACTCTTTCCAACTTTGACCAGATGGCGCGCGATGCCGCCGCCAGACCGAGGCGCTTGTTCTTGGTGAGCAGGGCCTCAAACTGGTCTTGAAGTTCACGCAGACGGTTCTCTTCGTCCGCTGCAAAATGAATGACCTGCTCGTGCTCGGTGCCGTTGGCCTGAGTGATGGCAAGCCGAATTCCGATTCCGCTTGTCGAAGGTTTGCCGTCCACGAACACGATGCTCTCGACCCGATGAAAGCGCGTGGCGAGCGGGCTAAGTTCCTGAACGAACAGGTCTTCCTCGGCATCGTGCCACTTCGCTGGCGGCTTGAGCGCGAGGAAACTGCCCAGCGATTCGAGCCAATCGGATTCCGGCAAGTTGTCATCCATCAATCGCAGACAGAATGCCCGGAGCTTCGGTTCGGTGACGCCGAGCACAACCTGTTCGGCTCGCCGGGCCAGCGCTGTCCTGAACTGTTGGAAGGAGCCGGGCAGGTCGAACGGCTCTCGTAACGTCCTCCTGAGACGCTCCTGCAATTCCGGGAAGGCGGCCCGCAGTTCGTCGAGAGCGGCCTTTAAGCCCCGGATGAACGCCTGGACTTCCTTGCTTGCAGCGGCGGTTGCCGGGAAGGGTTCAAAGCCGCACGCTTTGGGAAGGTCTGTGAACAAGAGTTTTGATGGCTCACGCGCCGCAAGGATGGCGTCGCGCACCGCCAAAGCGGTAGGCGAGAGCTTCTTGGTGTTGTGAACGTAGGTGGGAAGCTGGGCCACAAAAACGCAGAGCGGCTTAACCACGTCCAGCAACTCTGTGCGCCGTTCACCAGACGGCTTGACTTCCAACACACTGAGCAGTTTGTCGAAAAGCTCGGCGCGGACGCCTTCAATCTTGCAGTATTGAATTTCAAACCGCTCCGGCTGCTTGGTGAGCACGAGCATGTGCTCACCGGTCATCTCGCGCAGAAAGCTGCCGTCCTTGTAGAAGGCAACATCCTGTTCATGCGCGATGGCGAACACGGTGAGCAGGAGCGGCGTCATGCCGTCGCGCACTCCGAACGGTGGTTGCCGCAGTTCCTCAAACAGGTCGGAGATTTTGACACGGGCGTCTGGTTGGCTCTGCACCAAGGCACGAATCTTCTTGAGCGTGGGGAGGACTCGGCACTTCTTGTCGCTATTGTGGTGTGGTTCACCGATGCGCCAAGTGCCCTCGTGTTCGTGATGAATCCCCGTGTTAAGCAAAACCGAAAGATACATGCTTACCTCCGGCGGCGTCTTGTCGGGATTCATTCCCAGCCGTGGCAATTTGCCGTCGGTGAACATTTTGAAGACAAGCCGCATCCGTGCTGCTGCCGCTGCGGAACTCAGGTTCCGCCGGTTTACCAATTCGTTGTGGATATGGGGTGCATCCACATACGTTTCATCGCAGATTCGCGACAGTTCCGACAGCAAATGGCGGCCATCCTTAACTTCCAGTGGTTCGCCTCGATTAAACCATGCGAGGGATGTGCGCTCGCCAAACTGTTTGAAACCGACTTGCGATTGAATCCGACGCTCCAAATGCGTCCGCGCTGCTTGAAGCTGGCGCGAGGCTTCTTCACGTCCAAATTTATCGGCATTCAGTTCACCGGTGTTGGTGATGACCCATTCCCACCGCTGAACTTCCTGCATCAAGCTCGCGAGCTTGCTCAATGGCTGGGGCACGGCCACAAGCCAATTCCGTCGAGATTCGAGTTCTTGCGTATTCGCGAATGCAACCGCGATTTCTCGCTCGGTGGCGGTTTCGCAGAGCGGCACAATGATGACGCCGTCAGCGTCAATGCGGTTTTCCGGTAGCAGCCCAGGCAATTCTGTGACCGAGCAGTAGCGCACATCGAAATGTCGGAGGTTTCCGGTTTCAATGTAGTGCCTGCGGGCGACGATGGGGCGCGTTTCAAGATGCTCCTTGATGAGCGATGCAACGCGCGGCGGGGTTTGCACGGCGCGGCGTGCATCGTCGTAGGCTTTTTCGAGGTCAACGGACGTGTGCGGCCACAAACAAAAGCCACGACTGCGACCACGGTCGTAGAGGACGCGCTTCACCCGTTGCAGCTTTTCCAGCGCGGCTCTCACCTGAGGCTGCCGAATCGGGTCATCCCCAGCCACAGCGCAAACCACCGTTTCTTCCGTGGCCAAAAGGTCATCATTCAGCAGATTGAGGATGCCAATCGTCTTGAGAATCTGAATGTGGAGGACTTCGTCTGTCGCGTAGCTCTCGATGACTGATTCGATGAGATTCCAGTGACTCCGGTAGCTGTGAACGGTCAGCTTGTGGCCGAAGTTCGTTCGCACGTAGTCGAACAGATTGTCAAGGCGGTATGGTTCCGCATTGTGCAGGCGCTGCTCGCTGAATGCCCGCAAACCGAACGGCTCATTCGAGAGCAGGAAGCTGAACAATGAGCGCTCGTTCTGACCAAAGCGCCGGAACACCCTGATAAGCACCGGCAGCACCGTTGGATGCAACGGATACAACCGTGCGGCCAACTCCATGAGTCTTTGCCTTTGCGCAGCGCCAAACCAGCCGAATTCTACAGTGCGCTGCATCGCACGCTGCAATGAAGACGCCTGTCCCCTGGGAATCTGGTCAACCCGCACGTTGAGCGCGGAAGCGATAAGGTGTCCAACTTGCTCAACGGGCTGATTGAAGACGATTTCGTCGAAACGACCGGCAACTTTCTCCCATTCGCGTTGCGCGGACTGGTTAAGGTGGTCGGCGTAGGCGTTGAACCCTTGGTGCAAGAGACACACAACGAACAGCGGTTCGTTTCCGCTGCGTGAGGCGGCTTCGGCGAGGCGCTGCAACACGAAAACGTCCTGTCCGTGGGGGTTCAGCGCCGCGAATTCAAGGAACTTGCCCAACTCGTCCACAACGATGAGCAGTCCTTTGCCCTTCGAGTCGGCGATGATTTGAGAATTGGCGTCGAGGATGGCATCGACAATCTGTTCATCCTTCGGCTCGGTCTTCGCAGCCAGCAACCGCTGAATGTTCTCTGCGGGCTTTGATTTCGCCCCTCGCTTGTAGACTTCCGAAATGCTGGCGTGCAACGCCCGTAGAATTGAAGTGCCGAGCGGTTGACGCGAACAGGTAACAAGCACCGGCAGAAATGCAGGCTGTTCAACCCCGATTTTTTTGAAGTCAAAAACCCGGACAATTTGAGACGCGTGCTTGCTGTCACG
>Ga0172379_10004636_pt1 | contig 19986 bp, 18 predicted proteins | sample GrowelOW334metaG_FD_119756 | JGI IMG/M metagenome (GOLD analysis project Ga0172379, IMG submission 119756) | Groundwater microbial communities from an aquifer near a municipal landfill in Southern Ontario, Canada - Groundwater well OW334 metaG | ecosystem: Environmental > Aquatic > Deep...
GGCGAGCTCCGTCTTGCCCACGCCGGTTGGGCCGAGGAAAATAAAGTTGCCGATGGGGCGCTTGGCATCTTTCATGCCCGTGCGGCTGCGCTTTATGGCCTGAGAAACCACTTTCACCGCTTCGTCCTGGCCGATGAGGCGCTTGTGGATCTCACCCTCCATATTTTTTAGCTTATCGGCTTCGGTCTCGGTCATACGGGTGACCGGTATGCCGGTCCACTTCGAGGCGATAAGCGCGATATCTTCTTCGGTCACCTCGGGAATTACCTTGTCGCGGCCTTCGCGCCATTTCTTTCGCGCGTCCTCGAGGGCTTTTTTTAGTTCTTTTTCCTTATCGCGCAGTTTGGCGGCCTTCTCATATTCCTGTCCGTAGATGGCGGCGTTCTTCTGTTTGGACACTTCCTCTATTTCGGTTTCTTTTTCTTTGAATTCCGAGGGGGCCACGGAGAGCTTAAGGCGGGCCCGGCTGCCGGCCTCGTCGATGAGGTCGATGGCTTTGTCGGGCAGGGCGCGGTCGGTTATATATTTTTCACTCAGCGTGGCTGCAGCGAAAATAGCGGGGTCGGTGTATTTGCACTTATGGTGGCTCTCATATTTTTCTTGGAGGCCTTTCAGGATCTCGATGGTTTCCGGGGCGGAGGGCGGCTCCACTATCACGGTCTGGAAGCGGCGCTCAAGCGCCGGGTCGTGCTCTATGTGCTTGCGGTACTCGTCGAAGGTGGTGGCGCCGATGCACTGCAACTCGCCGCGGGCCAGCGCGGGCTTAAGCATGTTGGAGGCGTCTATGGCGCCCTCGGCTGCGCCCGCGCCTATGACGGTGTGCAGCTCATCTATGAACATGATGATATTGTTTTTGGCTTTGCGAATCTCTTCGATGATGCCCTTGAGGCGCTGCTCGAACTCGCCGCGGTATTTGGTGCCGGCCACGATGGAGGCCAGATCAAGGCTTAAGAGCCGCTTGCCGACCAGCGTGTCGGAGATATCTCCGGCGGCTATCTTCTGCGCCAGGCCTTCCACGATGGCGGTCTTGCCGACTCCGGGCTCACCCACCAGCACGGGGTTGTTCTTTGTGCGGCGGCCGAGCACCTGTATCACGCGCTCAATCTCGTCGGAACGGCCTATCACCGGGTCCAGCCTGCCTTCGCGCGCCATCTGCGTCATGTCGCGGGCGAATTCGTCTAAAATGGGGGTCTTGGTCTTGCCCTTGGCGCCGGAATGCGCCGCATGGCCCTTGGGGGCCGGTGCTTCCTTGGGAGAATCCTTCTGCTCCATCTCTCCGAGAATATTAAGCACCTCTTCACGGACGGTCTCGAGTTTTAGCCCCAGGTTCTCCAGCACGCGGGCGGCCACGCCTTCCTCTTCGCGTATGAGGCCCAGCAGGATATGTTCGGTGCCGATATAGGAGTGCCCCATGTGCTGAGCTTCTTCCACAGCGTATTCCAGGACTTTTTTTGCGCGGGGGGTGAAGGGGATCTCGCCCAGCAGCATCATATTGTCTCCGGTGCCGACTATTTTCTCTATCTCGGCGCGGACCTTGCGCAGGTCTATGCCCAGGTTCTGGAAAACCTGCGAGGCGACGCCTTCGGAAAGGGCGATTAGGCCCAACAGGATATGTTCGGTGCCGACATAGTCGTGGTTGAGGCGCTTGGCCTCCTCTTGCGCTATCAGTATGACCCGCTGCGCCCTGTCAGTAAATCTTGTTCCCATTTTTTGCCTCCGTGGCAAGCTTCTATTAAATAAAAATAAATTCGCGAATAAATCGCGCGAAATAATACAGTTTCGCCATACCATTATGACAAATGCGCGACAGTTATTCAACTTTGCGCTATATTGGGGGGAGTATAAATTGGAATGGCGTGTTTGGCCTGCGGGCGCCGGGGAGGATCGGGTTGGCAAAACCTTCCGAAGGCCGAGGCTTGCGTAAGCGCCGAGGCCTGAGGAGGAGAGAGGCCACGGTGTGGCCGAACGTGTTTTGACAACCCGATCCTCCCCGGCGTCCGCGCGGGGTCAGGGCGCTTTTTGGACTTTGATTTTGAAGCCTTCTACGGAGACAACTTCAACATGCGCGCCGGCGGGGAGGTTGCCGGAGACGCTCTCGGCTTCCCAGAGCTCGCCTTCGGCCAGCACGGTGCCTTTCGGAGACAGTGCGGTTTTGGCTAGGCCTTTTTTCCCTACAAGGCTTTCTATGCCAGTAACCACCTTACGCAGCTGGGCGCGCAGTACCACATACGCCAGCGCTGCCACCACGGCCACCAGCCCTATTATCGTAGTCATAAGCATAGATATGGAAACAGCGAGGCCGCTCAAGGGCTGCTGGTTGAACAGCAGCAGCGCGCCGAACAGCACGGATGCGGCGCCCGCCACGGTCAGCAGGCCGTAGCTGATAACCTTTATCTCGGCAATGAAAAACACGAAGCCGAGCAGAATCAGTGCCACGCCCGCCGTGCTGGCCGACAGCGTCTGGAAGGCGTAGAACGCCGTAACCAGCGAGACCGCCCCCACCACGCCGGGCAGGACCAGGCCGGGGTTATAAAGCTCTATAAAGAGCCCGGCCGCGCCCAGGCTCATCAGTATCATGGCGACGTCGGGGTTGGTTATCACCGCCAGCAGCCTCTGGCGGCGGGTCTGGGGGAAATATTCCACGGCCGGGTGCGGCGCGCGGAGCGTGCCGAAGTCCCCGGCTTTGAACCCATCGGCCTTAACGAGGAACTCTTCCAGGTTCGCGGCCATAAAATCCGCCACGCCCGTCTTTACTGCCTCCTGCGCCGTGATTGAATCGCTTTTCGTGACGGCTTTTATCGCCCAGGCAGCGTTGCGCCCGGTCTTCTGCGCTATAGATTGTATATAGGCCGACGCGTCGTTGAGCGCCTTTTCCGTCATCGTATCTTTTTTTTCGGATTTTTTGTCACCCGCGCCGAAAGGGAGGGCCCCGAGCATTACCGGGTGTGCGGCGCCGATGTTCGTTCCGGGGGCCATGGCCACCAGCGGCGAAGCCAGGGCTATAAATACTCCCGCCGAGGCCGCCCGCGCGCCCTGCGGGGAAACATAGACCGCCACCGGTTTTTTCGAGGCCAGCATCCCCTGTATTATGGCGCGCATGGAAACGTCTAGTCCGCCCGGGGTGTCCAGGGCTATCACCAGCAGGTCTGCGCCGCCGGGGCCGTTTACCCGGGCGATGGCCCCGGCTATAAATTCCGCGGCAGTGGGCGTGATAACGCCGGAATAAGGGGCCACCAGGACGGTTTTGACCTCATAAATTTTTTCCGGCAGGCCATTCGCCTGCGCGGAGACAGCGGGGCAGCTTAAGGCCGGCGCCAGCAATACCAGTGATAAAAATATGGATCTCATGCGTGTGTCCTCCCCGTTAAGATCTGCTACACGTATTATACTATTGATTTTTATGGCCTGCCGCAGTGTTAAAAACCATGAGGGCAGCCGCGGTTATTTTTGATAACATAAAGACTATGACAGAATCCGGTTTCCGGCTCGTTCCCGGCTCTTTTGAGGAGAAATTCATACGCAGCGGCGGGCACGGCGGGCAGAACGTGAACAAGGTCGCCACCGCAGTGCAGCTGCGGTTTTCCCCGGCCCTATCCGGCCTGCCCTATGAAGCGCAGCAGCGGTTAAAGGCGCTAGCCGGCTCCAAACTGACGGCGGACGGCGATATCATGATTATTGCGAGCGAATACCGCACGCAAGAGCAGAACCGCGCCGCCGCGCGCTCCCGGCTGGGAGACCTGGTGGCGCGCGCCCTGCGGCCGCCTTTACGCCGCAGGCCCACCAAACCCTCCTACGGTTCCAAACTCCGCCGCCTGGACGAAAAAAAACACCGCGCCGATATAAAAAAGACGCGGTATTCCGGGGAGTGACAGTGGCTACTTTTCGGCGGCGGCGGGTCGCCCGGACTTTAAAACCCAATCGAGAATATCGGTCATCAGCTCCGGCGCCTTGAACATATTCACGCCATGGCCGCTCCGCGCCGCGGTATAGTAAAGATCTGCGCCTTTTCTCCCGGCGGTCTGCGCAAGTAGGCCGGCGCTTTGCCAGGCGTAAGGGTCATCCGCCGCCGCGGCCATGAAAATGCCGGGTTGCCGGCCGCCGGGCAGGTAAGGGGCGGCCTGGACTCCCGCGTATTCAAGGCCCGCTGAAAGCAGGACCACAGCGGCCGGTTTTGTCAGCCCTTCAGCTGCGGCCTTAAGCGACAGGTTCGCGCCTATGCTGGCGCCGCAGAAGACCAGCCTGGAGGCCGGTATTTTCTTTTTCTTCAGCCAGGCGGCGGCCGCCTCTATGTCACGGGAAATACTGCTCCAATCAGCTTTTGAAAAAGCGCGGTAGGAAACTTTCTTTCCGGAGCAATTGAGGCTGGCGCCGTGGCCGCGCATATCGATAGAAAGATAGCCCAGTCCGCGTTTTCCCAGCGCGTCCTGAAAGCCAGCCCATTCGTTCCGGTCGGACCCCAGGCCGTGGGTGTTTATGAATACATACGAGCCGGACGAGGGGGCCAGGTAAAAAGCCACAATCGCGCAGCCGTCAACGGTTTTGAAGTTAACGGTAATTTGCCCGGCGCGGCACGGCGCGGCGGCCGCGCACAGCGCGAAGATTAAAAATATACAGCGCACGATAAAATTCTCCCGACCCTCGAACTTCCCCTAGTCTTTCGCGTGGTGCTTCTTCCAGGTCATGGCCAGCAGTATTATTGCCATCACGCAGGAGACAAGGAGCAGCTTGAAGCCGCCGTCCCAGCCGTAGCGGTCCACCACGCGGCCGATACCCACCTCGGCTATTACTGCCCCGAACAGATAGCCGAACAGGCCCGTGAACCCGGCGGCCGTGCCGGCCGCTTTCTTGGGTACCATATCCACGGCGCTCACGCCGATGAGCATGACCGGGCCGTAAATCAGGAAGCCGATGACGAACAGCGAGGCCGAGTCCACCCAAAAGCGCCCTGCCGGGTTCTGCCAGTAGACATATACAGCGATGGTCACGAACAGCATATAAATCACCGAGACCGGCCCGCGCCTGCCGTGGAAGAACTTGTCGCTGGCCCAGCCGGCCAGCAGCGTGCCGGGGATGCCGGCGTATTCGTAAATAAAGAACTGCCAGCGGGCGGTGTCGGCGGGACAGCCTTTAACCGCGGTCAGGTAGGTAGGCGCCCAGTCCAGCACGCCGTAGCGGATGACATAGACGAAGATGTTGGCGAAAGCTATCAGCCACAGCGGCTTGTTGTAGAGAATGTATTTAGTGAAAATTTCTTTCGCGCCCATTTCGCGCTCGGGGTCGGCTACGCCGGTGTCCGGGTAATCGTTGGTATATTCCTCGATGGGCGGCAGGCCCACGGACTGCGGCGTGTCGCGCAGGAAAATAAGTACAAGCACACCCATGGTTATGGCCATAAAAGCCGGGACATAAAAAATCAGGAAGAAGGGCAAGGTGCCGCCGCTGGTGAGAGCGGCCAGCCCGAGAATGGTGGCCAGGGCCAGCGCCCCGTTTATGATGGGCCCCACGATGCCGCCTCCCACATTATGCGCCAGGTTCCAGATGGCGAACTTGGTGCCGCGCTCGCCGTCGGAGAACCAGTGGGTCAGCGTGCGAGCGCACGGGGCCCAGCCCATGCCCTGCGCCCAGCCGTTTGCGAACCACAGCGCGAACATGGCCCACAGCGAACCGACGAGCGAGGGGAACAGCAGGTTCACCAACCCGGATACGATGAGGCCGGTGGCCATGAAATAGCGGGGGTTGGACCGGTCCGAAACATTGCCCATCACGAACTTGCTCAGGCCGTAGGCCACGGCGAGCCCCGTGGCTATCAGGCCCACGTCGCCTTTGGAGAAGCCGTAGTGGTTTATCAGGTAAGGCTTGGCCAGCGAGAAATTCTTGCGCACCAGATAAAAGCCCGCGTAGCCGAAGAAGATGGACAGCATCATCTGCCAGCGCAGCGCTGTATAGGCGGCGTACTGCGCTTCTTTCGGGAGGCGCTGGGTATGGGGAGCGGGCTTATATAAGGAAAGGAATTTGGAAAGCATGTGGTCTCCGTACTGCGGCCTGTCTGTATACCTGCTTCTGAAATAATAATACTAATTTTCCGCGCCTTCTAAGACGGGGACGGCCGGTCCCGGGGAGAAACTGCCGTAAAAAAGTGGTAATATTCTTCCGGGCGGGAAAACGCGAGGCAAATATATGAACGGCCGGTTTAACGACCCGAATTTCAAGCAGCGCGCGCGGAGGGACCGGCACGATTCCGTGGCCGAGATCTTCAGCGCGGCTGGAAAACTTATAGATTCGGGCCGCCTGGTAGATTTTTCAAAGACCGGCGCCGCTTTTTTTTCCCTTAGAACTATGAAGCAGGGGGATAAGCTTAAAGTCCGCGTAAGGCTGCTGGAAAAAGGCGTGCTGGATATTTCCGCGCAGGTCGTCCGTGTCTGCCGGCGGGGCGCCGGCAACCTGTACGCCATAAATTTCGACACCGTGCAGCAGGTGTACCCCACCGGGGAAATAAAAAAACCTTTTGAGTAGCCCGGAGGCTTGGCCGCCGGAGTTCCTGCGCAGCCGCGCGCCGGAGGAAAATTGCTAAAATAAATGGGCCAAGATTTTTTACCTTGCCGGATTGTGAGGAATTGAAGCCGGGGCCGCATCATACATAGGAGACAGCATATGAAGCACATTTTTGCTAAAAAATCATTGACGACGCTGCTTGCGGAAATGAAGGACGACAACCGCCTGCGCAGAGTGCTGGGCCCCGTAACGCTCACCTCTCTGGGAGTAGGCGCCATCATCGGCGCCGGCATTTTTGTGGCGACCGGCGCCGCCGCTAAGGGCGTGGCGGGCCCCGCCCTCATGGTTTCCTACGCGCTAGCCGGTATCACCTGCATTTTTGCCGCCCTATGCTACGCGGAATTCGCGTCGATGGCTCCGGTGGCCGGCTCCGCCTACACCTACGCTTATACCACCATGGGCGAGGTCTTCGCCTGGATCATCGGCTGGGACCTTGTGCTCGAATACGCGGTGGGCTCCGCTACGGTGGCCAACGGCTGGTCCGGGTATTTCCAGAGCGTGCTCAGTAAGTTCGGCGTTGTCCTGCCTGAATACCTCCAAAAGGCGCATTTCGCCTACGAGAACGGGAGTTTCATGACCACCGGCTCCTGGGTCAACCTGCCCGCGATTCTCGTGGTTATAGTCGTCACGCTTATCCTGATAAAGGGCATACAGGAAAGCGCCCGCTTCAACGCCGCGATGGTCTTCCTTAAGCTGGCGGCCGTGCTCTTCGTTATCGGTGTCGGAGCTTTCTACATCAACCCCGCCAATTATACCCCGTTCGCCCCATTCGGCTGGACCGGCCTGAGCTTTTTCGGCATCCCCATGTGCGGACAGACCAACGCCGGCGGCGATCCGATCGGCATGATAGCTGGCTCCGCCATTATCTTCTTTGCGTACATAGGGTTCGACTCCGTCTCTACCCACGCCGAGGAGGCAATCAATCCGAAGCGGGATATTCCGATAGGCATCATAGCCTCGCTCGTGATCTGCACGGTGCTTTATATTGCGGTCGTAGCGGTGCTGACCGGGATGGTTCCGTACGCCGAGCTCAGCAAAGACGCCGCCGTGGCCGAAGCGTTCAAACATGTAGGCCTGCCCTGGGCGGAATTCATTATAGCCGCTGCGGGGGTGGCGGGCATCACTTCGGTGCTGCTGGTGATGATGCTCAGCGGGCCCAGGGTGTTCCTCGCCATGGCGCGCGACGGGCTGATCCCGGCTAAATTCTTTGCCGACGTGCACCCGAAATTCCGCACGCCCTGGAAAAGCACCATTGCCATAGGCGTTTTCGTTTGCATTCTGGCGGGGCTGCTGCCCATCGACGCCCTGCTGCACCTGACCAATATCGGCACCCTGTTCGCCTTTGCGATGGTTTGCGGCGCGGTGCTTATCATGAGGAAGCTTAACCCCGAGGCGGAAAGGCCGTTCCGCTGCCCCTGGGTGCCGCTGATACCCCTGCTCGGGATCGGCACCTGCCTCCTACTCATGATCTCCCTGCCGGCGGCTAACTGGTGGCGGCTTTTCGCCTGGCTAGTGCTGGGGCTGGTAATCTACTTCGGCTACGGCCGAAAGCACAGTTTCCTCGGCAAGGAACTCCGGGGGGAGAAGATCACCGACAAACCGGTGATACACGTGGATTTCACACATTAAGGGAGTCGCGGCTGTTTTTTTCAGGGATAATATTGGTTTCGGAGCCGCAAGATGCCTTCCTGGGCCGTCTCGCGGCTTTGTGTTTAAAGCTGTTATAAGCCCGGAAACTCAATATGGATAAGGCGATCGCGGCGCGGGAGATACTGCTTTTGGGGGCGCTTGCCGAAGCGCGTGCGGCAGCTTTTAAGTGCGGCATAGAAATAGTTGCCCTCAAAGGCGCTGCTTTCCTGGAGCTCGGACTCTACCTGCCCGGCGAGCGCGGCATGACCGACGCCGACGTGCTGCTTCGCCCCGGAGACCTCGCCTCCTTTGAAAAAATTCTCATCGCCCTCGGCTTTGAGCCCATGCCCGACAGCGCCGACGCCTGGTTGCGCCCTTCGCCCGGCAACGGCCCGCCGGCCATAATAGATATTCACACCGGTCTCTGGCACATAGAAAACACGCGGGAGCTTTTCGACTGGGGACTGGAGCCCGGCCCTGAAGGCGTCGCCCTAAGCCTGCCGGACCTTTTCCTGCACGCCGCCGTGCACCCGCTGCTGCACCACGGAGAACTGACGGGGCGCAATGTCGAAGACTGTGTCCGGATAGCCGCCAGGGGGGAAGAGACGCACGGCGCCATGTTCTGGAGCGCCGCCGCCCGCAAGGCGGAGTTCTACCGCCTGCGCCCCGCGGTCTGGCCGGCGATAGCGCGCCTGCGCGCAAGAGGCGCGGTCACGCTCTGCGCCGCGGGGAAATTCGCCCCGCGCGGCTTGGAAAAAATAAAGGCGGCCTTCTTTGAGAAAGCCGCCGCAAAACACTGCGCCGCGCTCGAATACCTGCTGCCCGTGCTGCAGCGCCCCGTGCTGCTGGTGAAATACGCCTTTCCGGACCGGCGCTTCATGCGGCGGCGCTACGGGACCTCCGCCCCGCTCGCCTACCTGCGGCGCCCGTTAAGGCTGCTCGCCGCCGTCCTGCGCCGGAGCTAAGCCCTTTACCAGCGAAAGGAGCTTCAGTATGTTCGCTAGCCTTTCCAGGCCAGGCGGCTTCATTACAAAATCGAGCGCGCCTTCTTTCAGTGCCTTGGTGGCCAGCTCTACATTGTCCAGCCCGGCTATAATAATTACGCCGGCGTCGGGGTTTTTTTCCCTGGCCTTAAACAGGAGCTCAAGGCCGGAAACTCCGCGCAGGTAAATGTCGGTTATTACCACGTCGAAAGGGCGCTCGCTCAGGAGCTTGCGGGCCAGTTGGGCGTCGCCGCAGTTGGTAACTTCGAACTGCGGGAAATCTTTAAGGATGTCATTGACCCGGTCGACGACATACCCTTCGTCCTCCAGAAAAAGCAGCTGTTTTTTTTTCATCACCACTCCGTCCACCAGCTCGCCAGCTCCAGCCGGGCGGCCGCTTCCGGGTTGCGGTTCTCCAGCTCTCCAAAGGGCACGCCCCGCTCTACGGAGGTGAGCGGGTATTGCAGCAGGTCCAGGGTCTTCGGGGTTACCACGGCAAAGTCCGCGTCCAGGAAAATTTCCACCAGCGGGCGGGTGAGCGACCCCTTATTCACTCTGATCACGCGGGCAATCTCCTTGGTGGAAAGCGCCACCAGCGAATTGGGCGGATAAATAGATAGGACGCCTATAAGCGACTTAACGGCTTTGGCATTGAAACTGCGGCCTTCTATCTCTATCAGCTCTTTGATGGCATCTGGCGGGGAAAACGCCGCGCGCCAGGGCCGCGGGTGGGTGAGTGCCTCGTAGGCGTCCGCTATGCCTATGAACTGGGCCAGGGGATCGATGTCGTCTTTGGAGATCTGGTCGGGGTAGCCGCCCCCGTCAAGACGCTCATGGACCTGCAGGACGATGTTTTTGGCGCGCTCTTTGATCCTGTGGTCGAGGTCTAAGATCCGGTCCAGCTTTTTTACGCCGTCTTCGGCGTGCCGGGCCATCTCGGTAAACTCCTCTTCGCTAAGGCGGGTTTCGCTGTTGTAGAGATCGCTGTAGCCGGTCATACCGATGTCGTGTGCCATGGCGCAGAAACCCAGGAGGTTTAATTCCCCGGCCTCAAGGCCGGCGGATTGTCCCATGGCCAGGGCCAGCAGTGTGGTGTTTGCCGTATGCCCGGGCAGGTAGCCCCCGGAGGTGGAATAGGAGGCGTAGTTTAGAAGCACAGGATTGGTCTTAAGGGTGTCAGCGGTCTGTCCGCAAACCCGCCGCACGGCTTCGTACTGTTCGGTATAGGGCTGCTCGGTCCTGTTCAGCAGTTCGGCCGCCTGGCTCAGCAAGCGCGTGTAAACCTTCCTGGCCTGGGAGTCCAACTCCGCGAACGGAACCTCGGGGCCCGCTAGCTGCGCCGGGGTTTTAAGGCTGCGCGAGGGCTTGAAGCTCTGCGGCTCCGCCGCGGTTTTCTGCGGGGCGGCGGCGGCCGGGAGCACAGCTGGCTTTTCTTCCGGCTGAACGGCCTGCACGTCGGCCCGCGGCGCCTCTTTGGGAGCGATAAATCTGGGTGCCGGCGGGGCGGAACCAGTGAGTTTATTTAAATTTGAAAACTTCATGGCTATATTATGGCAGGCGGCGGTTAAATAATGATTGCGGAATCGTTAAGACGACCGGCCGGGCGGTACCGTTAGTGAACGGTCTTTTCGTAGAGGCGGTATTTGCGGTACACCCGGCCGCCCACGGCCTCGATAACGGTGTTTATCTGTGTATTGTCTTCCAAGGTCCAGGACATTTCGCCGTACTCCCACTTCATCCTGCGCGCCGCCTCCATGGCGGTCTTGATAAGCAGTATCTCCAAGCCGCGGTTGCGGAATTCTTTTTTAACTCCCAGGGTCAGCAGGCGGCCGGCCCGTATCTTGAACATCAACTTATAAAGAAAGGGCAGGATGGTGAATAGGTTGAGGCTGCCGCGCGCGGCCTTAAGTGGGATATTAAAATCGGGGAGCATCAGCACGAAGGCCGCCACTTTGCCTCCCACCTTCGCGAAAAACAGATAATCCGGCTTGAGCATAGGCTTCAGGGCGGCACCCAGGTCGGTGAGCTCGGCGTCGGTCATGGGGATGAAGCCCCAGTTCTTTTCCCAGGCCGTGTTGTAGATATCTTTGAGGTCCGTGATGGCGCTGTCGAGGTTCTTTATATTCACCAGTTCCACGGTGATGTCTCCGGCGCGCAGCGTCCGGCTCACTATTTTCTCGAACCGCTCACCTATACCGTTAGTCACGCTCATCTTGTAGGCGAAAAGATCTTTGGCCTTGGCGAAACCCGCGGCCTCTATCAAGGCCGCGTAGTAGGGCGGGTTATAGGGCATCATTATCATCGGCGGCCCGTCAAAACCTTCTATCAAAAGCCCGCAGGTTTCGTTGGTGGAGGGGTTCACCGGGCCGCGTATTTTATCCATGCCCTTGGCTCGCAGGTATTTCTCGGCGGCCGCGAACAGGCCGGCGGCGGCGTCTTTATCCTCGGCGCAGTCGAAAAAGCCGAAAAAGCCGCAGTTTTCGCTGTGAAAGGAGTTGTGGGCACGGTTGACTATGGCGGCGATGCGGCCGGCGGGCTTTCCGTCCCTGAAGGCCATGAAAAAGGCGCGCTCGCCGTGGCGCCAGAAGGGGTGCGCCGTGGCCAGCAGGTGATTGGTATCCTTTTTCAGCTCACCCACCCAGTAGTGATGGCCGCTGAAAAGGGTGAAAGGATAATCTATAAAAGCGCCGAGTTCCTCTTCGGCGAGTTCCCGAATCGTTATTGACATAAAATGAGTGGGCCTAGGCCTTATTTAACCAGGGCCGGTGATTTTTTTCTGAGGACCTTTTTAACGCAGGTCTCGAAGATGTTCAGGGCGCGGTCCAGCTGTTCGCGTGTATGTGTGGCGGTGGCCACTACGCGGATGAGGGCGCGCTTGGGCGGGACGGCCGGGCTTACCACGGGGTTGGTGAAGAGCCCGCGGTCGTAAAGCATGCGCCAGAGCATAAAGGTTTTTTCGTTGTCGCCTATAATCACCGGTATGATGGGGGTCTGGGTTTCGCCGGTATTGAGGCCTATATCTTTAAAGCGCTTCATTAGGTATTTGGAATTGTCCCACAGTTTCTTTATGCGCTGCGGTTCCTCCTCTATTATATCTATGGCTTTGGAGATAGCGGCTACCGAGGCGGGGGGGAGGGCCGCGGAGAAGATCATGGAGCGGGAGACATGCTGTATGTAGTGGATTATCTCTTCGCTGCCCACCGCGAAGCCGCCCACCGAGGCGAAGGATTTGGAGCAGGTGCCCACCACCAGATCCACGTCTTTATGGGTAAGGCCGAAATATTCGCAGGTGCCGCGGCCGGTCTTGCCCAGGACGCCGGTAGCGTGGGCGTCGTCCACCATAAGGCGGGCGCCGTATTTCCGGCAGATCCTGGAAATTTCGGGGATGGGAGCGATGTCCCCTTCCATGGAGAAGACGCCATCAACTATAACGAGCTTGCCGTGTCTGGGACCTATTTCCTTAAGCACGCGCTCTAGGTCGTCCGGGTTATTGTGTTTGAAGCGGCGCAGTTCCCCCTGGGACAGCCTGCAGCCGTCCAGGATGCTGGCGTGGTCCAGCTTATCTATCACCGCGAAATCGCCTTTGCCCACCAAAGCGGAAATCACCCCGAGGTTCATCTGGTAGCCGGTGGCGTAGATGAGGGCGGCTTCCCGGCCTTTGAAAGCGGCGAGTTTGCGCTCCAGCTCCCTGTGCAATACAGTGTTGCCGTTCAGGAAGCGCGAGCCCGCCACCCCGGTGCCGAACTTCTTTATGGCGTCAGTGGCCGCCAGCTTCATGCGGGGGTCGTTGGCCAGCCCCAGATAATTATTGGAGCCGAACATTATGAACTTTTTGCCCTTTATGGTTATTTCAGGGGCCTGCTCGGATTCGAGCTCTTTAAAGAAAGGATAGATGCCGGAGGCCATGAGCTGCCGGACAATGGTGAAGTTCCTGCATTTTTCAAAAATGTCAATCATAATATCTTCATATTTTATGATATTGGCCGGGGAAGGGGAAGGGAAAAAAAGCCTAGTTATGGCTTTTACCGGACAGTCTGGCGGCCAGGGCGGTAGTGGAACGGCCTTTAAGCAGGGGGGCCAGAGCTACCCGGCCGGCGAATTCGGCGCCCACAACCGTTTCCCCGCGGTAGTCGGCGCCTTTTACCAGCACATCCGGCCGCAGCGCCTTTATGAGTTCCAGGGGAGTGTCGGCCGCAAACAGCACCACCGCGTCCACGGCCGCCAGGGCCGCCAGCACCCGCGCTCTGTCGGCTGCTTTATTCAGCGGGCGGGAGGGGCCTTTGAGCCGGCGCACGGAGGCGTCTGAGTTGAGGCCAAGGAAGAGGAAATCCCCGCATGAGCGGGCTTTCTCCAGCGCGGTTATATGTCCTGCGTGGAGAATATCGAAACAGCCGTTTGTAAAGACGGCTTTTTTGCCGCGCCGTTTCAGGGAGGCGCGCAGAGCGACGGCTTTCCTAGGTGAGATTATTTTATTTGTGGTAGTCATTCAGGGGATTAGCCAGGGAGATAGTAAATAGCATTACTTGGCGGCAACCGGCTCGGCCGGGGCCAGCAGCCTTTCCATGAAGCCGGTGTCCGTCTTGCCGGCCTTAAAGTCGTCGCTCTCCACGATAAGCTTATGTGCGCCTATGGTGGTGTGTACGCCCTTGACCTTAAAGTCTTCCAGCGCGCGCCTTGAACGGGCCACGGCGGAAGCCCGGTCTGGGCCCCAGACGACAAGTTTCGCGAGCATGCTGTCGTAATAGAACGGCAGGTTGTAGCCGGCATAGACATGGGTATCTATGCGTATACCGGGGCCGCCCGGGGTGATCCATTCCTCGATGCGCCCCACGGACGGAGCGAAATTTCGGGTAAAATCCTCCGCGTTGATGCGGTGTTCTATGGAGTGCCCCCGGTAGGGCACGTTATGTCCGCCAGTATAAGACAGGTTCTCGCCCGCGGCGGCCAGGAGCTGCTCTTTCACCAGGTCGAAGCCGGTGATGAACTCTGTGACGGGATGCTCCACCTGCAGGCGGGTGTTCACTTCCATAAAATAAAATTCCCCGGTCTGGGTAAGCAGGAACTCCACGGTTCCCACCCCGATATAATTAGCGGCCTCGGCCAGTTTCACAGCGGCCTCTTCCAGGCCTTCGCGCAGCTTCTTGTCCACCGCGGGAGAGGGGGACTCCTCCACCAGCTTTTGATGGCGGCGCTGAATGGAGCAATCGCGCTCCGGGAAGGCTATGGTATGGCCATGGGAATCGCGGGCGAACTGCACCTCTATGTGGCGGGGGAGTTCGATATACTTCTCAAAATAAACGTCGCCGTTGCCGAAGGCCGCCTTGGACTCGGACTGGGCCATATTCATCTCGTTGGCCAGTTGGGAGGCTTCGCGCACGATGCGGATGCCCTTGCCGCCGCCGCCTGCCGCCGCTTTGATCATTATGGGGTAGCCTATCTTGGCCGCCTGGGCCGCGGCGTCCTTGTATACGCAGTCCTTGGTGCCTGGGGTGACCGGTATGCCGGCCTTGGTGGCCATCTTGCGGGCCTCGGACTTATGGCCGAGCTGCTGTATTGATTTTGGAGAGGGGCCGATGAAGGTTATGCCGTTATCGCGGCAGGCGGCGGAAAAATCCGCGTTCTCTGACAGGAAGCCATAGCCGGGGTGTATGGCGTCGGCGCCGGTTATTTTGGCCGCGGCGATGATGGCGGGGATGCTGAGGTAGCTTTCTCGGGACAGGGCGGGCCCGATGCAGACGGCTTCGTCGGCCAGGCGCACGTGCAGAGAGGAATGGTCGGCTTGCGAGTAGACGGCCACGGAACCGATATTCATCTCTCTGAGCGTCCGTATGACCCGGATGGCAATTTCTCCGCGGTTGGCTATCAGAACTTTTTTGAACATAAATCCTCCGTTAAGGTCAGGGTGTGGCTCCGGGATCGGGGGCTTTTTCCACTTTGCCCTGCCTGGTCCACAGGTTCACGGAAAACACAAAAACATCCGTCATTTCTTTCTTTCTGGAAACCGGGCTTAAAGCTTCCTGCCGCAGGAAAACGCGGTATTCCGGCCCGGACAGGTGCACCGCCAGCCACTGGTCTTTGGGCAGATACTTCGCGTTCTTCGGCCCTAGCTTTGCCGCCAGCTCCTCCAGGTGCCGTCTGCGCACCGCGGTGATGGGAGGCGCACCCGGCCCCAGCCTGGACATTTTCGCGAAAGCTACAGCTTCCTCGGAGCCGCCGCCGCCCATATAGAGCGTCCGCTTCGCCGCGTCTTCCTTCGACGGGTTCTGGGTGCAGGCCGTCCCGGCCCGCATGATGTCGGCGAGGCCCCGCTCATAATCTTTCATCTTCACGTAAACGTCGGCGCGGTTAAGGAAAAGCGGGCATTGCTGTTCGACGGTCAATTCCGGCAGCTTCAGCATCCTCTCGTATTCGGCCAGCGCCGCGCGGTAGCGCTCGAGGTAGCGCAGGCTGTCGGCGTAGTATAGGTTGAACCAGTAAATCTCGTCCGCGGTATAGCCCACCGGGTAGGTGGCCGCCGCCTCAATAGTGCGGGGGCAGGACTCCGCCGCTTTTTCGTAAAGGCCCATGAAAAATTCCGAGGCGCAGAGGTAGCCGGAGGCGCGGGGGTCTATGGGGTCGGTCAGGTAAAGCCTCTGGGACAGGAACAGCGCCTGTGGGAAATCCCGCCGGCTAAGGGCTTCGTCTATAGGCTGGAAGAGCATCCATATATAAGGGCGCGTCCAGCGGTCGTGCTCCAGAACGAAAGAAAGATAATCTGTTTTCCATTCGCCGCCAGCCTCTTTCAACTGGTAGCGTATCATGGCCGCAGTCTTCGTCATGGTGAAGATCTGCGCGTCCCGGAACTGCCAGGCGGGCACCTTCTCGTAATATTCCTTATTGTAAGCTATGTAGTCTTCAAGCGAGCAGATCGACTTCGAATTGGTCGAGAGGAGTTCGTAGGTTATGTCGTAGCGGCCCTGGGACAGTTGCGTGAGGTAGTCCTTGGCCATCATGGTCAGCCGCAGGCGCGGCAGGAACGGGACCACCACCCCGTAAATTATTACGGCCAGCGCAGCCAGCAGGCCCAGGCCAAGGGCGGGGCCCGTAAATTTTTTTATACCGGACGGTGCTATGGGCCGGGCGGGGAGGTCTTTGCCGGCGGGCTCCGGCTTGGGCGCGGCGGCCGCGGGCTGCTGCGCGAGTTTTGCGGGCGGCGGCGCGGGCGCCTGTGCCGACGGAGAGCCGGGATGGTGGCGCTGCCTGAAAGAAGCGTCCCTTTCGTTAACAGAGTCCTGTAGTGTCTCTATCTCAAACTTCGGAGCTTCTCTGCGCGGCGCTGGCGTCGGTGCCGGCTGCTCCTGCAGCCGCTGAGTAGTGAACGCCAGCACCAGACCGCACTGGTCGCAGTAGTTCTTCTCTACCGAATTGGAAAAGCCGCAGCCGCCGCACTTCTTTTCAAGTGTAGCGCCGCATTTGGCGCAGGTGCCGCTGATAATGTTCGGCTCGTTGCCGCACTTGGGGCACCGTAGGGCCGATTGCTTTTCCGTCATTAGTGTATGCGCCTATTTCGGTTCCACGAAGAACATGGGCTGCCCGTATTCCACCGGCTTGCCGTCCTCGATGGAGATTATTTTAAGGAGCCCGTCCGAGGGAGCGGTGACGCTTTTAAAATCCTTGCCAACTTCGACCACGCCCAGCTCCTGGCCTTTTTTCACTGAGGCCCCCTCCTTCAGGTGGTTGGTTTTTCCGGGGCGGGCGAAGCGGAACAGCCCTATGGAGGGGGCGAGCACCGGCTCCATGGTGGAGGCGATGGCCGTGGTGTGCTCCGGGTTGTTATTGAGCTTCAGGCTTATCTTGTCCGAACCGTTGCGCCAGGTTATTTCTTCCAGGTCCGTGGTTTCCATCCATTTAGTAAGTTTGCTAAGTTTTTTTACGTCCATGTTATAGTACCTCCGTTTAAATTCGGTCGCTTACAGGCCTGCTTCCGAGGGGTTGAAGGACTGCGGCAGCAGTTTTCCCGCGGTGGTGCAGGTTATTTTCTGTTTCTTTTCCAGCGGCTGCCAGTCCACATAGATCATCCCGGCGTCTTTGGGCGCGAATTCTATTATCACCTGTCGGCAGGCCCCGCAGGGTTTGGCCGACTTGGCCGCCACGCACAGCGCCCTTATTTTCTTTTCGCCGTGGCTGACCGCGTTAAAGATAGCCACGCGCTCGGCGCAGACGGTCAGGCCGAAAGAGGCGTTTTCGACATTGCAGCCTGTGTAGATGCGCCCTGAATCCATCATTACCGCCGCGCCCACCGGGTAGCGGGAATAGGGGCTGTAGGAGTTCTTCTGCGCGGCTTTGGCTGCCTCTACCAGTCGGGCGCGGATGGCGGACCTGCTGAGCTTTTTCGCTGTATTTTTGTGTGCGGGCTTTTTAGCCATGGTTTCGCTCCTGACCGGTTTATCCAAGGATAAGTTTCAGTTTCGCGTAAGTCTTGGCCGGAAAGTTTTCCTTATGGGTGAGCAGCGCCCCCTTGATGAATTCCGGGCAGTGGTTGCGGCAGCTGACTTTGGCGGCAAGCGGAATCACCTTCAGCAGCAGGCGGCGGATGTTCTCTATGTTGGCCTGCATAGTCTTGGAGACCTGGTGCTGGTCAACTTCCTCGCCTTCTTTCCAGCAATCGTAGTCGGTCACCAGGGAGACGGGGGCGTAATGGAAGCCGGCCTCGCGGGCGAGCTTGGCCTCGGTGGCCATGGTCATGCCTATTATGGAGTAGCCCATTTTGCGGTGAAAATTGGATTCGGCCTTGGAGGAGAACTGCGGGCCTTCCATGCAGCAGTAGGTGCCGCCCTTGTGCGACTTAATGCCCAGCTTTACCGCCTCTTTGAACATCATGTCGGAGATGGCCATGCAAAACGGTTCAGCCAGGGGAACATGCCCCACTATGCCGTTGCCGAAGAAGCTGGAGGGGCGGCCTTTGGTCTGGTCCACGAACTGATCGGGGAACACGAAATGGGTGGGGGACAGCTCTTCCTTGAGCGAGCCAACCGCGCTGGCTGAGATGATGATCTTCACGCCTATGGACTTGAGTGCCCACATATTGGCACGCTGGTTGATCTCGCCGGGGAGCATGGCGTGCTTTCGTCCGTGGCGGGGCAGGAAGGCCACCGGTATGCCGGAGAGTTTGCCCAGTATGATAGAGTCGGAGGGGTTGCCGAAGGGGGTTTTTACCTTTATTTCCCGGACATCCCGGAGTTCCTGCATGGCGTACAGCCCGGTGCCGCCTATAACCGCTATTTCCGCCAGATTGTTCTTAGCCATGCTGTATCCTTTTAAGCACTTCTAAAGCCTGGAAATGGCAAAAGCCGTCATTTTCTATTATATTATAAATTTTATAATAATTGGCGGGCAAAAAATAGGCGGCTTTGCCGGAACGGCCCCAAAACGGGCCGGTCTTAAGGGCCGGCCCGCTATTCGCCTGGGAGGAGCGCCTAATTTTCGAACCCCGGGTATATGGGGAACCCGGCGCAAAGGGCCTTAACTTGTTCTTTAATACCTTTAAGGGCCTTATCGTCGCCCCTGGCCGTGATGGCCTCGTCCAGCAGGCCCGCTATGACTACCATGTGCTTTTCTTTCAGGCCGCGGGTGGTTATAGCTGGCGTGCCTAGGCGTATGCCGCTGGTGATCATGGGAGACTGGGGGTCGAAGGGGATGGTGTTCTTGTTGACCGTTATCCCGGCTTTATCCAGCGCTATCTCGGCGTCCTTGCCGGTGACTTTCTTAGCGCGCAGGTCCACGCTCATCAGGTGACAATCGGTGCCGCCGGACACTATGCGGTAGCCGCGTGTCTGCATTTCTCGGGCCAGTTTGCGGGCGTTTTTTAGCACCTGGGTCTGGTATTCCTTGAACGAAGGGGCCAGCGCTTCCTTGAAGCAGACGGCCTTGGCGGCTATGGCGTGCATCAGCGGGCCGCCCTGGTTGCCGGGGAAGTTGGTGCGGTCCACGACCCTGGCGTAGGGGGCTTTACAGAGTATCAGGCCGCCGCGCGGGCCGCGCAGGGTTTTGTGCGTGGTGGTGGTCATGATGTCGGCGTATTCGGCCGGCGAGGGGTAGACCCCGGCGGCTATCAGGCCGGCGTAATGGGCGATGTCGGTGACCATGAAGCATTTCCAGTTGTCGGCGGCGCGCTTGATGCGGGCCCAGTCCCATTTGCGGGAGTAGTTGGAGGCGCCGGCCATTATGAGCTTGGGGCGCTCTTTTTCTATGAGTTTTTCCATTTCCTCATAATCCAGCAGCTCGGTTTCTTTGTTCACGTTCATCGTGATGATCTTGAAGTAGCGGCCGGAAAAATTGAGGGGGTGGCCGTGGCTGAGGTGGCCGCCGTGGCTGAGATTGAGCCCCATCACTTTGTCGCCGGGGTTGATGAGGGAAAGGTAGGCGGCGATATTGGCCTGGGTACCGGAGTGGGGTTGTACATTGGCGTGGTCGGCGCCGAAGAGCTTTTTGGCGCGGTCGATGGCGAGTTTTTCGGCAATGTCCACGTGCTCGCAGCCGCCGTAATAACGCTTGCCGGGGTAGCCTTCGGCGTATTTATTGGTGAGCACGGAGCCGAGGGCTTCGAGGACGGCTTTGGAAGTGTAGTTCTCGGAGGCGATGAGCTCCAGGTTCTCCTGCTGGCGCAGCACTTCGCCTTTTACGGCGGCGTAAAGCTGGGGGTCGTTCTTACGGATCTCGTCGTACATAGTTGTGCTCCTTTGTTGATGCTGACTTAAAGTGTGGGTTCGGGCTGATCAGGAGTTTGGTTGCGCAAACACGGTGTCGGGCACACCGTGCCCGCACCTCCCCACTCAGCCTCGCC
>Ga0172379_10004637_pt1 | contig 19984 bp, 17 predicted proteins | sample GrowelOW334metaG_FD_119756 | JGI IMG/M metagenome (GOLD analysis project Ga0172379, IMG submission 119756) | Groundwater microbial communities from an aquifer near a municipal landfill in Southern Ontario, Canada - Groundwater well OW334 metaG | ecosystem: Environmental > Aquatic > Deep...
GTCTCAGGATTATTTCCTTTTGCAACCACCGTCAACATCCACGCACCATATTCATGTGTCACAAAGAGAATTTTCTTACCTTTGTATTTTGATTCCGTTTCAAACAAAAATTCTCCGAATCGATTTTTCATCTCGGTCAACGTTTCCCCGTTCGGAGCAGGCTTCGTGAATTTCTCCGACATACTCTTGAAATATCCGTGATATTCATCAATGAATTTTCCATCGAAATCTCCCGCCCTCAATTCCCCGATACGTTCATCAAAAATAATATCAGTCGCAGGAATTCCCAAATGTTTTGCCATGATCTCAGCCGTCTCTTTTGTACGAACGAATGGCGAAGAAATGATCATATCAAAATCTCCCGCCTTGAATTTCTTCGCGCTTTCTTCCGCCTGCTTCTTTCCCTTCTCGGTCAAATGATCAGGGTTCTCGGCCTTAACGCTTATTCGTCCCTCGACATTATTCTCCGATTCTCCGTGCCGCATCATCCAATAAGAATTTCCCGACACTGAAAGTTTCTTTTTCAATTCATCGATACCACCAACGACTTCAACCGTCTCGCAGGAATCGCACATCCAAACCGGGAACGGAGCACCCCAAAAACGTGTTCGAGAGATCGCCCAATCGCGTGCCCCTTCAAGCCAATTCCCGAATCGCGAACGTCCGACAAAGTCCGGTATCCAGCCGACCTTGTTGTTCTCTTCGATCATTTTTTCTTTCACGCCGCCCACTTTCACGAACCAAGAATCCGCCGCGTAATTGAGAAGCGGAGTTTTGCATCGCCAACAATGCGGATACGCGTGCTCGAATTTTTTCTTATCAAAGAATGTCCCGTGTTCCTGCAAATATTTGATGACCGCGATATCGGTCGACAACCGTTCTTTCTCGTCATCGCTTTTCGGCTTCACCGACATGTTCGGGAAATCCGTCACCTCTTTTTTGAAATGTCCGTTCATCGCGACATGCTGAATGAATGGCAAATGCTGTTCTTTGCCCAAATTCATATCGTCCTCTCCGAACGCCGGCGCAATATGCACCACGCCCGTACCATCTTCCGTCGTCACAAAATCCGCCGCGTAAATTTTCCAACCGTTCGCATGATTTTCCAATGTTATGTCTTTTGCGTAATAATCAAAGAGCGGTTTGTATGATTTGCCCACAAGCTCGTTGCCCGTCATATATGCAACCTCGGCAATTTCTTCCATACCTCCGACCGCAGGATACAAACTCACATTCTTGAAAACATCCGTCGCGCGCGATTCCGCAACGATATATGTCTCACCCGCACGTTCGCCACTTTTAATTTTGTATCGTCCGTATTTAATATCCTTCCCCACCGCAAGCGCAACATTTCCTGGAAGCGTCCATGGTGTTGTCGTCCAAGCCAGTACAAAAACTCCCTGCCCTGAGCCCGTCGAAGGGTCGGTTAGTTCAAATTTTGCAATAACCGAAATATCCTTGATATCTTTGTACCCATCCGCAACTTCATTGTTACTCAACGTCGTCTCGCAGCGCGGACAAATGTGCATCGACTTGTATCCTTTGTAGATCAGTTTTTTGTCATACAGAGTTTTGAACGCCCACCAAATCGATTCCGAATACTGCCAGTCCATCGTCTTGTAGCTTTTTTCCATATCAACAAACCGTCCCATTCGGGGCACGATTCTTTTCCAATCGGTGTTGTAACGCAAAACGCTGTTGCGCGCAGCCTCATTGAATTTCTCAATTCCGTAAGAGATGATCTCCTGTTTGTTCTTGAGACCCAATTCATCTTCGATCAAATTCTCGATCGGCAAACCATGGCAATCCCAACCCCAAACCCGTCGAACAAAACGCCCGTTCATTGTCTGATAACGCGGCACCGCGTCTTTCATCGTTCCTTGGAGCAAGTGACCGTAATGAGGAAGTCCCGTAGCAAATGGAGGACCATCATAGAATACAAACGGCTTACCCGCCTTTGTCTTAATGAGCGTTTTTTCGAATGTCTTCTTCTCATTCCAAAAAGCAAGCGTCGATTCTTCCCGCTCCGCCACCTCGCTTTTTTTAACGACTTGTTTTTCCTCGTTCTTTATTTTTAATTTTTCATCTCCCATAATCCCCTAAATATATCATTTTTCAAGCGGAGTGCAAAAGAAAATAAGGCTATTAGGCTATTAGGCAGCTCCGCTTTTAGGCGATTAGGATGATGGATAAAAAAACATCTAATATCCCCTATCACTGTAAATGTTGCGACCACAATATTTATAGTGATTTAAAAAACCAACAAAGTTTGACTTTGTTTGTTTTTCGTCGTGACTTTATAGACTTTATGGACTTTTTTACACTGAGCTTGTCGAAGTGTGACTTTATAGCCTCGTCGTCCTACATCCTCTCCGGTGAAGACATTCCCAAGACATATAATCCGTTCTTCAAAACCTGTGACACTGCGTGAGTGAGGGCGAGTCGATATGGAGCGTCGGTGCTATCAAGAATCGGGTTTTGTGCGTAATACGAATTGAATGCTCCTGCAAGTCCTAAAAGATAGGTACAAATTTGATGTGGGGCTTTTTCTTCCGTCGCTCGTTTTACGATCCACTTGAATTTATGAAGTTCTTTTTCAACATTTGTTATTGGACCTTTGTATCCTTCGGCGGAAACTTTTATGCCCTTTTCATCAGCTTTACGCAACAAGGAAAGCGCACGGGCATTCGTGTATTGCAAGTACGGACCGGAATCGCCTTCAAAAGAAAGCGCTTTTGTTGGATCATAGACAATATCTTTTCCAAGACTTGTTTTTAAAATAGAGAATTTAATTGCAGCAACGCCAACTTGCTGGGCGATGAGATCTTTTTCATGTTCAGACATTCCTTCGATCACAATTTTTTCACGCGCATTCTCAATCGTTTCTTTTAAAAGCGACTCACCGGTAATAACGTTTCCTTTTCGAGATGACATTTTTCCCGTGGTCACACGGAGCATTCCATGACCACAGTGTTCTGTTTTCTTTGCGATGATTGGGTCTATTTGTTCCAACGCTTTGATCAACACTTTAAAATATTCATCCTGCTCGGCTCCCGTTACTACAAATGACATATCAGCCACGTACGTCTTTTCTTTAAGCATGACAAGTCCAAGATCTTTCGCTTCATAGGTCGGCACTCCATAACTATTGATGAAAACCCGATCATGCAAACCGTATTTGCTCCCGGGGAAAATGATCGCGCCTTCACTTTTTTCAAACACACCTTTCTCAAGATACTCTTTTACCAATCGCGTCCCCTCGACATATGTCTGCGATTCAAAAAAGTAATAGTCAAAAAGCGTCCCCAAAATTTTATAGATCTCTTCAAAATGATACAAACTCCACGCGCGCCCTTTATCGTACAATTCTTTCAGCTGCACATCACCCGAACAGTCATAGACTTGTTTGTTGATCTCTTTGATCTCTTCAATAGCTCTTTCGTTTTTATCAACATCATACGCGTTCGCACCCACTACATACGCCTCGCCAAGATATTTTGTTTTCTTTTCAAGTGATGCATCGCTGTCCGGCATTTTATCCAAAGTCTGTAACATTCCCCACAAACTTTTTGCGACATGAAGTCCAACATCGCCCTGATAATTCGCGCGCTTCACTTCAGCACCACCGAATTCAAACAATCGCGCAAAAGCCTCGCCGATAACGTTCGGCAATAAATGTCCGATATGAAAAACTTTGAACGGATTCGGATCAGTATATTCAATAATAATTTTCTTCCCTTCCAAAGAATTATTTCTTCCACATCCATGACCTTCAGAAAGAATACGTTTCACTTCATCAATATAAAAAACATCCGCAAGATAAAAATTTATGAAACCGGGACCCGCAACTTCGATCTTTTCAACATGTTCAATATTTCTCTCACGAAGTTTCCCCGCAATCATTTCAGCCACCTCCCGAGGATTCTCCCCCACCCGTTTCGCCAAAACCATCGCAACATTAGTCGTATAATCCCCAAAATTCTCCGCCGGTTCCACATGAACCTTGTCTATTGAAACATCCGGAAAAAGCGTTTTTACCGCCTCCCCAATATGCTGTTTAAATACGTCCTTAACCATACGGCTATAATAGCACAAATGTGGGAATTTTAAAGAATGTTTGATGATATAAAAAAACCAGCAAAGGTTTTGAATCTCTGCCGGTTTTTTAAATTTAAATAATTCTCAAAAATTAACCTCGGGGTCCGCTACAAGATAACGTTTTTATTTTAGCTCGCGTTGTCGGTCCGACAAAACCTGTTGGACTAATATCATTTGCTTTCTGGAAAGATTTCACAGCTCGAAGGGTTATCACTCCAAAGAATCCTGTCGGCTCTGAATTTGAATAATTGTTTGTTTGCAAGAAATCTTGAAGAAGTGAAACGTCGTCACGTGTTCCAACATCTCGAGAACGATATCTCAGATCAATTTTTATATCAGCGCAAGAATCTTGTGCACCTTGTGTATCGATATCGGCAGGCAACGAACCTGTTGTTGCGGTCGTCGGTGTTGATGTTTTTCCAACAGCAACTCCCCTCTTCATATCTTCAATTTGTGCCTTCAATTCGTCGATGCGCGCTTGGAGGTCATTTATGTTCTTTTGATTTTCAACGGTTTGAGTTGGTGTTACGGGTTTTACTGTTGAAGAAACGGTGAATACTTTATCGCTCGTGTCATACGTTTGAATTACTCCATTGGTTTCCGCCCAAACTCGCATAAGATATAAATTTGTAGGATTTTCTTTTTGTGTATCCAACAGCGATGGATCAACTTTCCACGTGTATGAGGTTGCAGAATAAGGAAGTGATGAAACTATCTCTTTTTCATCACCAAAAAGATGCTCTGTGTCTGAGTTGTTTGTTGTGGATAATGTATTAGCACTATTAAATATCACCACTCTTAATTTTGCGTTTGATGGAATATTCGCACTTGACCATTTGATCGTGTACTCTTTCCCTGGTTGCAAATATTCTCCTCCGTTCGGACTTTTCACCGTAATTGAAGGAGTGCCAACTTTAGAATCGACAACGGTAATGCTATTTTGCATTGAAAAATATTCATTACCTTGATATACAGTAAGAGTGAAAACATACACTCCGGGAGCTGTTGGCGTACCAGATATTGTGCCACCTTTACCGTTAGCAAAAGGTGTAAAAGTCAACCCAACAGGAAATTTCATACCAGTCTCCCACGTTGGCATAATATCACTGGCTCCATCAGTAGTATAAAAAGTCGTAGAGTATGGAACTCCAATCGTTCCGCCAAGAAGACTTTGGACTGGGAACTTAATAGGTTTATGATCTGTTGCAGAAATAATGATGTTAAATTGTTGCCCGACATCTGTATTACCTTGAGAAGCAATTGCATCAAATGAATACATACCTGCTGACGTTGGTGTTCCTGTCAAATAACCTGAAGAACTAAGAGTTAATCCTGGTGGAACTTTCCCTGACCTCACGCTCCACGTTGTTGCTACTCCGCTTGTTCCACCAGAAGTTTTAAAGGAAGCAGAATAAGGAGTTCCTACCGTACCATCTGTTAGAGAAAAGTAAGTTGTAATAACGAGTGGGGTTTGTGCCACTGCAGGAGAAATAGTGAATGTTCCATTGCTTGTGTCTGAAGCAAGTAATAGATCCTCAGCAGAATTCTTCTGTACAACGATCCTCATAACATATGAATTTGTTAAAGCGACATCTGTCGGCGCGACTTTCCATGTGTATGAACCAGCAGACGCTAAGACATTTGTGGTTAGAATTTTCGATTGCTCATAAGGAGCTGTTATCGCACCGTTATATAAAATAATACCAGCTGATGCATCAGAAGGAAGATTGGCACTTGACCATTTGATTGTATAAGTCTGTCCGGCTTGCAGTGCTTCCCCTCCGTTTGGATTAAGAAGATTGACAGAAGGAGTCGCAACGGTTTGAGGTGCAACCGTAACCGTAAATTCTTTTTTATAATACAAACTACCTTGAGAAACCATCGTGACAAACGTATAGGTGCCAGCAGTTGTTGGAGTGCCTGTTATATAACCAACAAAACCTGTTGAACCTAAACGTAATCCTGGTGGAAGCTGTCCTGAAAAAATAGTCCACAACGGAGATGAACTTGTTGTTCCGCCCGTAGCATTAATATAAGAAGTATACGAACTTCCAACTTTTCCATTCGACAAAGATGTTGTTGTAATATTGAGAGGATTTTGAACTGTGGCAGGAGAAATAGTAAATGATCCATCAGTTGAATCTTCAGCATGCATCGTAGAAGAATGGGCAATCACCCTTATTTTATACGAACGAGTTGCAGCTTCTGCTGTTTTTATACCGAAGAATTTTGCTATTTTTTGCCAAGTATCAGACTTTCCCAGATAGTAGTCCCATCCGCTTGGGTTTGAATCCGGAGAATTAACATTCCAAACATACGAGGTAATATTGGTCGATAAATCTTGAGAAATATACTGTACTATTCCTGATAAATCATCTGCAATAAGCACTGTAATTTTTGCATCTCCTGGCATATTAATGTTTGTCCAGCGAATCGTGTAATTCTGCCCCACGGTCAAATTCTCTCCGCCATTCGGACTCGTAACTCTAATAGCCGGTGCTCCGATCACTTGAATATAATATTGTTTCGTGGCGATCGAACCATTTTGATAAACCTGAAGGGTGAAATAATATGTTCCTTCTGTTGTTGGAGTTCCCGTTATATGACCGGTAGAAACACCCATATTCAATCCCGGAGGAAGTTGTCCTGAAACGACAGACCATGTAGGAGTAGGACTTGATGCTGCGTTTGTTACTGCAACCGGAACATCGTAAGCCTTTCCCACCGTACCGGTTAACATCCAATTTTGAGTTGTTGAAATACTGAGAGTGGAAATGGCTGGAGAAATAGTAAAAGTTCCATCACCATCATCTTGTGCAACATTATAACCAACCGCCGGGTCAAGAACAACAATTCTTGCATAATATGAATGCGTTGCGGCGTGTGCTGTTTTAACGCCAAAAAATTCTGTTATCTTGTTCCATGTATCAGACTTTCCAAGAGGAGCAGGCCATACGCTTGGATTTGATTCGGGAGAAGTTACCTTCCAAACATACGAGGTTAAATTTGCAGGCAGGTCTCTTACCACTGAATTAGTTAAATCATTGTCTTCAGTAACATATATTGATATCTTTGCATTCACAGGAAGATTCGCACTTGACCATCTGATCGTGTAATTCTGCCCAACTTGCAAAACTTCTCCTCCGTTCGGACTCAAAAGTGTAATAGAAGGGGTCGCTGTTGTTTGTGGCAAGATCGTGATCGTAAATTGTTTTGTGGCGAACAAACCGTTTTGATGAACTTGCTAAGTAAAGGTATATGTTCCCGCTGTGGTCGGAGTTCCTACGATACCGCCTTGGTAAAGATATGTTCCCAATCCTGGAGGAAGTTGTCCACCAATAGTGGTCCATGTTGGTGCAGGACTAGCTGAACCACCGGTAATGGTGACGGGTGCATAGTATGTTGTCCCAACAGTACCGTTTGGTAATGATGAGGTTGTGATACTAAGAGGAGTAACCGCAGAAGAAATAGCAAAAAGTCCACTACTCCCATCATTAGCATAAATGTAAATATCACTGGCGGATCGAACGTACACAGTTATTCGATATGAATATGTTGCAGCATTCGCTGTTTTAATACCAAAGAATTGTGCCACTTTTTGAAACATTTCAAGTGATCCATAAGATTTCCAATCATCTGGATTTGATTCAGAAGAAGTAACTTTCCAAACATATGAGGTCGTATCAGGAGAAAGATTAGATACTATAAATTGACCCAATCCTGTCGAAGTGTTTACAACACCTACTTGCAACGTCGCATTACTGGGAATGTTCTGGTTCGACCACCTAATGGTATAATCTTGTCCTAAGGTCAAATTCTCACCCTCGATCGGATTAAGAACAGTAGTGGTCGGCACGGCTTGCGCGTGAACAAAACTCACCGCAAAAAAAGCGACTGATAACAATGACACGAGCCCGATTAAAATTTTCTTCATAACTTTATTAAAATATTTTCTATTAATTTGATTAATAACAATTCTTTTATAATAACACTATTACCCCCCCCCGCGCGAAAAAGAGTGGCTGTGCATAACTTTTATAGAAAAATGACCAAACAAAAAACCGACCTATTTGTGGGTCGATTTTTTCTTTAAAACTTATTTAAAATTCTATGATTCCAAAGCAGTAAGGACACTGTCGACAGCCTTTTCATATGCCGCCATAAAAAGTGCGTCTTTATAAGGATCCCCTGTTTTAGCTATTGTTTGTTCAATAACCGTTGCGAACTTTGCCACAGCGGGATCTTTTTTTATCACACTCATAAATTCTTTTGCGTCCGTCAAAGTAGTTGTCATTAAATAGGGGCTTGAAAACACGATAGCTTCAGCTGTTGTTTGGGTGGTTATTTTAACGACATTTTTTGCATCATCTCCAATAACAACATTCATCAATCCAAAACCTTTATCTGGGAGCATTGCCGAAACAGAAGACACTCCATCTTTATTTACGTCAGTTTCAAATGATCCATCTTTGCCAACAGATGATGTTTTTCCCAAACTAACTATTTGTATTTTTTCCAAAAATATTCCCTTTGGAACGACAACCGTTCCTTTAATATGAACCATATTAGAATTTACTTCATTAGACGATGTCGCTGTATTATTAACGACGGCTGAAGTTGTAGTTGAAACATTGGTTGCAGATGTCGTCGTCGCAACATCCTCTACTTTTTGTTCCACCGGTGCGCGGTTGGAAAGATACCACCATAAACCGAAACCGACAGCGGCTACACCTACGGTGATCAAAATGAGAACGAGGGCGGCGTGAGATGTTTTAACGGTTTTTGTTGGTTGTTCTTGAGATGGGAGGGTTGAAACTGACTCGACTGGTTTTGAAACGGAGCTGTCGGCCGGATGGCTTGCTTCAACGGTTTTTATGGGTTCTGTGAAAACAATCGGGTCATTTCCCCCTATATGACCCGATTGAGTTTCCGACACAGGGGCAATTTCCGGTTCTTTTTTTACAGGAATAACCGAAGTCTCAAAACTTTTTAAAGCCAATTCAACATCATTCTGTCCCCACCCCGCACCAACAAGTTCGCCTGTTATTTCAACATTCGTCCCGCCCGATTCTTTCCTCGCTTTGATATACGTAAGAAGTTCTTGGTTTGGCGTTAGTTCCATAATGATGTGTGTAAAAATTAGTAATGTATTTTTTTAACTTCGGTTTCCAAAAAAGTTTTTACTGTTTCAAAAGGAATTTCTTTTCCCTCTTTGAAAAGAATCGGTTCATGAGAAATGTCGTCAAAATAAACAAGGCTTTTTAAAATAAGATTTGCATCAAGTGAGGAGAATTTTTTTTCTGCAATTTCCAACAAGTGTAAAAGCGAGGTGTTTTGCAAAATATAATACAAGTCAATATAATCCTTGTTACTTGCACGACCGGTGACGGCTGAAAGTTTCATACAGGCGATATCTTCAACACTTGCAACGCGCAAATATTCCTCCTCAATTACATTATTTAAAAGTGGATACGAGTAGGTAAAAAAACTCAGTTTAATACTTTCATCAACAATCACCGAAAGCGTGTTTGTTTCTTCTTGAATTTTTGTAAGAACATGGTCTTTAAAAATACCTCGCAGAGTTTCAAAAAGTTTCTGTGTATCTATTTGTTTTTCCGTAAAAAAATCAAAATCAATACTGTCCCTGTGACCGATTTGAAGCGCGAGCGCCGTACCACCAGCTAAATAAAACGAACTTTTAAATTCACCCAATACCGGTAAAATGTTTTTCCTTTTTTCATCTAAAATTTCGTAATACATATAATCATGAAAAACGTGCAGTTTTAAGCGGAGTAGTAATATCAAGTATGAGTCGCCAATAATGCAGAGATTTTTTATTCCATTCACCAGAAAGAGAGCTGGAAACAATGTTTTTGATCTCCTCTTTTGAATACTTTGAAAAAAGCCACTCGGTCGCACCTTTTGTTCCAAGATTAAGCACGTTGATCACAATTCTATTTTTATCTCGTTCCAAATCGATCTTCTCAATATCATACGACCACAAAAACGGCGCCACATAATGCGGTATTTTTTCTGCAATCATTTGTGTTGAAATCGGTGTCATTATTGACTTATTATACCATACCTACTTTTTGTATCTACTGTGTTTTACTTCTCTAAACTTCTGTTTACGTACACTCCATCCACTTTTTTTTACTAATCTTCCGGCAATTCTTTTTTTGTTGACGTTGCGTTTTCCACCACTGTCGTTGTAGCAGGAGTGTTCTCTTCAGACAATACGCTCGATATCGGTGTCATATCAACACGCTCTATTCCCCTCGGTACTCGCTGAGTCAAATACCACCACAAACTAAAGGCGGAAATACCCACAATGACCACAAGCAAAACAGCCACAAGAGCGGTCTCATGCGTCCTTACTGTTTTTTTCAGTTCCTCAATAGGTTCCACGACTCGGGTCGGCGTCTCTGAAACCAATGGTGTTGAATCAATAATAGTTTCGCCAATAACCTCTTCTGTTTTCTTAGGAACTTCCAAAACTTCAGGAACTTTTTCTTGCGCGGGAACCGTCGAAACTTTAAACGTTTCCATCGCAACATCAATATCAACCTGCGCCCACCCAACCTGTTTGAGCTCTTTCTCAATATCCTCAAAAGTGCTCCCTTGTTCTTTTTGGGCTTTGATATATGCAAGAAGTTCTTGATTTGGTTCCATAACAATAAAAGATTAGTGATTATTTAACTTAGTATATCAAAGTCAACCTAAAAATGTTTCTCTAATTATGCACAACGGTTTTCTATTCCTTGCTCTTTATCAAACGAAGAGTATCCCACATTCGCTTCCCCACTTCTTCGATCGTACCAACAGCATTCACAGAAATCCAGCTAAGTTCTTTCGCGAGATCGCGGTAAATCATCCCCACTTTACCTGCAAGTTCATCGTTTTGTTCATGAAGATGTTTTGCCTCTTTACCCGAAAGAAAACGCTCTCCATCCATAAATAATACAAAGTCTTCTTTCATCAGTCCGCTGTTTATCTCGAACAAATATTTTTTATCAACACCGTTACCGATCCCCCAAGCAAAACTTGTTCCTCTATAATCTTCGGCAACAACATTCTCTCCAGCCTCAAGCCACGATCTCAACGTTGGTTCAAAATGATATCGGTTCATTGCATAAAGATCCTGCGCTTCCCGCACGGAAAGTCCATGCGGATTTCCTTCGCGCAAATAGGCATTGATCATCGGCCCTGTCGGAGCGAGATCGTAGATCGGATATTTAATATACCGCACCGGCAAACCTTCTGATTTCATTTGTTCCACCAACAGCTTAGCCTGTGTTGTTTTGCCAATATTATTGTTGCCGTAGACAACGATGAATTTTCCTTCGCGAAGTTGTTCCATAAAATTATTGTGCCTGAGGCGTTACACGTTCAACTCTGTTTTTAATTATCTAAATTTTACATCCATTGAGATCGTCTTTTGTACAATTCGTCGGATCGATATTCGGAATGATGTCTGTTTCCGAATAAACATGTAGAGCATCTTTTGCATAACCGTCTCCGACATATTCAAAGGTCGCTGGATCGGCACCGGTTATAACACTCCCATAAAAATAAGCGTGATCGGCATCTTTTGTATATTCCAGGCCGAGATATTCAAACGTGTTCGGGTCGACATTGATTATCGGTTTCCCTTCCAGATACACACGCTCCACATCTTTTGGATAGCAACCGCCGACGATCGCAAAAGTTGCAGAGTCAGCATCTATTATTGTTTTTCCGTAGAAATATACACGAGAATCATCTTTCGTATAAAAACAACCAACGTGTTCAACAGTTTGAGGATCGACTTCTGGTGAAGTTAAATACACGCGAAAAGAAATACCTCTTTTGTAATAATCGTCCGCGGTAATTTCGAATGTTGACGAATCTTCTGCAGAAAAAATTTCTAAACCATAATAGATATAATTCTTGTCCTTTGCGTGATTGTTGCCGATATATTCAAACGTTTGACGATTGACACCCGGGATAGCCGCTCCGCGCGAATAAAGTGTAAAAGCATCTTTTGCATAGTCTCCTCCAATGAATTCAAATGTTGCCCCATCGGCCCTTTTGATCAATGTTCCATCATAGTAGACACCATCCGTTCGTACTTCATATTTTTCTTGAAATTCTTTCGAAGCAAGAATATTCGGAGTTGTGATATCTATAGCTGTTGAACTTGCAGACATATTGGTTGTCGTCGCATTTTCCGTTGTTGAAGTAGCTGTGGTATTTTGTGTTTGAACAATGGTGGGGGTTTCAACAACAGGCTGTTCTGTCGGCTTTGTGCCAGAACTTCTCATCCACAACCAAATACCCGCCCCGATTAAAACCACCACAAAAAATATTATCGGCCCCTTTGCAACCGGTCTTTTCAATTTTTTCGGTTCAGCATTTTGAACCGGTTGCGAAGTTTCCCCAGAGGAACGCTCGGAAGATTGTTGATAATAATCCATATATACATAAGTATAAAGTAAAAAGTAGAAAGTAGAAAGTTATAAAGTGAAAAACGAAAAAACCGCACCATTCGGTACGGTTTTTTATCATATTTTATACTTTTAACTTTCTACTTTATAACTCAGTTATCTCCCCTCGCACCCTTTCAAATTTACTGCCGTACAATCCACCGGACTCACACCAGAAACGACATTTCCATACCAAACAACATGCTTCGAATCTTTCGCGTAAGAATTTCCAACATACTCAAATGTATTAGCGTCTGTGCCCGACAGACGAACGCCGTTGAAATACGCATTTTTTGCATCTTTTGCATAACCATCTTTCATATCCTCAAATGTTTTTGGGTCAGCATTGACAATGGTCTTTTGAAACCAAAATACTTTTGTCGAATCTTTTGAGTGTGGACCACCGACATATTCAAAGGTCGCTGGGTCGGCACCAATAATTATTTGTTTATCTATAAAAACTTTTGTCGCATCTTTTATAAAATGAGTATCTTCAATTTCGATACGCTGAAGTGTTTTTGGATCAGCTCCAACAACAACATCTGAACCCAAATATACACGTCTCGCATCTTTTGCATAATCTCCGCCCAAATATTCAAAAGTATCTTTGTCAGCTCCTTCCATAAGTCCACTCAAATAAAACACTCCCTCCGGTTTGATCTCGTACCCACCTCCTATAGATCTCGAAATCACTTCCACTTTTTCATCAGCCATATTTTCAATTTGATCTGGCGGCGTGTTCGGGGAAGAAAAATACCACATCCCCGCACTCCCCGCAGCAATAACAAAAACCGTTGTCGAGATCACGATCTTCGTCGTCACCATATTCTTAACAATTTCCGCTTGTTGTAAAAAATTCATAAAAAATAAGATACTCATTATTAAATAAAATTTATTTAATAATTGTACCACAAAAAAACCGCGCCTTACGACACGGTTTTTTATTTCGTTTCGTATACTATATACCAATACAATATACTAATACTTTTATTACCCTTTCACTTCAACCCCCATTGATCGGCATGATCCTTCGATAATTTTCATCGCCGCTTCAATTTCCGTTGCGTTCAAGTCTTCCATTTTTTTCAATGCAATTTCTCGAACTTGTTCTCGTGTGATTGAACCTGCTTTCTTTTGTGTATTTTTTCCTGAACCGCTTTCGATTCCGGCAGCTTTCTTAATAAGAGATGTTGCAGGTGAACTCTTCAAAATGAACGTAAATGAACGATCATCGTAAACAGTAATTTCCGTTGAAAGAACTTCGCCCATCATTTCTTTCGTTTTAGCGTTGAATTGATTAACGAATTCTCCAATATTAACACCGGCTTGTCCGAGGGCGGGTCCGAGCGGTGGAGCTGGGTTTGCCTTTCCTCCTGCGATCTGCAATTTGATCTTTTTGATTATTTTCTTTGCCATGATTGTATTTTTTAATTAATGTAATTTTTTATAAGAAACCTCTGTAGTAGAAGCGCCAGATTAAATCTTCCTAATTTGTAAGAAGTCCAGCTCCACAGGAGTTTCCCGTCCAAACATTGATACCAATATCTTAACTTTTCCGCGCTCTTCGTCAACCTCGCTCACTTTTCCTTCCAAATCTTTGAATGGTCCGTCAACAACAGAAACACGATCATCTGTCATAAGGTCAATTTTGTGTTTAATAGTTTCACTGTTCATTCGTCCGAAGAGCATGTCAACTTCTGACTTCTCAAGTGGAATCGGTGTAACGCCCGCTCCGACAAATCCCGTAACGCGCGGCGTATTTCGCACCACATACCAAGAATCATCAGTCACCAACATATCAACAAGAACATATCCGGGATAGATTTTCTCTTCAACTTCAACACGTTTTCCTCCCTTGATCTTGATCTTTTTTTCAAGCGGAACGATAACGTTGAATATTTTATCTTCCATTCCGAGAGATTCTATACGTTGTTTCAAATTTCGACACACTGCATTTTCATATCCCACGTAGGTGTGGATCGCATACCAATTTCTTTCCGATTTAATTTCTTGTTTTGACATAAGACAGTTGATTAAATTATTATCGTCCTAATAAAAACGTAAGACCTTTTGCGAACCCGGCATCAAAAATACCCAAGAAGATAGCTGTTACAACAGAAATAACAATCACCGCAATAGTGAAGTTGATCGTCGTTTGTTTTGGTGGCCAACTAACGTGCTTGAGTTCCCCCTGCGTGTCCTTTAAGTATTGTGATAAACTCATATTTTTTATAAATTACCCTTTTGTATATTAAAAACCGCCCTTTCGGACTTGTTTATATAGTACCTTTTTATGTGAAAAAGTCAATAAAACGAGGGTTGACCAAAAATCAACCAATGAAGGAGGCTTAGCCCCCTTCATTTTGCATTTGGTTAAAATAGACTGGTTGAGCCATTTTTTTACTTGGGAGTTCCACTCCCAAGTAAAACTTTAGGCTTAACCCGCCTTTTTCAAAACAAGTTTTTAAAAGCATTGTACACAACGAACCCAAGAATTGACACTTATCGCGTTTTGGATATAAAGAACAAAACAATATAAGCCAAGATTCCCCCAATAACAGCTGTCACAAACTGAGCCATTCCCATCATTTTTGCTGCTAAAGTGACAAATTTATCACCAGCTAGTAAAAAGTTGATCAATAACTGAGCAATCGTGTAAAGAAATGCAAATTTACAGAAGCTGGCGACCACGATCGAAATGCCAAAATACTTCTTTCCAAGATAATAATAAATACCGACCATGATCGCATTGCTGATCATAATGAAAGGTACAATCGGAGCAAGCGGTAATGGTAATAAACCTGAACTCAAAGCAAGAACGCTTGGCATTAATCCCAAAAATACTGCTTCAAACGGGCCAACCAAAAAAACAGCCAATATAAGCGCCATGTTTATCAACGGTCCGGTAATCAACTGATAATGAATAACGGTCGGTAAATAAACGGTGATGAGCATTAATACGGTAAGCGTTAAAACTTTGGCTTTGATTGTTACAGGATAATTAATAGCGAGTGTTTGTTCATTTGTCATAATGTTATTTTTATTTATTCAAACTTGTTTTTACGCGAATAATGTGTGTAAAGTATTTTTTTCTGTTCATCCCTTGGCAGCTTTTCAACATAATTATCAAAGAAATCTTTAACGACCGGATTCAAGTGAGCTTTTCGAATTTTCTTTTCAGTGTCAATTTTGTAGAGAGCCCCTGATCTTTTTTTAACGATCTCTAACGTTGTTGGGATTGGCTGACCGCCACCACCGATACAACCACCAGGACACGCCATCACTTCAATATAATCATACGCATTTTTATTCTTTTGGATTTCTTGAATAATTATTTCAGCATTGACTGCAGTAGAAACAACAGCCACGTTAAGCGTTTTTTTGCCGATCATAATCTTTGCTTTTTTTATTCCCTCCATACCGCGCACCGCCTTGAACTCAACCTTTTTAAGCTCCGAGCCTGTTAATTTATAACAAGCTGTTCTTAAAGCCGATTCCATAACTCCACCCGACGCACCATAAATAGCAGCGGCACCTGAAAATGCTCCCTGCGGATCAACTTCACTTGGTTCCAATTTGGGCAAATCGATATTATTTTTCTTGAGTAAAACAGCAAACTCACGTGTGGTCAAAACATGGTCAACAGGCGGCAAACCGTTTATGTTAAATTTTTCATTGTGTGCTTCATACTTTTTTGAAGTGCACGGCATAAAAGAAACGACGACGATATTCTTCGGATCAATACACTCTTTTTCCGCCCACCACGTCTTGTAAGCACCGCCCGAATGAATCTGTGGGGAGCGCGATGTGGTTAAATTGTCGATCATTTCCGGATGATAGAATTCTACGAATTTAACCCACGCAGGACAGCAGGAAGTGAACATCGGTAAATTTTCATTCTTCGTTATTCTTTCGATCAATTCTTCAGCCTCAACGATCGTTGTGATATCAGCCCCCATGTTAACATCAAAGACTTTGTCAAAACCAAGTTTTCTGAAAGCGGTATAGATCTGACCGGTCAGATCCGTCCCTACAGGAAGACCGAATTCTTCACCAAGACTAGCACGAACAGATGGTGCCATTTGAGCAATGACTATTTTTTTCTTGTCTTTCAAAGCCTTCTCGACAGGTTCAATTTCACTTTGCTCGCGAGCCGCACCAACGGGACAATGAACGGTGCACTGCCCACAATAAATACAATCGATCTTTGGATCTCTCGAATAGGTGGCATGCGTTTGAATATTTTTTCCTGCGAGTTCTAAAAAGCCAACTCCGATCTTTTGACAGATCTCCACGCATTTATTGCACGAGATGCAAAGTTGCGGATCGAGCTCAGCCGCCTGACACATCTTAAAAGGTTTCTCTTTGATCTTTGGCCGTTTATATCTTGTTGTCGAAACCCCGTATTTTGTTATCTCTTCGGCAACACGGCAAGAAAGTTTAGCTTTGCATTTGGCACAATTTTTCTGATGACCGGCTAATAACAATTCAAGATTTTTAAGGCGGAGTTTTTTGACCTTGGGAGAATTGGTATGAACGACAAGTCCGTCTTCCGCTTTGAGCGTGCATGAGGTAACAACCTTCCCTGTTTTAGCAACTTCAACCAAACACGTTCGGCAACTGGCGCCCACCGGCAGATCTTCATGATAACAAAAATGCGGAATATCTATGTTATTCTTTATCGCTATTTGCAGAATACTTTCGTTCGGTTGAACGGAATATTCTTTGTTATTTATTTGAACGGTTATTTTTTTCATTGTTTTTTAAAAACGTTTGTATAGTATGTATTAATCGGCTCGCTTATCGATCGTCCAAGCGCACAAAACGAAGTCTCTTTCGTGGTTTTTAAAATTTCAAATATTTCATCCCACGGAACATCAAAACAATTTTTAACCATCTCATACAATTGATACGTACCCATGCGACACGGCGCGCACTTGCCGCAACTTTCTTTCTGATAGAATTTCAACCAACGTAAAAGAATATCTCTCGGATCGGTCTTTGCGTCATATACTTCCAAACCTCCGGCACCGATCATGTTTTGTTTTTTAAGCTGTTTCTGATTATAGACCAAACCCGAAGCGCTCCCTCCTATTTGAACAAAGAAATCAAAATCGGGATAGTTACCAGTTTCTTTCAAAATCTTTTCAATATTCCAATCGGTTGGCAAATGATACACCCCTTTATGTTTAACTTTACCGGAAATGCAGTAAAACCTGTTGTCTACAAAAGTTCCATCTTCAACACAAGCGACGTTATACAAAGTTTCAACATTATTGATCAATGTTGGTTTACCAAAAAGCCCGGCAAAAGATGGATACGGAGGTTTAAGTCGCGGTTCAACTCGCTTACCTTCGATCGCATTCAACAAAGCAGTCTCTTCACCACCAATATAACTCGGCTCTTCAACAAAGATCTTTATGTCATATCCCCGATCATTATATTTTTCAATGATCGGCATGAGTTTTGATTCGAGCTTTTGATAATACTTTTTATTCAAGTTAATAAATGCGCTCTTAGCATTTAAATGATCAAGTGCCAAAACCATTCCCCGAATAACTTGCTCGGGATAATTTTTCAAGATATAGAGATCTTTGAACATACCGAGTTCGCCCTCGCTGGCATTACAAATAACAAACTTTGGTTCACCCGGAGCCTTCTTAACCTCTTGCCATTTCTTCGCCGTAGAATACCCCGCCCCACCGCGACCAACGAGTCCGGCCTTTTCTATTTTAGTTATTATATCGTTCATTTTTTTATATATTAAAATTCTTTTTTGAATTCCCGCATTTTTATGAGTTATCTGTCTTCTCATTTTAACTTTTCACATCACCACTGTCAAAAGAACGATATGTTACTTCATCTCGTTGGGACATCCGATATCCTAATCATTGGTTTAATTTTCAATGTTCAATTATCAATTTACAATAAATATTCAATGATTCAATTTCCAAACCGGTTGTTCCGTGTTTGAAAATTTTATCATTGGACTTTGAAAATTTATTGAAAATTGAGATTTGTAAATTGAAAATTCTTATTTTACAACTCTTTTTATCCGCGGATTGATCCCTGTCACAATTTCATAATGAACCGTTCCCGCGATCTTTGCCAATTCGTCGGCCGCGACAGTTTCTTTTTTATCTTTTCCGAGAAGCGTCACCATATCCCCCACTTTTACACCTTTGATATTTGTCACGTCGATAACGATCATCCCCATCGAAACTCTTCCGATGATCTTTGCTCGTTTGCCGTGCACGAGTGTTTCAGCTTTTCCCGAGAACGCGCGAAGATATCCGTGCCAATAACCGACGGGACACACCGCCACTTTCGAATCGCGCGAAACTTTTTCCGTGAAGTCGTAGCCAATGCTCGTTCCCTTCGGCAATTCCTTAATTTCGCTGATGATCGTTTTCCAAGAAAGTACCGGCACGAGTTTTATTTTTCCCTCCGCATATTTTCTCACCTCCGCCGACGGCCACATGCCGAACATGCCGATCCCGATTCGAACCAAGTCATAGTGTGCTTCAGGATAAAGAAGTGCTCCCGCGGTTGCACTCGCGTGCGTGATCGGATCATAACCGTTCTCCTTAAAAAGTTTTCTCCATTCATTGAACTCGGCAATTTGTTTTTTTGTCGCGTCGGGCCCATTCGGATTCTTCGCCGCCGCAAAGTGCGTGAAAAGTCCCGCCACATTTATTTGCCCCCGCATTTTTGCCAACACTTTAAAAAGTCGTTCCGAATCTTCCATCAAAAATCCCTGCCGGTGCATTCCCGTATCGACTTTGATATGAATAGACATCACACCCAAAAACCGTTTACCCTGAGCTTGCTTGCGGTGAGCTTGTCGAACCCGTCGAAGGGCGTCGAGCTGTTCGAATGTTGCGACAGACATCTGTATATTATGATCAACGATCTGCACAAACATGTTGGGCAACGTGTACCCCAGAACGAGTATGGGTTTTTTGATCCCCTCACGTCGCAGCGCTGTCGCCTCAACCACAGAATCAACACCAAGCCAATCCACACCAAGCTTTTCGACTTCGAGGGAGAATTCCATAAGTCCATGCCCATACGCATTCGACTTCACCACCGCCATCAGCGCCGTCTTCTTCGGGATCAATTTCCGAAACGTCCGATAATTCTGTGAGATGGCTTTTGTGTCCAATTCCACCCACGTCCGATATTTTTCCGCTAATTTTTCTTTTGTCTTCATGATATTTTTTTCTTAATGATACTCGAAATATATAACTAAACAAAAACCAAAAAAGAAACGCCCCGAGACGTTTCTTTTAGAAAATAATCGTAACTGTTCCCATCATCTTCTATTTCCAATGTCGATATTCACTAACAATCCTCCAAATAGAAACAACAAGGAAAATAATGTATGGCGGAAAAATCAAAACAACAGTATACGCACCAGA
>Ga0172379_10004638_pt1 | contig 19982 bp, 19 predicted proteins | sample GrowelOW334metaG_FD_119756 | JGI IMG/M metagenome (GOLD analysis project Ga0172379, IMG submission 119756) | Groundwater microbial communities from an aquifer near a municipal landfill in Southern Ontario, Canada - Groundwater well OW334 metaG | ecosystem: Environmental > Aquatic > Deep...
AGATTTTTTTGTAGTTTTTGGAAGAGTGAAAAAGTCAGTATTAATTCCGGGGCGAATAATAAGGGAAGGCCGATTGTAAGCCTGTTTAATACGAATCGACACCGTATCGCTAATTGAAAGATAACTATCCGGACGCCGGGAAAAAATAAAGTCGATGGGGCGGTAGCGCTTTAGTAGAGGGTTGTTTGTATTTCCATATAGGTATCGGTTGGGAGTGAGGCAGTAGCAAATAAATAATGATTGGGATGGGGTAATTAAACAGTGGCCGTTTTGGCTGGTGAGCGAAATTATTATTTGATACTTATTAAAATTTATTCCTTCAATAAGAGGGGGAATAAAAGCGTGGACAAGAGGAGATTTGGTTATTGGGGTGGGAAGGCGGCTTAAGGGAGTGGAATAGACTCGGATGTTTTTGGGTAACCAAGGGCAACGCTCGGGGTCATAAAAGGCGGTGAAAAGGTCAGCTTGGGGGAAAACTGCCAGAATGTCGAGTAGCAACCGTTCGGCCCCACCCCATTGATTGAGCCAATCGTAAAATATGGCGATTTTAGGTGCGGCCATTCTAGTTACTAGAAAGTAGTGATCGGTAAACGGTAAGGGTTTGGGAGGCAGTTTTGGTCCAGGAATACATATCTACCTGCTTTTTACCCTTAGAAATTAGGTTAGCTCTGAGAGTTGGGGTGGATAACAGTCGGGTGATTTGGTTAACCAAGTCCTGAGGGTCGGTAGGGTTAAAATACATTACAGAGTCTCCATAAACTTCGGGCAAACAACTGGCGCGGGCGGCAATTACCGGGCAGTTTAAGGCCATGGCTTCAAGTCCAGTCAAGCTAAATCCTTCCAAGAGGCTGGGGTGGACCAGGCAAAAAGCAGCCGCGTAAATTTTTGTAAACTGGGAATCGTTTAGGTACCCCAACAAATTTATTTGGTGGTGAACTCCGAGATTTTTGGCTGTGGCTAGCAAGCGGTCGGTAAAAATATTCTTTTGGCCAATAAGGTAAAGCTTGAAGTTGGGTAATAGCGGCAGTGCTTCCAGAATCACTTTGACATTTTTATGGGGATAGAGATTGCCAATATATAAAAGATAGTAGGGTTTGGTGGGTGGTTTGGGTGGGTTTGGGTGGCTTGATAAAAACTTCGGGTCAACTGCTTCGTGGGTGGTGGTAACACTATTGGGTGAAACTTGGTAGTGCTTTAAAATGAATTGACGCCAAAATTCAGAGGGGACTATTAGGCTGGTGGTTTTGATAACCCACCAAGTTAGCAGGCGGTAGCCTATGTGTTTAAAGTGATAAAGAGCGGGGGAACGGGTAGTGGTATCAGGGCCGAGGGAAAAGTGTTTAATCAGATCATGAATGGTGACAACGCTCTTACCTAGGTAGAGAAGTGGTTTGTTGAAGTGAGTAAAGTGAACTAAAGTTGGCCTTAGCGAATACAAAACGAAAGGAAGCAGTAGCTGTTCTGAGAACGTATAATGACGAATTTTTGTAACCACATAGTTAAAACGATTGCCTAAATCCAGACGAATTTCATCTTCAATTTCCGGGTATACCAATATAGAAACATTATATTTTCGGAAAGCTGGCAGCTGATTTAAGGCCAAAAGCAGGTTTTTAGTGTAACGGCCAATACCGGTGTGGCGTGAGCCATATAGCCGGGCGTCAATTACTAAATGGGGTGTCATGACTTGAGTCGGGCAATAGTTAGGCGAGTAATTTCTAGGAGGTTTATTCCTTGCCAGATAAGCCAGCGAACTGGTGAGGGGTATGAATAAATTAAATTTCGTTTATAAAAAATGCGCATGGCTTGGGTAGACGCGCGAGCTGTTGTTAGCCGGCTCTCTAGTGTGGCTAAAGAAGATTTGTTTTTTATGCCTGAAGATACGCCCTGATAATGGAAGACTTTAATTTGAGGTAAAAACCAAAGTTTGAACCCCCGTTTTTGGAGCTGGTAACAAAAGTCCAAGTCTTCTCCGTAAAAAAAATAGTCGGGGCACCACCAACCAATCAGTTCCCCTATTGGTCGGCGGACCATCAAACATGCGCCAACACAGGCGTCAATGATGGTAGGTTTGTCTAAATTGAGATGGCCTAAAAAGTAGCCATTAAAAAAAGCTGACTTGGGGAAAAGGCGGGGTAAAAAAGGAAGGAAAAAATGGAAAAAAGCGTTTTTGGGTGTGGGAAAACCACGATGAGACTCGGGTTGAGTGGCATTTAGGCGGACCAGAATAAGGTTGGCAGTAGCGGCATCAACTTCGGAATGAGTATTAAAGTAGTTAATTAAATCGAAGAGAGTGTGGGGCTCAACTGTAGTGTCAGGGTTTAAAAACAAAGCAAACCGACTTTGAGGGTGAGACTTGGCAACACCTTGGTTGTTGCCCTGAGAGAATCCAAGGTTCTTAGTGAGTTTAAAAAAAACAAACTTTAGATTGTTATTTATGTATTTTTCCTTTTGGGCTAACAAGAAACTAGAATCAGTTGAAGCGTTATCGACAACAATAGTTTCTACCAGATAAGAACCAAGTTTGCTGTTGGCCAGACTTGTCAGGCATTTAGTTAAATAAGTATCAGTATTATAGTTAACAATAACTATTGTTAAATCGGGAATTTTACTTATTGGTAGTTTGGTCATAAATCTGATTTAAACCCTCGACACATTTATCGAAAGCGTAGTGGGAATGAATTAGTTTTTTGGCTGCCTGACTCATTTTTTGGCGGTAGTCAGAATCGTCTATAAGGCGGTAGATGTGGGACAAAATATCTTTGGAAGGGCTAACAATGGCGTGGGTAAAATTTTCAATTTGAATACTGCCCATGCCACCTTCGGGGGTAGTAATTACCGGCAGGCCAAAGGTCATCCCTTCTAAAAACTTATTACGGGTGCCTCCGCCGCTGCCCATGGGAGCCAGCAAAAACCAGCTAAGTTCATAGTAATATTGAGGGTCTTTGGAGCCGCCTTCGGTGTCAGCTTCGGTAACTATAATATCTTTAGACTGATACTGACCAAAAAAGTCAGGCGCAAAACGGCCAACAATATAAAGCTGGGCAGTTGGGTATTTCGATTTAATTGAAGGCCAATAATGTTTCAAGATCAACTCGGCAGATTCTCGGTTTTGCATCCACTTCATGTTAGAGACTCCGAAAAGTATGACCGGATGATCGGCCTTCTTAGTTTTGGAGGGAGCGGAAAAAAACTTGGGGTCAACTCCATCGTTAAATACCTGAATATCTTTTCTGCCGGTTAGCTGAGTTACAAATTTTTGATCATCAGCGCTAAACATGACGACGGTATTGGTTTGGCGCCAATAGCGGGTTTCCCAGTATTTCAGTTTTAAAACATCAATTGACAATAAGGGCAATAAAAGCTTGCGCCAGCCTTTTAAGCTTTCTAAAAAGTGCTGATAAATGGCATATTCAATGGTAACGTCTACCAAAAGAAGTGGTACCGAAGTAGAGGGAATATTGGGCATGGGATAAAGGCAGTCGCAATGTATTAGGTCAAAATGGTGTTCCGCTAATTGTTGTTTAATGGTGTCTTTTAGTTCCTGGCTCATATACTTAACCAGTAAAAAGGGGTAAGGAGAAAATCCGGTTGCCAGTATCTTTTTAATGTCCCAGGTTTTACCCCGCTTAATGACAATTACCTGGCGGCAAAAGGCGCGGATATCTTCCAACCCTTCGTTATCCGGAGAAATACAAATAAGGGTGATGTCGTTTTTCGGAGCCAAATATTTTAGGGTATAAAACGAGTGTCGCTGGCCGCCAGATTGGGACAAGCGGGGAATGTAGGGGGTAATCATGAGAACCTGGCGTTTTTTGATCATGGTTGGTAGGGAATTTTAATAATAATACCATTGGGGCCAGTCCAAAGAACCTTGCCTGTTTTTTGAACCTTATGGGTGTAATCGTTTATGTCTGTAGATACTAGATATAAGTCCTGTTGGTGAAGCGTGGCCAGGGACTGAAAGTTGTCCATTTCTAAGGGGTAGCCGGAGCGCCCCAAAAAATACAGGTAAGTGGTATCACCCTGGGCGGGGGCAATGACTAGGGCATTTGGCGGCACATAATCAGCGGCAATTTGAGATAGATGAAGTTGGGTGGAGTTGTAAATTTGGTAGTTGGGGTAAATAAGGCGGGTGGTCGTATAAAGGGAGTATATCGATAAAATTAACAATAATGGAATGGCCATAAATCTCTTTTTATATTTCAAAATAGCTGAAAAGCCTAGGCCTAAAGAAAGGGCAATTTGGGGCAGAGTAAAAATTTGATAATAGTCGTGGCGAAGATTGCCCCCGGCGACAATAGCAAAATAAAGAAAGGTGCCTAGGGCTAAGGCCCGGTTTAAGCCAACTAGGGGGTGGGATTTTAGCAGGCCAACAATGTAGGGAATAACTAGTCCCCCGCCTAAAATCATTAACACAAGGCGTTTGTAAAAAAGCCAGTACCACCAATGTGGGCGAAAGGCTTCAATCTGGTTAATAAGGGTAAGGTTGTAACCCCGCCACCACTCGGGAAAAACGGGGTGAGGACTGAGGTTAAATAACCAGGCATTGCTAGGTACTCCTTGAGGGTAGAGTGAGGTAAGGTTGCGCCAGAGCAAAATGGGAATTAGAGCTAGCCCAAAGGCAATAACGGTTATGAAAAATGAACGGAGGGTAGGTTTGGATTTAAAAAATATATATATAAAAGCGGGAAGCAGGCAGATGGCAAAAAAGGGTTTAATTAGCATTACTAGTGACAAGAGAAGAGCACTGTAGATTGGGTGTTTTTTGAAAACATAAAGTGAGCCAATGCCCAGGGTAACTGAAATCATTTCCGGTAAAACGCTTCGGGAGTAGTAAATTGAGAAAGGCAAAAAGGTAAACCAGAAGAGAGCAAAAATGGCGGCTAAATAATCTTTGGTGGGTAGTATAAGGCGGTAGAGTAAATAAGCCGTGATTAAACTAGCCAAAATAACAACCAGGCGGTGGGAAATAATTAAGGGTAATTGGGTAAGATTGTTGAGGAGGACTACTAGCAAATTGTAGAGCGGGAGTTCAACCAGACGAATTCCTTTGGGGTTAGGTAAGCCGGATTGGACATGGGACAAATCATGGTAAGTCGGTAAAAAAAATGTCGAGAGGTTGGCTGCTAGATTTTTTGTAACCGAGTAAGTATCCGCCTGACGGTGGGAGTGCCACCCTAAGACAACCGAGTCAACTTGAAACAGACGGACAAACAAGCCTAGAACAATTATGGCGACCAAGGCTATTGTTTTAGGTTTTGAAACGGTCATGATTGGGGGCGGTTAAGTGATAGTAGAAGACGCCAATTAGAATCCAGAAAAGATAGGCAGTTTTGGAAGCTTCAAAAACGTCAATAAATATGGCATTGGCCCAAAAAATGACTATTGAGGAAAGGAATATGGCGGTCAATGGTTGTCGGCGAGCTCGCCAACTTAAGTGAGCCAGATGAACAAAAATTAGCAAAAAGGTAACAGTGCCCAAGGCGCCAGTTTCACCCAGAAGTCTTAAATAATCATTGTCGGTGGCTAACCCAAGCGAGCCAGCGCCGGTGCCTAAAAGCCGGTTTTTTTCAAAAGCGCGCAGAGCCCGGGGCCACTCAACTTTGAAACGAATTTCGCCGCTTCTGGCAACACCAGCATCAACGTCAATGGGAGGATGGGTGGGGGCCAAGTGGCGGAAAATGGTGGGGGTAGGAATGAGGGGGGCCTCGGTAGGAACATTAGGTACGGGGGTTGGGGTGGGAAGTAAAAGGACAGTAGGAGTTGGAGTAGGAGCAGTAGTAGTTGAAGGCGAAAACGTTCCCCTGAGTGCTGGTATGGTGGCCAATAACCTTTGGTTTAGGTCAGCACTGGTGACAAAGCTGGTAATCATTAGAGCGGATACGGGAACTATCCAAATGAATTTACGTATTAGCATTAACATTAAAACCGAGCCACCCCAATAGGCGAAAGTAGAAATGCGGGAGGCGGTTTGAGTGAGAAGATAAAACGATAACACCCAGGATAGTTTTAAAACTAGATTTATGGTTAATCTTTTGGTTAAGAAAGATAAACCTAAGGCAAGGGCAGAGAAAATGCTGAGGTAAGCGGCTAAGTCATAGTGGCCGGCAAAGGTGGCACTGATTCTGGTCCAAACATCCATTTGAAGCAGTTGGCCTTGGGCAAACTCAAAATTCATAGTTGAAACTACGGGAAACTGAAAATATTTTTGACCCATGCCATAAGCAAAAACTCCAAAAAAGGCGAGTATGGCAAAGGGGAGGGGGAATTTAAAGTCTTTGGTGCTTAAAGCCGAGTAGGTAATAAAAAATAACGACATGTATTCCAACCGGCGCAGGGTATGAAGAAATAATTGAGTGCTGGGTGTTGTTTGATAAACAAGAAACGCATTAAGCAAAGAGGCAATCAAACTAAGCCAGTAGGCAATAATTAGCCAGGACATTTTCTGGCGCAGTATGGGAAAACCAGTTCTTATTTGATAGCCAATCCAAACAAGAAGACTTAGGCTAACAATAATGTCATCGAGTCTAAAAGCAACTTGGGAGCCGGTAGCAAAAGCCAGGGGAAACTTGGGATATAAGGGAATAAACACTAGTAAAACTGCTAAAGTGACTCTAAGTAGATTTAATTTCATAGTTGGCGCAAGGTTTGGGAGTAAAGAGAAGCTGTATTAAACCGTAACAGGAGACGATATAACCAAAGATGAGCCAGACAATTTATTTTAATAAGAACTCTGGCTTTGGGTAATTGTGTGGGGCGGTGTTTAGTAAAGAAGGCTAAAATTCCCTTATATTCCGATAATAAAGGGTGGAATTTGGCTTTAGCGGATCCGCCGCCTAAATGGATTATTTGGGGGCCGATTAAATACCAGACTGACAATTCAGGGTGGGCCAGGCGCAGCCTGTAAAAAAGTTCTAATTCTTCGCCGTACATAAAGTATTTAGGGTCAAAGCCGCCAATGGACTTAAACGCATACCGCCGCCAAAGCATAAAAGCCCCAGTAATCCAGTCCTGCGGGTGATCTTTTAAATAAAAATTTGAGGGGGCCAAGCCAAAGGTGGGTGAATGGGGATGGATGGGACCAATAATAGTATTAACCAGAGGTAAATCATCAAGGTTTAAAGACCAAGTTGCCAAATTTTTTAGGTTAGGGAAAAAGCCACCCGAGGGTTGAATGGATTTATCGTTATTTAAAAGTTGGGCGGTGGCACAAGCCGCTTCGGGGTGAGATGACAGCCATTCCAGAGTTTGCGAAATAGCCGAGTGAAGAACAATGGTGTCTGGGTTAAGAAACAGCAAATAGTTGCCTTGAGCCGTTTTGGCGCCTAAATTATTGGCTTGAGAAAAGCCTAAGTTTTTGGCTTGGGGCAAGAAAGTAACGCAAGAATATTGGGGGTGTTTTTTAAGATAGCTCTTAATTAAAGCGGGACTGGTGTCGGAGGAGGCATTGTCGATAATTATTAGCTCGGAGGGAATAAGATCGGAGTCAGGGTTAAGTGAGAAATCCAGTTTTTTATCGGCCAAAATTGAGTTTAAACAAGGGTCAATAAAATCTTTAACGTTGTAGCTGATAATAATAATAGATAGAAGTGGTTTAACGCGCATAAATCCGGCGATAAATTATAAATAGTAAGATAAATATGATTTCAAGGCCAAAAAAATTGACAAGTCTGCGGGTGGGGGTAGTGGGAAAGGACTTGAGGGTGATTTTGGTAGAATAAGTTTTACCTTCGTAGATTAGTTTATTTTTAATCCGGTCCGACGGTTCAGTAAAAACATCATTTTGCCATTCATAACCATTAATGTATAAAGTTTCTCGGTAAGGCAGCAAAATTTCATAAAGATAATAGGTTTGAATGGTGTCTTTTATAAGTTGGCGGGCTGTTTCGGGCGGATGATTGATGATAATGCGGAAAGGTCCGGAATAGTAGGCTTTATAAAAATTAAGAACTTGGGCCCGGGTTAGATTGCTGTAGTAGGCGGTAACGTTTTGAAGTTGCACGGTGTCACCAGGTTCTTGGGAGCGAATACTGTCCTGTAGTGGTGGAAGTGTGGGCGTTGGAAGCATTAAATAGGAAACACCCAAGGTATTAATAGCCACTAAAAGAATGACGGTTAACAGATGAATCCGACTCATTGAAAGAGCATGGGTCGGCCCAGGCGATAGTTGAATTTTTTAATTTGGCGATCTTTAATCTTTTGGGCAGGAACTCCTCCCCAAATTTCGGAGGGGGGAATATTTTTAGTAACTACAGCTCCGGCGGCGACTACGGCTCCCCTACCAATGGTGACTCCCGGCAATATTATGGCCCGGGGGCCAATAAAAACATAGTCCTCAATTGTTACCGGGCCAAAATCATTGGCGTAAGTTTCGGAATTAATTTGATGCTCATCGGTATATATCATCACGTCGGTTGCCAGGCTAACATGAGAGCCGATACTAAGACCGCCGCGGCCGTCAAGAAAAGCCCCGGAGCCGATTATTGAGTCAGTACCTATTTTAATTCCCGGGGGGAAAAAGAAGTTGGCACCCAGGTGAATGACACTGCCAAATAGCGGTATTTTAATGCCAAAAATGATGTAGAAAATGTTACGCAGAGTGTGGGAAGGAAGGTAGCCAACTAAACGAAGCAGGTAAAGTGAAAATTCCCAGCCGATAGTTTTGAGGCGGTTAACTAGCTTGGAGGAAAAATTGGTGAGGGTGACGGGTTGGCCAACGGTTTCGTTCATAGCTTATTTTAGCTTAACTCGACCAAAAAGTTGCGAAAACATTTTTATTAACAGTTGGGCTGAATTATTCCAGCTGTAGGTACTGGCTGATTTGACGCCGGCCACGGATAATGCTTGGCGCTTGGTTGGTTTGGAAATTTCGGTCATAGCCTCAGAGATACTTGCGGCGTTGGTGGGGTCGACAAAAAGCGCATTAGTTTTCAGAACTTCAATTAGCGCCGGAATAGAGCTGGCGATTACCGGAGTTCCCACAATTTGGGACTCAATGACGGGTATGCCAAAACCCTCGTAGGTGCTGACTAGTAAGGAGGCAGTAGCCCGACTATATAAATGCCATTTTTCCGATTCGGTGATAAAGTCGGTAAAAATTACATTGTTTTTTAAGTTTAGTCGGGTAACGGTTGAAAAAATTTCATCAAACAACCAACCTTTTTTACCGGCAATAACCAGTATCGGGGAGGGAGAGGGATTGGTCTTTAAGTAGAGTGAGAATGCCTCCAAAAGCAGGGGAATATTTTTATTTGGCTTAAGGGTGCCGACAGTTAAAAAATAGGGAGACTTAATGTGGAATTTTTTGAGAGTAAGTTCGGCTTCAGTTTTGGTAAATGAGGGTGGTGGGTCAACACCATTGGGGATGACAGAAATTGAGGCTGGGTCAACTTTGTAAATCCGAATTATTTCGTTTTTTGTAAATTCGGAAACGGCAGCAATGTGGGTTGCTTTACTAATTGAGCGCCTAGTCCAGTTAACCAGTTGATAATAGTCTTTTTGAGTAAACTGGGAGGGTGTGTCGAGGTAACCTAGGTCATGAATGGTGGGGATAACCGGGACGGGTGAAAAGTGGGGGGAGTAGTGCCCGAGGGAGTAAAAGTAATCTGGGCGTTTTAAGGAAAAAAATAGTCTGAGAGGCAGGGCAAATTTGGTCCACATGGGGGATGGGCCAAAAACCAGGTAGCGCCAGTTGGGGCGCGGGGGTGGCATATCGGGGAGAGGCGCGGATTTTAAATAAATAGTGTAGTTGTTAGTAGAGTCCTGAAGGTAGAGGTGGGTTAATAGTTGGTAGCCAAATTGACCAACGCCAACCCGGCGACTAAGGTTGGCTTCATTACCGTCAATTCCAATGTTCATTTAATTTTAGGCAACATATTAACTTTTTTATAAACTTCCAGCGTGGCGCGGGCGGTAATATCCCAATGAAACTTACTGGCTTGAGCTAAGCCTTTGCTAATTAGTTGGCGGCGCAGTGAGTAGTTATGAAGTATCTTTTCAAACCCCTGGGTGATGGAGCTAACTGATTTGGGGTTAACTAGTACGCCAGCATTACCCATAATTTCGGGCATACAAGAAACATTACTGGTTAATACCGGAGTGCCAACGGCCATAGATTTAACCAGGGGTAAGCCAAAACCTTCGTAAAGTGAGGGGTAAGCCAAGCAGGCGGCAGAGGCGTGGAGGGTAACCATATCTTTTTCAGGAATGTAGCCCAAAATTTTTAAATATTTGTGCTGGGGGTGGGTGATGTCCGAGCCCCAACCGTACTTGCCAGTAATGGCCAGTTCAATTTGGGTATCGGGATGCTTCTTTTTGAAATTAATAAAAGCAGAAATAAGGCGGTTTAGATTTTTGCGGGGTTCTCGGGTACCTTGGGCTAAGACAAAGTGGGACAGACCATAAATTTTTTTGAGTTGAGCAATTTTAGCTTTCTGTTGGGCTTGGGTTAACTTATTAAAAGCAAAATACTTTTCTTCCGGAGCGTCGTAGATGACTGAAGTATGCGAGGGATTAATAGCCCCAAACAGGTTGAGTAAGTCTGTACGGGTGGCCTCAGATATACAAATATAATGGGCAACGGCTTTAGGGGTTAGCTGCCAACGGCGTTGGTAAACGCCAACAGTTGTGGGGTGTTGCCAGCGGGGGTAAAGAAAGGGAACCAGGTCGTTGACGGTAGTAATTAGGCGGGCGTTTTGAGTCGGAGGCAGGAGCCAGTCCCATGTGTGGAAAACGTCGCAAATACCTATAAACATTTCAATAGGGAAGGCGCGGAGCCGGTGCCAAACAAATTCAAGAAAAGTTGGGGGTAGGCGATAGTGGTAAATGGTGACATTCTTTTTAGATTTGAGACTGGTAATTTCAGGGGGCAGAGGCTGACGCAGGGAGCTAAAAAATAGTTTGTAGTGATTGATAGGGTCTAATTTTAGTAGGTGGTGGACTAAATTGAGAGTGTAGTTGGAAACACCGGTACCGTAGGGAATGGATGAAATATCAATGCCAATAATCACTTTATTTTAAGGGAGCTAAATTAATTTGAAAGCCAACAGTTAGCCCCAGTTTTTGGGTGGTACCGGCGGGGAGCTCAATAACATAGAGGGAGGGGGCAGATGAGGAATAAAGTTTTAGTTTTAAGTCGGATACGCTTGGTTGAGGTAGGGCTGAATGAATAGTATTAATGACTCCATCTTTGTTTAAAAAGATAATATCAAGTGGTATGAGTGTGTTTTTCATCCAAAATGTTTGAATCGATTCAGTGTTAAAAATAAACACCATGCCGCAATTGGGGCAAAGTGAAGTACGGCCGGAGAGTCCCCGGGAGTGCTCGAGAGTTGTAATGGCCTTTTCCAGAGCAAAAGATTGAGAACCAATATTTAAAGTGACGGTTTTAAGATTGGCGTTAGGTCGGTTTAAAAAACGGGTGAGTAATAAAACCAAAACTAGGCCAATAAGTGCAACTTTGATAACAGGCATTGACCTATTTTATCCCAAGTCAGGTGCTTTTGAGTAAAAGATAAACCACAGCGTCCTAACTTGTGAGTAAGTGCGGGGTTGGCAATAATTTTTAACATAGACAGGGCCAAACTTTTTGGGTCAAGGGACTTGGAGATTAATCCCCCACCGGAGGCAGTAACTAGCCAGCTTGGAGCCGGAATATCTGCCACAATTACCGGTTTACCCCGGGCCCAAGCTTCAACAATAACAATGCCAAAACTTTCGTGAATAGAGGGCAGAACCAAACAGGTGGCTGAATCCAGAAGTGTAATTAAACTTTTAGTTCCAAAACGCTGGGGTAGGAGCTGAATTTGGGAGCGGGTGGAGGCAGGTAGTGAGGAAAAATGTTTTAAAATAGTGGGGTAATATAGGGTAGATTGACCGGCAATGGTTAGGCGGGCATGGGGATATTTTGGAGATACCAAAGAAAAGGCGTCAAGCAGAGTAATGATGCCTTTGTGAGCGGCAAAGTTGCCTAAAAACAAAAAGTGGGGTGTTTTGGGAAAAGAAACGGGGGTGCGAATTATAAGCGAATTGTTAACACCGGCGCCTAGGGTAAAAATATTGGTTGAAGGGGGGCGTTTAAGATGGGTAGTCAGGTAGTTGTTTTCAAAGTCGGTAAGCGTTGCTATATATTGAGAGCGGACAAGGAGTGATAATAATAGAGGATTAAGAAAAGATGGGTCTTGGTGATGAAAACAAGGAATCACAATAATTTGAGGTGAGGTACGACCTAAAATGGCGCTCGTGATTCTAAACAAATGAGCGTAAATCAAAATAGTAGTCGGTAGTGGGCCAGTTAAGATGTAGTCGGGGCGATAATTTATAACCGACCAGGTGGCCTTAATCAATGGAAATAAGCAAAATATTGGACCGGTGCGCAGGACTGAGAATAAAATATATAACTTATTTACGAGGGGTAAGGTGCCAATGGGGGTTAGAATTTTTAACACTAATCTAACAAATAAGTGGCTATGGCGGCTGACACTTAGTGAGATTATCTTAGGGGTGTGAGTAATGGATAGGTAGCGTGAGTTTACAAAATCATCCGTTGAGGCAGTGTTACTGGTAACTACTAAGACTGAATGATGGTTTTTTTTTAAATATAAAGATAAGTGAAAAAGTATTTGGGAACCACCGTCGAGCGCAGGCGGATAAATATGAGTAAGGGTGACAAATTTAGCCAAGGGTTGCGAATTGAAGTAACTGACTATAGTATAGGATAAAGTGATCGTAAAACTGAAAGCAATCTTGGGCTCTAAAATTGTGCGGGTGATATTTTCTTTGGTGTTAATTTACTGGGCCTTTCGGAAAATTGATATTGTAAGCTTAGTTGCCGAAATTAGTAAGGTGCCAATATGGTTTGTGGTGCTCATGATGGTCTATATGTTTATTACCATGCTGTTGGGAGGTTGGAGGTGGGTGGTATTACTACTCCCCCACCCAAAACTAAGAGACATTATTACTTTTACTAAAGCCTCATACATTGGGGGTTTTTACAGTTTATTTTTTCCCTCGGCAGTTGGGGGCGACTTGCTTAAGTGGGTGGGGTTAATTGACAAATATCCCGAGATTAATAAAGCACGGTTAGCGGCGTCGGTGTTGGTGGACCGGGTAATTGGCTTTACGGCGTTTGCGGTCATGGCCTTATTGGCATTAGCCATAGGGAAAATTGCTCATTTTAATTTTCCCTCCATTTTGTGGTGGTTGTTTTTAGGAATAAACGCGGCACTAGTGGCTTTCTACCTGGTAGTGTTTTTGGTAGATATCGAAAAAATTATTGTTAAGTTGCCCTGGGGTCACCGGATTTTGGAAGTAGTAGATTTATTAAAAAAGGAGAACAAAAGCCGGATTGGTAAATGTTTTTTAATCTCACTTCTGGCTGAGCCAATATGGGTGCTGCCTATTTGGTTTTATTCGCAAATATTTAAGGCAGGAATGAGTCTGCTTTCAGTTTATACGGTAATACCAGTCATATCTTTAATTTTGGTGTTACCCATATCAATAGCTGGTTTTGGTGCTAGGGAAAATTTGTACCTACATTTTTTTACAAGTTTAGGAATAACCACTCAGAAAGCCTTGTTAGTGTCGACCTTTGCCGGCATTATGGGCATATTGAGTGCCCTGTTGGGGGGAATATTTTTATTAGGTGACAGTAAAATATTTGAATTTGCCAAAAGGCCAAAGGCCAATATTAAAAATTAATTAAAAAAATGATTTTAATTACCGGTGGAGCGGGTTACATTGGATCTCACGTTAATAAAAAATTAAACCAGGAAGGTTTTGAAACTGTAATATTTGATAATTTCAGCAATGGTCACAGAGAATTAGCAAAATGGGGAACAGTAATTGAGGGAGATTTGGACAATATTGAGGACATTGAAAAAGTGTTTGAAACCTATGATATTGAGGCGGTGGCTCATTTAGTGGCCTTTATTGAAGTTGGGGAGTCGGTAAAAGATCCGCAGAAATTTTATTACAACAATTTGGTAAACACGCTAAATTTACTCTCAGTTATGAGAAAACATAACGTAAATAAAATAATATTCTCGTCAACTGCAGCAGTTTTTGGTGTACCTCAATATGTACCTATAGATGAAAAACATCCCTTAGATCCATTAAACGCCTATGGAAAAACGAAGATGATGATTGAAAATGTTTTTAAAGATTACGATTTAGCCTATGGTTTAAAATCAATAGTATTTCGTTACTTTAATGCGGCTGGGGCTGACCCGGATGGTGAAACAGGAGAGTGGCATGTGCCGGAGTCACATTTAATTCCAATTGTTTTTGAAGTGGCCACAGGGATTAGGTCAGAGCTTAAAATTAATGGGAATGATTTTCCGACAGAGGACGGGACTTGTGTTAGGGATTATGTCCATGTCACCGACCTGGCTGCCGCCCATGTGTTGGGATTAAAAAAGTTGCTTAGTGGAGGAGAATCGGCAACTTATAATTTAGGCTATGGAAAAGGATTTTCCAATAAACAGGTGGTAGAGACAATAAAAAAAGTGACCAATAAAGATTTTCCGGTGGTAATAGGTGACAGACGCCCAGGGGACTCTCCAGTATTGGTAGCAGCTTCAGATAAAATTAAAGCAGAGCTTGGATGGAAACCAGAGTTTGATAATTTAGAAAGAATTATTGAGACGGCTTGGAAATGGTATCAAAACAAACCCAAAGGATGACAACGAGAGAATGGGTCAGGTTAAATTGGTGGCTGGGAATAGTAATGTTTTGGCCACTATTTTGGGAGGTGAAGTTGGTGGGGTGGTTCTTAGTGTTTTTAGTATTGTGGGTAACTTACTTAAAATTAACAAGGTTGCGATTATTATTGTTACCGATATTATTGGGGCTGGTAATAGTTCTAAATCAGGTGTGTGGTTGGACGGGGAAGTTGAACTGTGATTGGGAAAGGATGAATTTGGGTAATCCAAAATATGGTCTGATGATTGAGGGGTATAAATATGATGATGTGATTACCCCCTACCCTATTAGAACCCGTCTATACTCAGGGTGGATGGAGGTTAATCTATGGATTGATTCAGTTTTAAAACTACTGTCTTTGGGCAACTTACTGATAGTTTTGGGTTGGGCCGGAGGAATTGGAGTAGCGCTAGGTGTAACCCAAATTAAATGGCGTAAAGATTGGTATTATTTGGCGTGGCTAATCACCGTTATTGGAGCGGGGGCCATGTTGGAAATGGTAGATTCAAAAATGGCAATGCTTGCGGCCGCTCCGGTGTTGATTTGGTTGTATTGGAGGGGTGGAAAAGTGTTGGTTAGTAAAAATATGAGTTGGATATTGGTAGTCGCATTAGTGGTTGATTTAATAATGCGGTGAATAAAGTTGCCGTAGTCCTAATCGTAATCGCCATGATGGTTGGGGGATGGTTGAGGGTTAAGGATCTTGATAAAGTTCCGCCGCACTTGGGAAACGACGAAATATCAATTGCTTTTGATTCATATTCAGTTCTAAAAACGGGCAAGGATGAGCATGGAGTATTGTTTCCGCTGTCATTTATGTCCCACCGGTCATACAAAGCTCCGCTATATGCGTATGTAAATATCCCCCAAATTATTGTATGGGGCCGGACTGAAAACGGAATCAGAATGACTTCGGCAATAGCCGGAATTGTAGCCATTGGGGCGTTGGGGGCAATTGGTAGCCTAATTGGTGGGCCGGGAGTGGCGCTAGCCGGTGCCTGGCTGACGGCGTTAAGTCCAAAGTTGATTTGGGCTTCAAGAATTGGTTATGAGTCGAATTTAGCCGTAACTGTCGGGTTATTGGCGGTGTTAAGTTTGTTGGTTTATTTAAAAAATGGGAGAAAGGTGTTTTATGTCATATCTGCTTTAATGTTTGGATTAACGGTGTGGGCATATCACACTTGGTGGGGACTAGGGCCAATGTTGGCTCTCTTTTTGCCCTTAAAGCTGACTGGTTTAAAAAGATATCGGGCGTGGATTCCGTATTGGTTTTTAGCGATTATGGTGGCTTTGCCAATTGCTATTGACTTTGTTGGGGTCCAGTTAAAAGACACTCATAACCGGGCCAGTTCCCAACTGTGGTGGAGGGCCGGTCAAACCACCGATTTTCTAAAAAGAGATGATGTTAGTAGTTTGAAAAAAGCAGCAACGTTAATAGTAATTCCAGTTAACAATTACATTGATCATTTTTCACTTAACGGTAACTTTAGTAGCGGCCTGGGCTTATTTGATAAACGGTCCCCGATGGGTCAGGGTTGGTATTTATTACCAACTTTAATTTTGATGATTTTTGGATTAATAAAAGGTCCAAAAATATTTGGAAAATATAATGGCGCGCTGGTTGGGTGGTGGTTGTTGTGCCCCATAGTACCAGCAACAACTTCCGGAATGGAGGCGGTCAGAAATTTGGCCATGATGGGTCCGGGCTTGCTATTTGCTGGGGGAGGATTGGTGGAAGTCGTGAAAAAATACCGGAGGGTGGGTGGAGTAATTTTGGTGGCTTTGGCCTTTTCTTTTTGGCAGTTTTATTTGGCTTATTACGTTCATTATCCAAAAACAGTAGGTAACAACTTTCAGTACGGTTATAAACAAGTTTGGGAGAAAATTAAACCCGTGGCCAGTGAATACCAGCACATCGTGGTAGAACCAAAATTTGGTCGGGATGGTCAATTTGTAGGAGTCCCCCACTTGTACTTTGGTTACTTTGGGGCGTTTGAGGCCGAAGATATGTTGAAAAGAGTTGACCAAAATGGGACAAAAATTGGCAAGTATGAATTCAGGGGAATTGATTGGTTTGCCGAGCCCTTGCGGGAGGGTAAGTCAATTTATGTGGTGTCGGCAATCAACTCAGTCGTTGGTGACTGGTATGACAAATTGAAGTTGGTCGATGTAATATCAACCCCCGATGACCAGCGCCAGTTTTTGATTTATCAGAGTAAATAATTTATTTGGTATTGGCTTGAAAGTTGTTGAGTTTTTTGTAAAACTCTTCGGCTTCAGCCTTCGATGCTTGCCACCACTGGGTATTGGCTAAATACCAGTCAATAGTCTTTTTGAGTCCGGTTTCGAGGGATTCTTTGGGTTCCCAACCTAAAGTTTCGTTTATTTTTTTCCAAGATACCCGGTAATTGTCGTGGGCTGGCCGGTCAGCAACATATTCAATTAAGTCCTCAGACTTACCCATTAAGTTAATTATTTTTTTAACAATATCAATATTTTGGCAAGACTCTTTTAAGCCGCCAATACAATAGGTCTCCCCGATTATTCCTTTCATAACAACGGCTTCAATGGCCCGGCAGTGGTCGGTTACGTAGAGCCAGTCACGGATGTTTTCACCTTTACCGTAAACCGGAATTTTAGAATTATTAACCAAGTTGGTGATCAATCTAGGAATGAGTTTTTCCGGGTTTTGGTAGGGGCCGTAATTGTTGGAACAGTTTGTAATGGTAATGGGTAAGCCAAAGGTTTTAAAAAAAGACAAAACAAAATGGTCGGAGCTGGCTTTGGAGGCGGCGTAGGGGGAGGTGGGGTCAAAAGAGGTGGTTTCAGAAAACTCCTCAGTAGTATTTGGGTCAACTGTCCCATAAACCTCGTCGGTGGATATGTGGTGAAAGCGGGTTTTATTAATTAAGGCAGCCTTTAGTAGGGTGTAGGTTCCAAGTACATTGGTTTTAACAAACATTAGGGGGTCATCAATTGACCGGTCCACATGAGACTCAGCGGCGAAGTGGACAATCAGGTCAACTTGAGAAACTAATTTGTTGACCAAATCAGCGTCAAGAATGTCACCTTGAATAAAGGTGTAGTTAGGTGAAGATTCGAGACTTTTTAGATTTTGAGGGTTGGCGGCGTAAGTAATCTTGTCGAGGTTGGTAATGTGATCTTGAGGGTAGCGTTCCCACCAGTAACGAATAAAGTTAGTTCCAATAAACCCAAGTCCGCCGGTGACAAGTAGTTTCATTAATAAAAGTATATACTAAAGAGATGAAAGGTATCGTACTGGCTGGTGGGAAAGCCACCCGACTTAGACCGCTGACTAAAATTACTTCAAAGCAACTATTGCCGGTGTACAACAAACCGATGATTTACTACCCAATAGAAACATTAATTAAGGCGGGCATCAAAGACATTTTAATTATTATTGCTCCAGACTATTCGGGTCATTTCTTAAACTTATTGGGAAGCGGACGGGATTTTGGGGTGGATTTTTCTTATGAGATTCAGGAGGAGCCAAAAGGCTTAGCGGATGCTTTCAAGATCGGAGAGAATTTTATAGGAACTGATAATGTAACCATGATTTTGGGTGATAATTTTTTTGAGGATGACTTTTCAGAATCAATTAAGAGCTTTAAGAGTGGTGCCATGGTGTTTGCTAAAAAGGTCGCGGATCCGGAAAGGTTTGGAGTGGTGGAATTTGATAAACACATGAAGGCAGTAAGCATTGAGGAAAAACCAACTAAACCCAAAAGTAATTTTGCTGTGGTTGGTTTGTATACCTATGATAACCGGGTAATTGAATTTGCCAAACACTTGGAGCCGTCCCCCCGAGGTGAAATTGAAATAACTGATTTAAACAGAATATATTTGGAAAAGAATGAACTAAATGTAAATATTATTGAGGGAGTTTGGGAGGATGCGGGAACGTTTGAATCATTATTACGAGTAAGTAACTTTATGGCAAGTCGGGTGAAGGAGTGGCGCGGGTAAGCATAATAACTTGGAAGTTGGACTGACAGTTGTAAGAGCGGGCAACAGTTGACGGTCCAAACAAATCAAGTTCGTAAAATTTAGATTTAAGGGGGTCGTAGTTTCCGCCGTCAACAACTAGGGCCATGGAAGAAGCAGAATCGGGGCTGGTTTCAACGTCAACTATATTACAGCCGGCCTTTCGCAGCAAATAGCGGTGTTCCGGACCGTTATGAAACGGGTGAAAGCTGGAAGTAACGGCAACAAATAATGGCTGAGTTTCTTTTTGGCAGACTTGGGAAAAACACTGGCTCATTTGGGAGTAGGTGCGGGCGGCGGGAGCAAAATAAGGAGTTAAACGGGTGGGGTTTAAATAGAGAAGAGAGAAAATGAGAATAATGGGTATTTGAATACGTAAAGAAACTAAGCTAGTGAGTAAAAAAAATAGTATAAGATGTCCAAAAATGTAGTGGGGCTGAAGAGAAACCGGCAGGACAATGGAAAGAATGATTGTTGCCAGGGTTGAGAATGAAATTAAGCGGGAGAAGATGCTTTTTGAAGTAAAAAAAAGAAATATGGAAATTATTGATAAAAGAAGCAAAATAACCAGGTTAAAAGTTAGATTACCTGAGCCTATGGTAAAGGTACCTAGATTGGTAAGTTTTTCTAAGTAACCAAGGTGCTCTTGAGTTGGACTGTTTTTGGTTAAAAGACTGGTGGTTAACAAAAAACCGTGCCGAAGTTCAAAAAAAATAGTGGGTAGGTTTAAAGTAAATAGAGATATCCCCAGGGCCAGGTAAACTTGCCATACTTTTTTGCGAAATATTAAGGGTAAAAAAAGAATAAGTGAAATAAAAGTGGGAGCAATGGAGTAACTCAAAGAAAGGGCGGCCCCCAGAGTCAGGCTAAAAAGCCAAAGCCAGAAACGACTGAATTTGGGAATTAGTTGGTAAAGTGAAAGAAGGGAAACTAGTAAAAACGGGGTGACAAAACTGGGGTTCCAAACAAAGCGGCTTTGTATAACAAATTGGGGGTGAATGGCTATTAAAAAATAAGACAATAAAACTAAGTTAACAAGAAACTTGTTAGTTTTAAAAACAATTAAAAGAAAAGCAAAAGCGGATAAATACAAAAAAGCGTTGGTGATAAGGGCAGAATAGGGTGACTGGCTGGTAAGAACAAAAGCTGGGTAGAGTAAATAAAAGTAGAGGGCCGATTGATTAAAGGGCAGGGCACTAGTTTGGGGGCCTAAAAGAGGGGGTTTACTTGTGTCTTTCCAGTTTTGAAGGACAAGGGCGTCCCGGCCCATGTCG
>Ga0172379_10004639_pt1 | contig 19978 bp, 14 predicted proteins | sample GrowelOW334metaG_FD_119756 | JGI IMG/M metagenome (GOLD analysis project Ga0172379, IMG submission 119756) | Groundwater microbial communities from an aquifer near a municipal landfill in Southern Ontario, Canada - Groundwater well OW334 metaG | ecosystem: Environmental > Aquatic > Deep...
AATCCGGCGTTTATAGCCCTGACCACAAGCTCGCCGGAACGCACGGCCTTGTTGATTTCTATTCTGGCGACGCCATCTATATTTTTCCGCTGACTGCGCTCGAGCCTCATTTTTTTCAACGCTCTTACCCTGCCCTCGTTGCGGGTTCGACGAGCCTGAATACCCTTTCGTATCCAGCGTTCTTCCTCGGCTAATTTCTTATCAAAATGCTCCCACTGAATCTGTTCAGCGTCAAGAAGCTGCTGCTTCCTCTTTAGATATTCATCGTAAGAGCAATCCCAACTGGTAAGTCTGCCGCGGTCTATTTCAAGAATTCGAGTCGCCAGTTTCTTCAAAAATTTTCTGTCGTGCGTTACAAACAGCAGCGTTTTTGAATATCGCAGCAAAAAATCTTCCATCCAGCTTATCGCATCCACATCGAGATGGTTTGTAGGCTCATCAAGCACCAATATATCAGGCTCGGCAGCCAGCGCCCTTGCCAGCAAAACCCTGCGTTTAAGCCCCGCTGAAAGCTGACTGAATTCCGCATCAGCATCTAAAGACACCTGCGATATAGCTGTTTCGACAACCCGCAGTTTTTTCCACGCATCAGTTCTGTCAAGCTCACTATGCAGCTTGTTCATTTTTTCTTCGTTCACACCGTGGCCTGTCGCTTTTTCGTGGTCAATGCTGTGATATTCGACAAGCAGCCGACCGGCATCGCCAAGCCCCTCTGCCACAACACTAAATACGCTGCCTGTGGTTTCCTGCGGAACGGATTGTTCGAGCATACTGATTCGCATATTCGGCTGACGGTTAATTTCGCCCGCGACGATTTTCAGGTCTTCACGCAGTATGCGCAGAAAGGTTGACTTTCCGCTGCCGTTCCTGCCGAGCAGACAAACTCTCTCGCCGGGGCTGATTTGGAAGTTCATTTCTTCCAGAAGCAGCGGCCCGCCGAAACCGAAACTTGCGTCTTTCATCGCTATAAGCGGCATTAAAACCCCTTAAAAAAAGCCCTCAATAAAATTAAGGGCTTAAATTGCTTAGTCTACTGCCTACTGCCTACTGGCTACTGACTACTGACTACTGGCTATTATTTTATTTCCGAGTGATATTCCTGCAGGGATTTTACTTTTCCTTTGCCCTTTTGTATAGCTTCAATTCCTTTTGCCGCTGCGATTGCCGCCGCCGTTGTCGTGATATAAGGCAGTTTATATTTTATCGCAGCCTTTCGGATATAAGAATCGTCGCTCTGGCTGGCCTTGCCCGCGGGGGTATTTATCAAAAGCTGAATTTCCTTATTCTTTATCGCATCGAGGATATTCGGCCTGCCCTCCTGCATCTTGTAAATCATCTCAGCCTTGATGCCATTGTCCTTGAAACTTTTGCACGTTCCTGCTGTCGCGAAAATTTTGAAACCGAGTTTTTCAAATCTTCTTGCGACATCAACAGCGGCGGATTTATCCGCATCGTTGACGGTAATTAAAACTGTGCCCCCTGCCGGCAAAGTCTGTTTGGCGGCATCCTGCGCCTTATAAAACGCAAGACCAAACGAATCTGCCATACCGAGAACTTCGCCCGTAGAACGCATCTCCGGCCCCAATATCGGGTCAACTTCCGGGAACATATTAAACGGAAATACCGATTCCTTGACGCCGAAGTGCGGAACAACTTTCGGCTTCAATTTTATATCAGTAAGTTTTTTGCCCATCATAAGCTCGGTCGCGATTCTCGCCATCGAAACATTGCAAACCTTTGAAACCAAAGGTACGGTTCGCGACGCACGCGGATTGGCCTCAAGAACATAAACCACATCTTTAGCAATTGCGTACTGCATATTCATCAAACCGCAAACCTTCAACTCAATCGCGATTCTGCGAGTGTAATCGTAAATCGTGTCTAAGTGCTTTTGCGGAATGCTTATAGGCGGAATAACGCAGGCTGAATCGCCGGAGTGAATACCCGCAAGTTCAATATGCTCCATAACCGCAGGCACAAACGCGTCTTTGCCGTCTGCCATTGCGTCCGCTTCGCATTCAATCGCGTCTTCGAGAAATTTATCAATCAGCAGCGGCCTGTCAGGTGTAACACCAACCGCGGCATCAACATATTTTTTCAGCATCTCGACATCGTGTATGACTTCCATACCGCGTCCGCCGAGAACGTATGATGGGCGAACCATAACAGGATAGCCGATTTTGCCCGCGATTCTTTCCGCCTGCTCAAATTTGCTTGCCATTCCCGATGCGGGCATCGGAATTCCGAGCTTCTGCATTTTTTCTCTGAACCTGTCGCGGTCTTCGGCAAGGTCGATTGATTCAACTGATGTGCCGAGAATTTTTACGCCCGCCTTTTCAAGCTCACCGGCGAGATTTAAAGGTGTCTGACCGCCAAACTGGCAAATTACGCCTAACGGCTTTTCCTTTTCATAAATGCTCAAAACATCTTCAACCGTCAATGGCTCGAAATAAAGTTTGTCGCTCGTATCATAATCGGTCGAAACAGTTTCAGGGTTACAGTTGACCATTATGCTCTCATACCCCAAATCACGAAGCGCAAACGCCGCGTGGACACAGCAATAATCGAACTCAATGCCCTGGCCGATTCTGTTCGGACCGCCGCCGAGAATCATAATTTTCTTTTTATTGCCGCTGGCTGATGATGTATCGGCAGCGTTATAGCTCGAATAATAATACGCCGCGTTCTCAACGCCGCTCACAGGTACAGCGTGCCAGCCCTCGACAACGCCAAGAGCGGTTCTCTGTTTTCTGATTTGTTCTTCCTTGACCTCAAGGATTTTTGCCAGATACTTATCAGCAAAACCGTCCTTCTTAGCCTGTATTAAAAGTTTATCAGGCAGTTGTTTGCCTTTATATTTCAAAATCTGCTCTTCAAGCTCGACAAGCTCTTTCATTTGTTTCAGGAAATGCGTCTTGATATACGTCTTTTTGAAAAGCTCATCAATATCAGCCCCTTTTCGCAGAGCTTCATACATAATAAACTGTCTTTCGCTCGTCGGCTCATTGAGCATTTCCATCAGTTCCGCCAGCGGCTTCTTGTTAAAATCCTTGGCAAAGCCCAAACCGTGCCTGCCGTTTTCAAGCGAGCGAATAGCCTTTTGCAGGGCTTCTTTGTAATTCTTGCCGATACTCATTACCTCGCCGACCGCTCGCATCTGCGTACCAAGTTTGTCCTGAACGCCTTTGAATTTTTCAAACGCCCATCGCGCGAATTTCACAACAACATAATCGCCGCTTGGCTTGTATTTTTCCAGCGTCCCCTCTTTCCAGTATGGAATCTCATCGAGCGTAAGCCCGCCTGCCAGCATCGCCGAAACCAACGCTATCGGAAAACCTGTCGCCTTGGAGGCAAGAGCACTTGAACGTGAAGTTCGCGGATTGATTTCGATTACAACCACCCTGCCTGTTTTCGGGTCGTGAGCGAATTGAACATTCGTTCCGCCGATTACCTCGATTGCCTCGACAATATCATAAGAATATTTTTGCAGTTTTTTCTGGAGCTTCTCATCTATCGTAAGCATCGGCGCTGCGCAATATGAATCGCCCGTATGAACGCCCATCGCGTCAATGTTTTCGATGAAGCATACGGTAATCATTTGATTTTTCGCGTCGCGAACAACTTCCAGCTCTAATTCTTCCCAGCCGAGCACCGATTCCTCGATAAGAATCTGCCCTACAAGACTTGCCTGTATTCCGCGAGCCGCGATAGTCTTGAGTTCTTCGATATTATAAACCAATCCGCCGCCTGTGCCGCCCATAGTATATGCAGGCCGAACAACAACTGGATAGCCCAATTGCTCAGCGATTCTCTCCGCCTCTTCAACTGTGTAAGCAGGCTCGCTCTTTGGCATATCGATACCGAGTTTGTTCATTGTATTTTTGAATGCTATTCGGTCTTCGCCGCGCTCGATAGCGTCAACGTTCACGCCGATTACTTTCACACCGTATTGTTTCAGAACTCCCGCCTTGCTGAGTTCAGAGACAAGATTAAGCGCGTTTTGTCCGCCGAGGTTCGGCAGCAATCCGTCTGGCCGTTCCTTCTTGATAATCTCCGTCATCGCTTCCAGCGTCAAAGGCTCGATATATGTTATATCAGCCATACCGGGGTCGGTCATAATGGTAGCGGGGTTGGAATTGACAAGCACTATTTTATAGCCCAGCTTCCGCAGTGCCTTGCAGGCTTGTGTGCCTGAATAGTCGAATTCGCAGGCCTGACCGATGATAATCGGGCCCGAACCTATTATCATTACTTTCTTTATATCTTCCCTTCTTGGCATAAAACCTCCTTAAGAATCTACAAAATAGTATAAATTACAAATTTGTCGGATTATAGACAGTTTTGCGGATGAATAAAGCAAAAAATCGCAGAAATATTTAATTCCTTATTGCAACATATTCAGAGCCCAAGCGACAGCGCAGGGAGCAGTTTAGCCGTCGTCGGCACGACGACGTATTCCGATTGAAATCAGACTATCAGCATACAATCGCCATAGGAATAAAACCGATAGCCCTTTTCGATTGCGTGCCTGTAAGCCGCCATAATTTTGTCCAGACCTGCAAACGCACCAACTAATGCCAACAGAGTCGATTTGGGCAGGTGAAAATTGGTGATAATGCCATTTACTATTTTAAATTCATAGCCGGGCGTTATGAAAATATCAGTCTGCCCGCTCCGCGGCGAAACTTTTCCGCCAACAGCGACCGTTTCGAGCGTGCGAACAGTAGTTGTGCCGACAGCGATAATTCTTCCGCCGCTGCCGATGGTATCGTTTATGATTTTGGCGTTTTGTTCATCGAGCGAAAATCGTTCACTGTGAATTTTATGCTCTTCAAGCGTCTTCGTCTTAACCGGCAAAAAAGTCCCTTCCCCAACGTGCAGAGTAATATGCGCAATCGCGATTTGCTTTTCACGAATTTGATTTAAAATCTCCTGCGTAAAATGCAGTCCCGCCGTCGGAGCGGCAACAGCCCCCGCCTGACGGGCATAAACCGTCTGATAACGAGCGGAATCTGTTTTGTGCTCAATCGCAGGCTCAATCCTCTTTATATATGGCGGCAAAGGAGCAAAACCTATCCTGCCCAAAATCTCCTCAACTGCCATTTCAGATTCAGGCCGCAAAAACCACTCGCCAGCATCTAATTTTTGAAAAGGAACGGCACAGCAGAATGGCTTTTTATCCCTGTCAAGCAAATCGAGCGTTTCGCCCTGTTTTATCTTGGCCGAGTTTTTCAGCATTACAAGCCAGCTATTCTGATGCTGTTCGAGAAAAAGCCCTTCAATTTTCGCGCCTGTTTTCCGTCTGGCAAAAAATTTCGCGGGCAAAACTTTCGTATCGTTTATGACTAAACAGTCTCCTTTATTAAGATAATCGGCAATATGACTAAACACCGTATCAGCGATGCTGCAGCTCTGCCTGCTCAAAACCAGCAGCCTGCTCGCGTCCCTCTTTTCTGCCGGTTTTTGAGCGATAAGCTCCGCCGGCAAATCGTAATTTAGTTCTTCAATGTCCATACCGACAATTTATCAGACCTTATCAAAATTTACAGAAAAATTTCCCCCGCATTTGTTCATAATAATTGTATTTTTCGCGTTTATCGCCTTTTTTGAAAAAGTCATAAGCATTTTGTCCCGATAAAACAGGCGTAAATTGTTTGTTTTGTTTTTTTGGGATTTTTCACAGATGGATTCAGCTCAGAATTTTGAACGTTTGGCTCGCAGCATATCTGCTCTCGACAGAGGCAATGTCGAAAGAAAGATTAAGAATTTCAAGGGCAGATTCAAGCTCGATTTCTCTGAAGACTATATTAAAAGTCTCACCGTTGACCGCCTGCGCCATATCCTCTTTGCAGCGATGGCCGCAAAACGCAAAAAAGTAAACTAACACCGCTAAATAATTGCGACTGTTATACGCAGGCAAGCGAAGCGGATATAAAGGGTTACAAATCGTTCAACACACAAATAATAATACCAATTTGGTATAAAACATTTCAACACTGCTTTTAGAAATGCCATTTCTATGTGGAATTTTGCGCAATAAAAAAGGCTCAAGCGGGGGGACACTTGAGCCTTACTGAAGCAAAACCCTTCGAAATTTTATTTTATAGAGCTATTGGGTTATAAATAAACATTTCGCTTCAGTTGAACCAAAACCTTATATAAGAAAAAAAAGAGCATTAATACATTACACATTATACCACAGAACCCATAGCCTGCAAGAGGAAAAATAAAAAAATCTTCATATTTTTATAACTCCTTGTAAAAAATAGAGTTATCTTATTAAAAACCCCTGTCCAAACACATCGCAGGCCTTTGGTTAGCCCCCAGCTTTACCTGTCCTCCGTAGCTTTAGCGAAGGAGGATGCTGGGTTGGATTAGTTAGCCCCCAGCTTTATGCTGGGGGTTCAGAGCCTGGAGCGACAGCGACAGGAGCAAAAACTATGTTTTATTGGTTGCAAATTTTATTTTTAGAGGCTGCCTTGATTTTTAATTTTTGATTTTCCGCTTTTTCGTTTATTATGCCCTCCATTATACTGGAGAAATTTATAAATGCTTAGCAAATTATATAGCGTTACTCTCGAAGGTATCGAGGGGGTAATCTGCGAAGTCGAGGTGCATATAACCCGAGGCGGATTTGAAAAATCGCTCATCGTCGGCCTGCCCGATACCGCCGTTAAAGAGAGCGTCGAACGAGTCCAGTCCGCAATCACAAATTCCGGTTTCAGCTACCCAAAGACCAAATGCGTCGTAAATCTTGCGCCTGCTGATGTAAAAAAAGCGGGGCCGGCTTTTGATTTGCCAATCGCACTTGGCTTTTTGCTCGGCCAGGGCGCTATCACCTGCGACTTCGCAAAAGATTTCGTCATCGTCGGCGAGCTTGCCCTCGATGGCAGAATTCGTCCGGTCAATGGTATATTGAGTATGGCAATGGCCGCCGCCGAAAAAGGCTTTAAAAAAATGCTCGTCCCGCTCGAAAATGCCGCCGAGGCCGCTGTCGTTGACAGCCTCGAAGTCTACGGCTCAGGCTCACTCGCCCAGACCGCCGCGTTTCTGTCCGGCAGGCTTTTGCTTGAACCAACCAACATCGACATTGATGACATTTTCCGTCAGGCCGCTGCTTATGATGTTGATTTCGCCGATGTCAAAGGACAGGAGTCGGTCAAACGCGCCCTCACCATCACCGCGGCAGGTGGACATAATATCCTGATGATTGGCCCTCCCGGCGCAGGCAAAACAATGCTCGCCAAAAGACTGGCGACAATTTTGCCGCCGCTGTCGCTTGCTGAATCGCTTGAAACAACGCAGATTTATTCATCCGCGGGCCTGCTCGACACCGGCAAATCGCTTATGGCCACTCGGCCTGTCAGAACGCCCCACCATTCAGCTTCCGGCGTTGCTCTTGTCGGAGGCGGAACAAACCCGAAATGCGGCGAACTTTCGCTCGCTCACAACGGAATACTTTTTCTCGATGAATTTGCCGAGTTTCCTCGCCACGTCCTCGAAATGATTCGCCAGCCGCTCGAAGAACGAAAAACCATTGTCTCGCGTGCCAAAGGCACAATAACATTCCCCGCTAATTTTATGCTCGTCGCCGCGACCAATCCCTGCCCGTGCGGATATTTCGGTTCAGCTCAAAAACGCTGCAAATGTACGCCGAACCAGATTGAACGATATATGGCAAAACTCTCCGGTCCCCTGCTCGACAGAATTGATATTCACATTGAAGTGCCGACCGTCAGTTTCAGCAAACTGCGTTCCGAGCAAAGCTCTTACGATTCCGCGACAATACGGCAGCAGGTTACCGCAGCAAGACAAGCCCAGCAAAAACGCTTCGGCGAAAACAAAACAACAACCAACGCTGTTATGACGCACAGACAGGTCAGCAAATTCTGCGGACTTGACCAGCAGGCGGAAATGGTCTTGAAAAACGCGATGGCAGAGTTCGGCCTCTCGGCAAGAGCGCACGACAAAATCTGCAAAGTCGCCAGAACCATTGCAGACCTTGAAAGCAGGGAAAACATCTCCGCTGAACATATTTCAGAAGCGGTCAGTTATCGAAAATTAGATAGAAGCCTTTAAGGAAAATTAAAATTTAAAAATAAAAATGTAAAATTATGGAAACCGCCTGCAGCGGATGCTATTTTTGATTTTTTATATGTCATTTTTATTTTTGCATTTTGATATTTGATATATTTTTTACAAGTTTGGATTTATATGAATAAGGTTATAAACGATATAATGTTAGTAGGAATTGACGAAGCGGGATTGGGTCCATTGCTCGGCCCGTTAGTCGTCTCTGCCGCTGCGTTCACAATCCCTGCCGGCGTGAATAAAGAATCTATGTGGCTTATGCTCAAGGACTCGGTCAGCAACCATAAAAAAAATCTGGCGGGCAGAATGCTGGTTTGCGATTCAAAAAAAGCATACACGCCCGCGCTCGGCATAGCATATCTCGAAAAAACTGTCCTGGCCTGTCTCAAACACTTAGACAAAACGCCGACCTCTGTCGCCCAGCTTGTCAACGCCCTTTGTCCGCAATGCGGCGACAGACTACGGCAATATCCCTGGCACAAGAACTATGACAACAGACTAATAAAATTCAACGCCGATGACATTTCAATTTGCGCAGGAGCTTTCGGCAAAAATCTCGAAAAAAATAAAATGTCTTTGTCCGCGTTAAAAAGTTTTTGCTTCGACACCGCCTATTACAACGATATGGTACAGAAGGTCAACAATAAATCGACGGTGGTCTTCACCGCTGTCTGCGGCCTCGTCGATGAAATAATAAAAAGCTCGTATTGCCGGAATTTCCATTTCGTAATCGACCGCCAGGGCGGCAGGGAAAACTACGTCCGCCCGCTGCGCACGATGTTCGGCGATATGGAGTTGAAAGTTTTAAGTCAGGATGACCTCAAGAGCAGCTACGAATTAAGCACGCAGCACAAAAGCGTCAGAATTGATTTTTGCGTAAGAGCCGACGCCGAGCATCTTCCGGTTTGTCTGGCCTCGATGGCAAGCAAATATCTTCGCGAGCAGTTGATGGGCTGCCTGAACGATTATTTTATAAGCAAATGCGCCTCGCTCAAACCAACCGCGGGCTACTGGACAGACGGCAAACGATTTTTAAAAGACATAAAAGAAATCGCTCCGCACATCACTTACGACTCAAACCAGCTCATCCGCAGCAGATGAAATGCGTGATGGTGTAGGGGCAGACCTATGTGTCTGCCCAGTCAAGCCGTCAATCAGACACTTGCTTATTACCGCTCATCTGTTAATATAATGCCAATAACCTTAAACTACTGACTATTGACCACTGGCTACTAATTATGAACATACTTTTAACAAATGATGATGGAATTACCGCTCCGGGAATCGCCGCTGCATATAAGGAATTAGTCAAACTCGGCAGCGTTACCGTTGTCGCCCCCTCCGACAGAATGAGCGGTGCCGGCCACAGCATTACCGTCTTTGAGCCTTTGAAATGCGAAAAAGTCAAAGTCGCAGACCTCTTCGAGGGCTTCAGCGTAAGCGGCTCACCAGCCGACTGCGTCAAACTGGCACTGATGGAAATCTGTCCGCAAAAACCGGACATAGTCGTCAGCGGCATAAATCACGGCGCAAACGTCGGCATAAACGTCTATTACTCCGGCACAGTCGCCGCCGCTATGGAAGCAGCCTTTTACCACATCCCCGCCGTCGCGCTCAGCTACGCCTTTGAAGAACCGTCCGACTTTGCAGCAGCCGCCAAATATGCTGTCGGAACTTTCGACAAGGTAAAGGATTTAAACCTCTCCGCGGTAATAAACATAAACATTCCAAGATTGTCCGCTGGAAAACCAAAAGGCGTAAAAATCGTGCCGCAGTCAACGATGGGCTTTGCGGAACAGTACATAAAACAGACCGCTCCCGATGGCGGCCAGCTCTATCAGCTCACAGGCGGAGACCACAGGGATATTGACATTCCCTGCGATACGCTCGCTCTGGTCGATGGCTTTATTACTGTAACAACCCTCGGCTTCGATATGACAGACTATAAAAATATGGAAAAACTCCGCCAAATAAATTGGTAATCTCAGAGCCCAAGCGACAGCGCAGGGAGTAGTTTGTAGGGTGGGCTCGCCTGCCCTGAGCTTGCCGAAGGGGTAGCCCACGCGGTTTTTAAAAATTCTGCCGCCATAGGCGGCTTCCTTATTCGATGTTGGAAGTTGGACGTTCGATGTTCGACGTTCTTTTGAGTTCTATATTTTTTTCTGATAACCGATAACTGCGTTTCTATTATGTACAATAAACGATTAAAAATCTTTGCCCTTTTCTGCGGCCTGTTCGCCCTGGTCTGTGTTATCAGGCTCGGCTGCATACAACTTAATTCCAGCAGCGTTTGGCAAAGTCAGCTTGAAAAAATCCGCACTGGAGCGAACAAGGTTCTGCCCGCCCTGCGTGGGAGAATTCTCGACCGCAATGGAAAAATTCTCGCTGTCAACGAGGCCAGATTCGCACTGTGCATCGATTATAAATATGCCAGACTGGCTGACGAGCGGTTCTGGCAGGCGGAACTCCAGAGGGATATTCGCAAGTATGGCGATTCTGACGACCTCGCCGAAAAAATCCGCACCGAATATGCCGAGGACTTCAACAATCTGAATAAAATCATCCTCAAATGCGCAGAATTCACAGGCCAAACATTCGAGCAGGTAAAAACACAAATCAACGAACAGATTAACGAGCCTGTTTGGCAGCTCCGTTTCTATTTGGCGTGGAAGCGCAAGTGTCCTGATAAAGTTTTTGAAACTGACATCCCCGACGGAAACGACAGGCTTGTTCTGGCTTCCTATATCGATGTTGCCGAGATGCACTATTCGCAGGAGCTTTTCAAATTTGAAAATGACGATGAGGTTCTCGCCGCCCAGCTAAAATTTATCGACACGCCAGGCGTTGAAATCCAGTCCGGCTCGGAAAGAATTTATCCGTACAAAAATTCCGCCGCCCAGCTTATCGGCTGGGTACGACCCGCAAGCCCCGCAGACAATGAAAATTTCGCGGACAACGAAGACCTGCGATATATGTTCGGCGAAATGACTGGCTTTTGCGGAATCGAATACGTCTGCGAACCGTTCCTGCGCGGCAAACGAGGCAGAATCGTCTATAACATCGACAACGAAATCACGAGCAAAACAGAAACTACTTTCGGCGGCGATGTCAAACTCACCATTGACATCGACTTGCAGCAAAAAATTGAGACTGCTTTAAAAACGCCCGACCCCGTTAAAAATCCCAAATGCGGCCAACCCGCCGCCGTCGTTGTCGTCGATGTCAATTCAACAGATATCCTCGCGTATATTTCCCTGCCGGATTCCGACCTCAACACCGCTCGGCAGAATTATTCAAAATTAAAAGACGGAAAAAACTCGCCCTTCATCGACAGAGCCATCAATCAGGAATATCCGCCGGGCTCATCGGCAAAACCGGTTATGCTCGCCGCCGCTCTGGCTGAAAAAAAAATCACGCCCGACGAAATAATTTCCTGCCCTTCAACTCCCGCTCCCAATGGCTGGCCGAGATGTTTGATTGAAAGAACCTCAGGCTCAGGCCACGACCAGCGGTGGGCTGACGAAGGCGGAAACAATGCAAAAAACGCCCTAAAAGGAAGCTGCAACTGCTATTTTTCACACCTTGCAGCCAGAGTCCCACCGCCGGACTTGCAAAGATGGCTCTACGATTTCGGTTTCGGTAGAACCGCTCTTCTGCTCACCGATGAAAAAATACTCGCCTCTTTCGGCGACAGACCCGCTCGACAGTTCACACAAACAATAGGACTAATCTCCAGCGGAATACTCAAAACACAGGATGTCGTCCTCGAACAACGCCCTGCAATTGACTCCGCAGAGCGGAGATTTTTCGGAATAGGTCAGGGCAACTTCCGAGCGACGCCTCTGCAGATTGTCAACGCCTTTGCTATGCTCGCCAGAGGCGGCGATTTCAAACATTCAAAAATCATCGCCACCCAGCAGGCCGACTGCGGATTCGAAACTGCTTTAAACAAACAACTCCTTGCACCGGTCTATGAAGGTATGTACGCCGTCGTCAATGAACCGGGCGGCACAGCTCACACACAATTCGCAGACAGCGGCTTTGAATACAAGGGAATCAAAGTCTTCGGCAAAACAGGCTCGACCGAAAAACCCTATAACGCCTGGTTCGCTGGCTTCGCCGCCGATTCTGCGGGCAGAACCATAGCTTTTGCCGTCTTAATCGAAAACGGCGCACATGGCAGCTTGGATGCAGGCCCAATCGCAAGAGACATCGTCGCCTTCCTAATCGAATCCGGCTACCTTAAAGAAAATTAACAACCTCAGAGCCCAAGCGACAGCGCAGGGAGTAGTTTGTAGTTTGTAGGGTGGGCTCGCCTGCCCTGAGCTTGCCGAAGGGGTAGCCCACGCGGTCTATCATCATATTTAAAATAATTCGTGTTCATTCGTGGCTAATTTCGGTTGCTAATATTCTTTGCTTTTCGCTGCCCCTGAAATCCGGTAATTCACAAAAAAGTATCGCAACGCATCAATCGGGTGGTCATAAATCCCATCTTTCATCGGCAGTTCAACTGCTCCAGCCAGCCCTGAGCCTGTCGAATGGGACTGCGGATAATGATAGCTCGTCATCGCCTCAATCAATCGTCCGCATTTCGGGCTGATTACAAAACTGCTTTTTCCATCGCCGCTGCGTAATGCCCTTCTGACCAATTCGATTCCCTCAAGAATCGTGCTTCGCTTATATCGCACATTTACGCCTAATGCCCGCAAGCGTCCTACCGCGCTTGTTCCGCTCACATCATTAACGCCCGTCCCCGCAGGATCGCAAAACGTCGCGACTGCATTTTCTTCGCCACCCGCTGTTCGTTTCCTGATTTCCTCGGCGTGAACATCAATTGTCATTCTGCTTTTCACATACTCATCAATCACAAAAACCTTTCCCTCGCCGTCCACCTGAATCCACAAACACACAAACGGATTTACAAATCCGAAATCAATCGTCCGATACAGCGGCAGCGCGGGATTATATTCAACCGGCGAAACGTGAATATCCGTATCGAACTCCGCGAACACCACATTTTCCAGCGATGGCCTCAAACACAGCATTTCAGATTCAAACGCGCTTCTGCTGCTTCGTCGCATCTGTGCGATACAATCGTCAATCTTAAAATACCCGTCTGCCTTTTTCGCTCTGCCCTGACAATCGCTGTTCAGCGGACATCTCGAACAGCTTCTCTCGCCGCTGCAATTCTCAATCACTTCCCATACGCACCATTTAAAAATCCTCGTGCCGTTATCCTCCGCCCTGCCGATAAGGTCGTGCATAATCCCGAATGGCTGATGCATCGTGCTTAAAACTTCCATCGCTCCGCAAATTTCGTCCGTGCTTTTCATCGTGAATTTCGCCGCCTCAAAAATCTGCCTGTCGAAAAGCTCCACTTCATCGCAGCGGAGTTTTTGAATATGACTGCCGCGCACGCTCGCCGCCGATTGCGTTAAAACCTCGACATTCGAGCCGTTCTTAAAAACGCATCTGTTCTTGCAAACACGCTCAGCTAAAAATCCTTCAAATCCGTTATGCAGAAATCCCGCCAGATAATCGAACATCCTTTGCGCCTGCTGGCCGCTGCCCGCAAGAATTCGCGTCTTACAGCCGGGCTTAAAAATACTATCCAAAAGCGTCGCCGTTGCCGCAAGCATCGTTTTCCCTCCGCCGCGCCCCGCCCAAACAACGCAATCGCCGTCAGTCTTCGACGATTGCTCCGCGTAGCTGTGCCAAAGATAATCCATTGGCGTATCGTGATGCGAACAGATTTTTTTATTGCCGACATTAAGCCCCAGAAAACCCCGCAGATAATTTTTCAAACCCGCTTTCGTCGCTGGCCGAATCCGCCTCAGTTTCTTATGAATGCCTTTTGCCTCTTTACGCAATTCTTCAGTAAGCATAGATTATCTCCAATTATCAATAGTAGGGGCGAACCTGTGTGTTCGCCCAGGGCAGACACATAGGTCTGCCCCTACGGTTAATTTTTTCTTTGTGCCTTTGTGCCTTTGTGGCTACAATTCATAGAATCTTTTGTTCGGCGGGTCGGACGACCGCTGCTCCCGAATTTGCGGAGCGGAGGAAAGTCCGGGCAGGATAAAGCACGGCGACGGCTAACTGCCGCCTCCCGCACCTATTTTTTTATCGCTCGTAGGGGCGAACCTATGTGTTCGCCCGCATTGACAACGCAGGGAGTTCTGTTGTTCGATACCGAAATAGGTGCGGGACGGGAAAGTGCAACAGAAAATATACCGCCCCCACGCTTTCTTGCGAAAGCAAGAGTGGGGGTAAGGGTGAAATGGTGCGGCAAGAGCGCACCGCATCAGCAGTAATGTTGATGGCATTGCAAACCCCGCCGCCTGCAAGACCAAGTATGTCGGTATGCCTCGCTGGGGCGTTAATCCGGCGGGTAGGTCGCTTGAGCCTGTCAGTAATGGCAGGACCAGATAAATGGTCGTCCAAGACAGAACCCGGCTTATAGACTCGCCGAACAAAAGTTTTTTCTTCTCTTTTTCGTAGATAGTTTATCAGAGCCGCGACAGCCTGCCGTGAGCTTGTCGAACGGGTAATGGAGCGGTATTAACAGAGCCCAAGCGACAGCGCAGGGAGTAGTTAGCCCCCAGCGTTACCTGTCCTCCGTAGCTTTAGCGAAGGAGGATGCTGGGGGTTCGTGCCCGTCCCGTGAGATGCCGCTTAGGCTATCTCATCGGGGTCATTCCGACCGCCCCCTGTCATTTCGACCGCAGGGAGAAATCTTTTTAAATTCCATCAGCCGACAGGCGATTCCGCAATCTTCATTCTTCAATTTTCAATCTCAACGCCCGCCTCTTCCGCCGCCGGGCACTGGTATACCACGCTGCTCTGCTCTTTTGCGCATATCAGCAAAAAACTGTTCTCGCTTCGCCCTTTGTTCAGGTGTGCCTCGCTCGCTTCGCGCACGCATACGAGATGCATCTGGCATTCTTCTGCCTCCCTGTCCTGCTTGTCCGCCTTGACCGCGAGAACGATTCGGGTCATTGGCGTCAGGCCGTCGCCTGTTAGGCATCTGCGCGCGTGCCTGTTCCATATCCTTGCGCATCGCCTGCATCTTATCTATCATCTGGTCGAGAAACGCCGTTCTGTTCGTTGCGGGCAATGAAAAATATTTATCCATCTGATAATCTAATACCTTTTCGCCGCCCTGAAACACATATCGCATCCGCTGCTGAGGGGTCAATTGCTTAAACGCCGCACTATCCGTATAAGCCAGAATTTCCTGCGGAGACTGTTTGTCGGTGTTTGGTAAATTAGCGTCAGGAGGCATTCTGAACCGCCCCCTGCCGAACTCATCTTCATTGGACTTATTCCCGCCGAATGCAAAATATAACCCGCCGCTCGCCGCAAGACATACAACAACCACAACAGCGGAAATAATTATATATTTTTTCCTGTTAGATTCAGGCCTTCTCAATCTGCCGGCTAACTTTCCCATTATTTTGCCCTTTCCCTATCAGCCACAAGAGTATCAGCATAAAGATACATCACAGAGCCGGATTTGTTCTCCGCACCGTGAAAGAAACTGTAATCCCTAAGTAAGAATATCTCATTTATGCCGAATCGCTCTGCCATTCGGCTGTTTTCTATCCGCTGACCAGCCAAACGAGTGTTATATTCGTAGCTTGAGCCTTCTTCTCTCCAATAGCTTGAATTTTTTTCCGGATACCTGTCCGCAGGACATTTCAGGGCTTCAGGACCGGAAATGTATTTGCCCAGCACTGTGGGCAGTGGTTCATTAACATCGCTTAGATGCAGACTGGGCATATTGACAATCACAGGCATAATGCTTCTATTATCATCGAGATACATTCTAAAGCCAATAGCGCAGCCGTGAAGATTCTGCTTGCAGGCCGTTTTGTATGCGCTTCTGCGAGCTCCAGCCAGCGCGGGCAAAAGAATACCCAGCAGCATTGCGATAATGGAAATCACAACCAAAATCTCAACTAATGTAAATCCAGACTTTTTTGCTCTCATACCCATTAACCACTTTCAAATTATTGAACTCAAACTGCTCCAAAAATATATCTTCAACATAACTCTTTGCGAAATCAATCGTTAAAGAAACTTTTTATTAAAATAGTCTCGGCCAAAGGCCGATTCCTTAATTTTGATTTTTAATCTTTTATTTTTTATTTTCAAACAAGTGCGCACCAACTCTGCTGCTTTAGTGGACAATTCGTAGCAAAGGTAACAAAAATTTAGTCATAATCTTTGACGTCTACAGCCGTGGATTTATTGCGGGAAAATTCCCCTATACCCTATACCCTATCCTCTAATACTGTCCCCAATAGCCCGCTAACTCTGCGAAGTCTTTAAAGCCAACCCAATTATCTCCGCCGATTGGATATATATCAGCAGATGGAATTGATGGAGCAGAAAGCCACTGTTCCGCTAATACTTTAAGGTCCAGCATATTGACCATACAATCGCCTGTTATGTCGGCAGGACAATCATTATAGATATAAGCCGCCCCTGCATCTGAGCCTTTTGTATCGTCTAAATATGCGCCAATCGCGATTAAATCGTCGTCAATCGAAACGCCGCTGCCCAATGTGCCGATTAAAACAATAATTTTTTGCGTCTGCACCCACGTCGAACCTGACAGTGTGAAAATATAAACTGCTCTTGTACCGCCGTCAGTATCGCTGTCACGTGGTGCGCTTATCGCTATGGTATTTCCATCAATAGCAACCGCAGACCCAAAATGGTCATAGCTTGCGGCATCTTTTGCCCTAAGCTTTTGAACCTGCACCCACGTCGAACCAACAAGCTTATAAACATAAGCCGAACCGTCTCTTACTAATCCGCTGCCATTGCTGTCATCAGGCGAACCAACTACAATATATTGCCCATTGCTGCTGATTGCCGCAGATTTGCCAAAATGGTCATTCATTGCTATCCCGCTGACAGAAAGCCTCGCCAGTTGAGACCAGCTTGAACCTGAACGCTTGAAAACATAAGCGCCGCCGCCGGCAGCAATGCCCGAATAGTCCGCATTACGGGCTCCTATTACTGCATAAGGGTCTGCCATAGCAATTGCACAGCCGAAATATGCTGATAATTCATAATCGCTTGCCGTGCATATTGCTGAATATGACCACACACCGGATAAATTTTTCTTATATACAAAAACACTGCCAGAATTGCTCGCGTTTTCATCATCTTGCGGCGTTCCAGCCATCGCATAATCACCATCAATCGCGACAGAAAATCCAAACTGGTCATAATTTGTCGGCGATGGTGCCGAGAGAATTGCCGTCTGTAACCATTTGGATGTTGTACTGGAGAATGTGAATATATACGCCTGACCTTTTTGCGACCCCTTGTAGTAAGAGCCAACAATTGCCTGATTGCCTTTCACACATACAGCGCTTCCGAAACGGTCGTTATTCGCGCTATCCGAAGAAACAAGTATAGAGTGTTTTGCCCATGTCCCTGCGTTATATTTATAAACATAAACTGTGCCGCAGGTTTTGCCGGAATTGACATCATAAGGTGTGCCTATCATCAAATAATCACCGGATAGCGAAACCGCCATACCGAAATTATCGCCGGTCGCACCATCAGACGCAGTGATTTTCTGCCCCTGGTTCCAACTCGCAAACGCACAGGAACAAATTACTGCATAAAACAAAATTATCGCTATTTTATTAGGAAATTTTCCCACATCTTAACTCCTAAATAATTGATATTATAGCAAATTTACAACCATAAATCAATAGCAAAAAAAAATTCCGTAGAGACGCAAGGCCTTGCGTCTCTGCTTTGCGTCTTTACTTTTTTTCCGCCAAAACCGCCAGAAGCTTAGCCGCTGTTTCATCATCAAGCATATTTTCTTCATCATCATCTCCAGTATCAGCTTCAGCTTCTATAAGCTGGCCGCTGCTCCTCACCTGTAATCCAAGAATATCAAGGCACGCTTTTCGACTGGTTTCTTCCTTATCGCCGCCGCAGAGCTGAATCAATTTTGCCGTCGCCATTGGCACATATTGTACGGCAAGAATCTGACTTTGCCGATGCATTGCTTGTACTTTATCCGCTATCGCCGCCTTAAACGCCTTATCCGCAAGCCATTTTTTCCATCTCTTGTGCGTGATATTATACTTCCGCAAAACAGCCGCCTCATCTCCGCCGTTCTCGAACAAATCATCAATAACTTCCAATTGTTTTTTTATCAGCGCCATATAAATTTCCTAAATTAATAATTGAACATTGTAAATTGAAGATTGAAGATTTATGGAATTGCCTGCGGCAAAGTTATTTAAAATTCTTCATTTTTCAATCTTCATTCTTCAATGCAGCCTTCGCTACTCCCGCCTGATATTCTTCCTCACTGTAATGCGTCAGTGTTGTAATCCACCTCATCGCCCCGCCGCTGAGCAACGCGGTCAGAAGCGTCCACAACGCGCCGGGACTGTCTAACGAACCGACAATGGTTTGATATTGTTCTTTCGCCTGCCCAATATTCACATCCAATTCATTTTTTGCGATTGAGTGCTTGCCGTTATCAATATCCATTTCGCTTTTGAGTCGAATCTGTTTTTCTAAATAGGTCTCTTCGACCGCCAATTGAATTTTCTCGACATTTCCAAGCGTCGTAATTGGCAGTTTAAAATCATTTGGGTCTTTGCCCGCGTATTTCACCGTTACAGGCGAAACCTGCTCAGCAGGCCAGAACTGCTCCAAACACCCGCTGATTACAACAACACTTAATAATACAACAATTACAATCAATACCTTCTTCATTTCTCATACCCTTTCAAAAAAAATGTCATTTCGACCGCAACAGAGCCGCGAGCGTTAGCGACCGGTCATTAAAAATCTTATCGTCGCAGGCGATTCCGCAAATCTTCAATCTTCATTTTTCAATCTTCAATTTTCAATTCTTCTCATCCACTCTTCCGCAATTCTCGTTATCGCATCCGCCATTTCCCCAGCTTTTAATTTTTTATTTTCTTCGTGTCTTAGTGTCTTTGTGGCCATACCAATCGCCGCCTCAACTATCCGCATCTGCTCATCATTCAGAAAAAACACCATCGAATTCGGCATTTCAGTTTCGTAGGGTGGGCTCGCCTGCCCTGAGCTGCCTGTGGTGAGCTTGTCGAATCCAGCCGAAGGGTCAGCCCACGCTGCCATTGATTGCTCGCTTTTAATTTGAGCTTCTATACTCTTTAATTTTTCAATTACCGTTTTCGTATCTGGCAGAAGCTTCGCCAGCTCTCTGCTGTTAAATTTTTCGCTCAGATTTTTAATTAGATTTATTTTCGCATCGAGTCGGTCTCTGCCGCCAAGCCTGTTTAATGTCGCCAGCAGAATCCTTGTCTGGTCATCATCAACCTCCCATTCAACGCAATCCGCATAACTTTCGCCAAGTTCCCGCAGAGCCCGCGCACGATGATGCCCATTAATAATTTCAAACGCGCCTTCAATCGCCGGATGCCTTCGCACGATCACCGGCTCATAATTATGCGATTGCCCGATATGCCTTTTAAGTTTTTCAAATGTACTCTTGCTCATCCTGTTCGGATTTTCAGGATGTGCAAAAAGTTTATCTATTGGTATTTGAATAATTTTTTTGGGCGTATGCATAAAAACTCCTCAGTTTAGCCACAGTTAGCCCCCAGCTTTATGCTGGGGGTTCAGTTTTTCTGTCATTCCCGCGCAGGCGGGAATCCAGTTTTTAATTTCGGTCATTTGATATTGTTTCGGATTTCGATATTCGAATTTAGAAATTTTCAATCTTCATTCTTCATTCTTCAATCTTAAATCTTCAATTATTTATATCTCTGTGTCCTCTGCCTGTCCTGAGCTTGCCTGCGGTGAGCACCGTCGAACAGTCGAAGGGGTAGCCCACGCGGTTTTTCTGTCA
>Ga0172379_10004640_pt1 | contig 19976 bp, 16 predicted proteins | sample GrowelOW334metaG_FD_119756 | JGI IMG/M metagenome (GOLD analysis project Ga0172379, IMG submission 119756) | Groundwater microbial communities from an aquifer near a municipal landfill in Southern Ontario, Canada - Groundwater well OW334 metaG | ecosystem: Environmental > Aquatic > Deep...
GCGGGTAATTGCAACATAAAACAATCTTCTTTCTTCCTCAAGCAGCAAGTCGTGATCCGCTTTTTTTATAATTTGAAATATTCTGTCTTCTAACCAAATATCCGGGAAACCTCCGTAACCTTCAGTCAATCCAAGGATGAAAACAACTTTAGCTTCCAAACCTTTGGCTGCATGAATGGTTTTTGATTGGATTTTGATCCCTTCCTTTTTAAAAGCTAAGAAGTAAGGGTAAAACATTTTACTTCTTCGATAAAGGAATAAAACATCTTCGTTCGTCATCCCATCACTCAATAACAGTTTTACTTTTTCGACACAAAATTGAATGTTTTCTTCCTCACTATTACCCGAATAGACAACTATTTTGTGTTCTGATTTTTTAGCTGCATGTATTTCTTTGTCAACCCTGAACTTATTGTGTTTGATTACTTCATTGCTTGCGCCTACAATGTTTTGCGTGCTGCGATAATTTAAATTAAGTTTTATAATGTTAGAATTTGGGAAATGCTTTGCAAAATTGATGATGTAACTTACATTTGAACCACGCCATCCGTAGATGCTTTGCCAATCATCTCCCACACAAAAAAGTTGAGTTTCATTCGTGAGTAATAATTTGATCAATTCAACTTGCAAATTGTTTACGTCCTGGAATTCGTCCACAAGAATATATTTATATTTACTTCTATACTTGTTAGCAATATCCGCTTGATTCTGAAATAAGGAAGCGCTTTTTGAAATCAGATCATTAAAATCAAGATAGGATTTATCTGTGCAGTAATTTATATACTTCTCAACAATCGGGATTGACAGTTCATAAAAATGGCGGACTCTTTCGTGCTGATCTTTTTTAGCATTCTCCAATACTAACTTGAAGTCAATATTTTCAACTTTTATCATGTCGGTAATTCGGATGATCTGAACTACAAAATCTTTTACATCTTCATGATAACCATTGAATTCTTCTTTATAGGTAAGAGAAACCGTTTTATGATAGTCATACGGCAAGCGGTTTTTTACAATCTTATCTAAAGAGTGATTGAATAAAGCGGAATCTTTGGTCATGCTTTCATAGGTTTTTACTAACAGCAAATTCCCCTTTTCAAATTGTTCTTCTTTGTTGACCATCGAAAAACTTTTATCGCTAACGTGTTCAATGTAAAGATTAGCATCAGGAATATAGAAGTCAGGATGAAAAGAAAAGTCTTTCACATTGAGCAGCGGTTCATATTCATACTTTATACTGTGCCGATAAAGCCAATCGGCAATAAATTGTTCTGATTTAGAACGGACTTTAGTTCCATCCAATGTTGTGAAATATTTTCCGTCCTTAGTTAAAAACTTATTTGAGGTTTTAGTGATATGAATTTTGTCGATTATATAATCTAAGACGTAACGTTTTAGTCGAAGTAAAAAATCCGTATTCTCACATTGTTCAATTAAAAGTTTATGAACTACTTCAAAGACAGTTTCGGGTGCAACATGTTTCGAAAGCTCATCTTCTTCTTCCCTTTTCTCGTCACCGATTATTCTGAACTTGTTATCAAACTCATTAACACCAAAGTTTCGTAAAACACTGTAACAAAAACTATGAAAGGTTCTGACTGTTAATCCGTCAATCCATTTATATTTTTTTTGTTGGGAAAATCTCTCCTTATCTTTTTCAGCTTTGGTCAAAGACTTATCAACCAAGATGTTTTCGTATTGTTTTGTGGTATCGGCAGAAATGATAAGACGGTCAATCATTTCGTTGGTAGCATTCTTGGAAAAAGTGACCGCTAAAATACTGGAAGGACTTACTCCCTTTTCTTCGATTAAATAAATAATTTTTTGAAGCAGAGTTTTTGTTTTTCCAGAACCGGCACCGGCTAAAACCAAAAGTCTTTTTTCTTCACTGATTACAGCTTCTCTTTGCCGCTCGCTTAAAGCGCTTAAATCTGTTTTGGTCGATTGTTCAATTAAATTATCTTTTAGAATAGTCATCTTTTGTATGTTCCCTTTTTCTTCGGTAAAGTAATCTTTTTTACTTATCGGCTAACCCTCAGCTATAGACAACAATGCCATACTTTTTGCGGCTTACCTGTCAGGCTCTACCGGATTAAAAAATTTCGGTTGCACATTTATAATAGAAACTTGACGATACCAATGTATTGCGCCGGGATATCAATTCGTCTTTCAAGAAAGAATTTTTCAATTCCTACATTTATCCATTCTCTCGAAGTTGTAATATTTTGGAACTGAATAAAATTATCATCTTTTGATTTAACAACTTCATATCCTGACATCTTGATATCAATACTTTCTCTCTCCCCTTTTAGACTCACCGACAAATAAATATCTTTATTTGCGGAATCAATTTTTAGGTCATTAAGATTACCAAAATCCGAGATAAAACTATCGGCGGACTTCTTAAAAAGATGAGAAACTGCTTTGTCTTTAATTTTAGAGAATAGACCCATAAGCTTTTTTAGCAATACTAACCTTAAAAAATTTCTATTAATTGTAAACTTGATTTAATTAAAATTTTATTGAAACCATTCTTTTAATTTTCCTTTTGCTTTATCAACGTGCTCTCTCTTAATATGCGCTGCAACAGCAGCCGTTGCACCGATTAATGCACCTAAATCATCGGCAAATCCTACCAGCGGTGTAATATCCGGAATCGCGTCAGCCGGCGAAATAAAATATCCAAGAGCGCAGAGAATTACTCCTTTTGCCCAAACGGGTGTATCTCCATCGATAAAACAGTAATAGAGTACCAATGCTTTTTCAATTACTTCTTTACCCGCCTTTACAGCAAATTTTTTAATTTTCTTCCAAAACGATTCTTCTGAAAAATCGTTAGAATAGTTGTGAATATCTTCGCTCATCTTTTTCCCTTTCAATTAAATTGTCTTGCAGAGTAGGAAAGCATTTTTGTACAGTCTAATGGATTTTTTCCTACTGCTTTTTAATAAAAGAAATTTTGTTATTGTATTATCTTTTTTTGATTCAAAGTTTGAAGAAAATAAGGAGGAAGGGAACGTATTAATTATCCCGTTTTGTAGTTCTTGCCGGTATATATTTAATAAAGAAATAAAGCAACCTGCTTTCTTGATTATTAGGACAAACGAACTTATAAATGTTTGCTGAAATTACCAAATGCCGGTAAAAAATATTTTAATCATGTAGAGGTTGGTTGGAAGAATTCCGATTAGACAAGTTAGTACCGTAACAGAAATGTTCGTGTAATCCGACCCGACGGATTGTCAGAATATTAATAGGATAAATAAAGCGAAAGAAAGACTGAATGAAAATGAATGGCTGAATGTTTTCCATTCAGTCATACAGTCTTAGTGCGGCGAAGCCGCCAACCAAAGCTTCTTTGATCTCAGAACAAGGATTAACGATTTTTGATTTTAGAAATTTTAAACAAATCGCAAATCGCTATTCATTAATCTTTGTTCTCAAATCTTGACAAAAAAAACAATCCGCCGCGGCGGATAATCGAGGATACTATTCAACCATTCAATCGATGATGAGTGACTCATTAGTTCCGGTTCACAAAATTATTTATTCTGTTGATCTTATACTTGTATTTTTAGTCCAGTTCTTGTTGATTTTGGACGTACACCTCGAATATCAATCAAAATCACACAATATCTTGCTAAAATCTTCCAAAAACCTATTGTTAGGTGATTTTTCTCACGTGTAAGCTTTCATTTCTTCAATGCAAGATAACATTTTTTCAATGCGAGTTGACATTTCTTCAGTGCAAGCTGAGATTTCTTCAGTGCAAGCTGACATTTCTTCAGTGCGAGCTAATATTTCTTCAGTTCGAGTTTTCATTTCTTTACTGTGAGGTGACATTTTTTGCGTACGAGTTCTCATTTCTTCACTGCGAGATGTCATTTCGTCAATGTAAGATGACATTTCTTCAGTGTGAATTCCCATTTCTTCCATGTAACCGTTCAATATTTCATCGTAATATTATTTTCCACAAAAGTAAATACTCAAAATTCCATCACAATATGAGAGGAGTGTTCATCCCCTGATCGTTATTCATTACTATTTTTTATTCTGATTGTTTAAGTATTAAACCACAACGCCGAACAACGCGCCTACACCGGCAGTAAGTCCCATTGCAAGTGCGCCCCAGAATGTTACGCGCAACGCCGCTTTTAAAAGAGGTGAACCGCCAACTTTTGCAGACACCATTCCCAATAACGCCAGAAACAGCAGCGAACTAACCGAAACTGAAGGAATCATAAAAGAAGCAGGAAAAATTAATACGGCTAATAATGGCATAGCTCCACCTACTGCAAATGTGCCCGCCGATGAGAGTGCTGCTTGAACCGGACGCGCTGTTAAAACTTCAGAGATTCCCAGTTCATCCCGTGCATGAGCAGCAAGTGCATCATGCGCCATAAATTGATGCGCAACCTGCGTTGCAAGTTCAGGGTCTAAACCACGGCTGACATAAATCGCAGCCAATTCATCTTTTTCAAACTCGAAATCGCTTTCAAGTTCTAAACGTTCGCGTTCCATATCCGATTTTTCCGTATCCGCTTGCGAGCTGACTGAAATGTATTCTCCTGCTGCCATAGACATAGCTCCTGCAACAAGACCGGCAACACCTGCAATTAGAACACCGCTTGTTGTAGCTTTGGCGGCTGCCACACCTATAATAAGACTTGCAATTGATACGATACCATCGTTAGCTCCCAAAACTGCCGCACGTAACCAACCGATGTGCTGTGTGCGATGCCTTTCTTTATGAAACGAAGCCATTGTCTCTCCTTAAAAAATAAATAATATTGAATAACTTCTTTATCAAAATAACTATTTCTGTTTTCTTTTATTATATCCGTTTTCATCATACGGTTGAAGCTTTTCCATCCACATATCTTCAAACACTTTTAAATCCTCGCTATAGTCGTAAGCAAGATCCTCTTTCGGTTCAAGCGTATCAACAATCTCAAAAATAAAATTCTCGTCGCCGAATTGATTATAATCTTTCTGCAGTTCGCTGTTCATGTGCAAACCGTTTCTTAGTTGAAACTTGAAACTATTTGCTTTGCCATGCAGGTTCAAACTTCTTCCGAGAAATACTTTTCCATTTACCAGATTTTTTATTTGATAAATTCCCATCGGCGGAAGAGTTTGTTTGTATTTATTCTTTAATTCTTTTTTGTCTATCATTTCTTATTTCACTTTTAAAATATAGTTGAGTTGGGTTTCTATTTTTTCAAAAAACTCTTTATATGTTCCCGGCTCTCTTCTATTGATATAAAAAAGCAGCATGCCTATAATAGCATAATGTACAGTATCTTTCATAATAGAAGCGTCAGCAGCGCTCACAATTTTTGTTTTAATGCAATATTCCCATTCATCTTCGCTTAATTTATCCAGGAAAGAATAGATCAATTTTATTGTAGGTTGTTTGTTCGCCAACTCAGTCGTTTTCTCCAGAAAGAATAACTCAAATATCCCCGGGTATTGAATGAAATATTTTACATACGCTTTCGCGATCGCTTTTATTTTCCCCGGACCCGACTGGCTTTTTTTAGTTTCGGTTTTTACAAACTCTTCGCACTCTTCATGGAAATCTACGACACATTCAAAAATCAAATCCTTAACATCTTTGAAATAATTATAGAGAGTAGCGTATGAATAACCCGCACGTTCTGCAATATTCCTGACGCTCAAGCTTTTTAAACCTTCACCTTTTAAAATTTCTTTCGTAGCTTCAATAAAATAACTTTTTATTCTCTGCTCTTGAATTTCTTTGTTTCCCATTTTAATACCGCTTAATTGATTAACGTATTTTATATATTTAACAGTGTTAATATAATGAATGCGAATTAGAAGTCAAAAAGATTTTTACAGCTATGGCTGCTTTCCCGGGGTTACTTAAATCCCAACTCGTTCCGCTTCAGTTGGATTCGTAATTAATTCCTCATTCCTAATTTTTCCTTATATCCTTACACTCACAAGGAATAATATTCAATTTTTCTTAAATGTATGTTGACAAAGAATTTATTTTGTGTTAGGTTTGCCATACTTAAATTATGAAAAAACAAAGACTCCATATTATTACAACTATGTGCACCGGCACCACAAAACCACCGAATAGCGGAAGTTGGTAATCGCATAGTACTATTTAAATGTTTAAAACCGACTTCCTCAAAAGAAGCCGGTTTTTTTTTGTGCATAACTAAATTTGGATAACTAATGAAAATATTAAAGTTCGGGGGCTCATCCGTTGCTTCGGCTGAACGGATAAAAAATGTAATTGAGATAATTAAGTCATCTCTTAAAAAAGAGAAGGATCTTGCTGTCGTTTTTTCCGCTTATCAATCGGTAACCGATAAATTAGTAACAGCCAGTCACCTTGCCGCCGAAGGAAATGCACTTTATTTAGATAATTTAAAGGAATTGGAAAACAGACATCTTGCAATTGCCACGGAATTAATTTCCGTAAGCAAACAAAGCAGCGTTATTGCCAATATAAAATTTCAATTAAATGAACTTGATGATATTCTCCACGGAGTTTTTTTGATTAAAGAATTGTCGTTAAAAACTCTCGATTATATTTTAAGTTTTGGCGAACGACTTTCAGCTTATACCATCAGCGAATGTCTGAATGATAGGAAAATTGCAAATAATTTTTTAGATGCCCGCTCGGTTATAAAAACTGATTCGCAATTCGGAAATGCCCGAGTACTTTTTGATCTCACTAATAAAAATATTCAACAACACTTTTCTGCAAATAAAAAACTTCAGATCGTCACCGGCTTTGTAGCTTCAACAATTGAAAATGAAACTACTACGTTAGGGCGCGGCGGTTCGGACTTCACCGCTTCAATATTAGGCGCTGCTCTTAATGCAAAGGAAATTGAAATCTGGACCGATGTTGACGGCGTACTTACTGCTGATCCGAGAAAAGTGCGGAATGCATTTCCAGTAAAACATTTAACGTTTGATGAAGCGATGGAGCTTTCACATTTCGGTGCAAAGGTAATCTATCCGCCGACAATGCAGCCTGCACATGCAAAAGGAATTCCTCTGCGCATCAAAAATACATTTAATCCTTCTGCGGAAGGAACGCTTATCAGCAAGAAAAAAATTGCAAATGATTTTCTGATAAAGGGAATTTCTTCAATCGATGCTATCTCTTTAGTATTGGTTGAAGGAAGCGGTATGGTAGGTGTTGCCGGTATTGCAGAAAGAATTTTTAGCGCACTGGCGAAAAAACAAATTAACGTTATCATGATTACACAAGCTTCGTCAGAACATTCGATCTGTCTAGCCATTCCGCCGCGTGATAAAAAGAAAGCGAAAGAATCGATAGAGCATGAATTCAAATTAGAATTGATTGAAAAAAAGATCAGCGAAGTAAAAGTTGAAAATGATTTTGCAATTATCGCTATCGTCGGAGAGAATATGCAGAAGACTCCCGGCATCGCAGGACGTGTTTTTCAAGCTCTCGGTAAAAACGGAATTAACATCGCCGCTATTGCACAGGGTTCATCCGAGTTAAATATTTCCGTCGTTATTTCTAAAAAAGATGAAGCCAAAGCGCTCAACGCTTTACACGAAGCTTTCTTTTTATCGAAAACGAAATCACTCCATCTCTTTTTAGTCGGACCTGGATTGATCGGAAAAACTTTTTTAACTCAATTGAAAAATCATCAACTAAAATTAGAAAATGAATTTTCTACTTCCGTGCACGTCTGCGGAATTATCAATACTAAAAAAATGATTTTAAGTAATGAAGGTTTTTCTCTTGATAAATGGGAGAAGGAATTAACTTCTTGCGAAGAAACATCTAACTTGCAAACATTCGTAAACGCAATGAAAGAATTCAATCTACCAAATTCAATTTTTATCGACTGTACTGCAAGCGAAGATGTTGTAAAATATTATCTGGATGTTCTCTCTTCAAATATTTCCGTTGTTACACCTAATAAAAGAGCGAATACAAAGTCTTTCACGTTTTATAAAAAATTACGCGAGACTGCTTCAAAGCATAACGTAAAGTTTTTGTATGAAACAAACGTTGGCGCAAGTTTACCAATTATCGGAACCATTAAAGATTTAGTAAGCAGCGGCGATTCAATTACAAAAATTGAAGGAATTCTTTCAGGTACGTTGAGTTATATTTTTAATTCCTTTAAAGCCGGCAAAAAATTTAGCAACGTAGTTCTCGAAGCAAGAGAAAAAGGTTATACCGAACCTGATCCGCGTGAAGATTTAAATGGAAAAGATGTAGCGCGAAAACTATTGATCCTGGCGCGTGAATGCGGATATCAAATGGAATTACCCGAAATAAAAGTTGAAAATTTGATTTTCCCGAAAGCGCAAAAAGTAAAAACAGTTCCCGAATTTTTCGGCGTGCTTAAAGAGAATGACGATGAGTTTGAAAAGCTTCGTATGAAAGAAGAAAAGGATGGAAAGGTTTTACGCTATATTGCTAAATTGGAAAAAGGAAAAGCAGAGGTCTCGCTGCAAGCAATCGACCGGAATCATCCGTTCTATTTTATGAGCGGAAGCGATAACATTTTAGCTGTTCATACGCTGAACTATCTTAATAGTCCTCTTGTAATAAAAGGACCGGGAGCCGGAGCTGATGTTACAGCCGCAGGAGTATTTGCCGATGTTCTCAGAATTTCAAATTATTTGAGTTAAGGAAAAATAAAAAGGGATACTATGTCAACACAAAAAATAAAAGTAGGAATCTTAGGCGCAACCGGAAGCGTCGGACAAAAATTTATTCAACTTTTAAGCGGTCATCCGTTTTTTGAAATTACGGAAGTCGCCGCTTCGGACCGTTCTGCAGGAAAGAAATACAAAGATGCGGTAAATTGGTTTTTGCCTACTCCTATTCCCGATGCGATTGCTAATCTTACGGTTAAAAATTGTGAACCGAATTTAGAGTGCGGTGTCGTTTTCTCCGGTTTAGATGCAAACATTGCCGGAGAAGTAGAAGAAGCATTTGCCAAAAGCGGATACCATGTTATTTCAAATTCTAAAAATCACCGTTTTGATAAAGATGTTCCTTTACTTATTCCTGAAGTAAATCCCGATCACCTTGGATTAATAAAAGTTCAAAATTTCGGCAAAGGTTCAATCGTAACAAATCCTAATTGCTCAACAATCGGAATGTTGATCGCATTAAAACCGTTGGATGATGCTTTCGGAATTGAACAAGTAAACGTTGTAACGATGCAAGCTTTATCCGGTGCGGGTTATCCCGGTGTTTCAAGTCTTGATATTATTGATAACGTAATTCCGTTTATCGGCGGAGAAGAAAATAAAATGGAAACCGAGCCGTTAAAAATTCTTGGCAATTTTAATGGAAAAGAAATTGAACTTAGCACTTTCAAAATCAGCGCTTCTTGTAACCGGGTTGCAGTCGTTGATGGACATCTTGAATCTGTTCAAGTTAAATTTAAAAATAAACCGACCAAAGAAGAAATTTTTTCTGTTTGGAAAAATTTTAAAGGCGAACCGCAGCAATATGATTTACCGCTTGCGCCGATTCAGCCGATCCATTATTTCTTTGAAGATAAATATCCACAGCCACGCCTGCACAGAGATATTGATAAAGGAATGGCAGTAGCGGTAGGCAGATTGCGCGATTGTAATTTATTTGATTACAAATTTTCAGTCCTTTCACACAACACGGTTCGTGGAGCCGCCGGTGGAGCGATCCTCTGCGCTGAATTGATGAAAGTAAAAGGGTTGCTTTCATAATGAAAAATTTATTTAAAGCAAAAAAAGTAAAAGTCTTCTCCCCCGCTTCCGTTTCAAACGTCGGTTGCGGATTTGATATTTTCGGTTTTGCACTGCATCAGCCCGGAGATGAATTGGTAATGCGAATCGTTGACAAGCCCGGTATTCACATTACAAAAATTACCGGCGATGAACATCATCTACCAAGAGATGCGAAAAAAAATACTGCCGCAGTTTCGCTTCGAGCAATGATGAACGCACTTGAACCAAAGTTCGGAGTTGAGATGGAACTTCATAAGAAAATGCCTTTAGGCAGCGGACTTGGTTCAAGCGCCGCCAGCGCGGTTGCGAGCGTTTTTGCTTTAAATGTTTTACTGAAAAAACCTTTTTCAAAAAATGATTTGCTACTCTTTGCTTTGGAAGGAGAAAAAATTGCCAGCGGAAACATTGCACATGCTGATAATGTTGCTCCCTGTTTGTACGGTGGTTTTACGTTGGTAAGAGGCTGCAATCCTCCGGATGTTATTTCAATACCGGTTCCGGATGATCTCTACTGCACGATCATTCACCCGCACATTGAAATTAAAACCGAGTTTGCCAGGAGAATTTTGCGCTCGCAAATAAAGCTTTCAGATGCCGTAAAGCAATGGGGCAACGCCGCCGCATTAGTTGTCGGTTTGATGAAACCGGATTATGAATTAATCAAACGTTCCATTGAAGATTATATTATTGAACCGATTCGCGGTTCGCTGATCCCGAATTATTTTCTTTTAAAAGAAACAGCTCTCAAGAACAATGCACTCGGATGCAGCATTTCCGGTTCCGGTCCTTCTGTTTTTGCGTTAAGCAGAAGTGAGAAGGAAGCCAAACTTATCGGCACAGAAATGAAAAAAGTGTTTACAAAAATAAAATTGAAAAGCGACACCTTCATTTCAAAAATAAATTATGAAGGACCTAAAATTATTTCTATCTCGGATAACACTTGAAATTTTACAGTACAAATAATAAACAAATACAAGTTCCCTTTCGTGAAGCCGTTCTAAAAGGAATAGCAGATGACGGCGGACTTTTCATGCCGAACGAAATTCCTAAACTTCCGGAAAATTTTTTCCATGATATTGAAAAATATTCTTTTCAAGAAATCGGATTTGAAGTTGCAAAACTTTTTATTGATGATATAAATGAAGTTGATTTACGCACAATAATAAATAATGCAATTTCTTTTCCGGCGCCTCTTGTCAAGTTATCAGAAAACATTTCAATCCTGGAATTATTCCACGGACCGACGTTAGCGTTCAAAGATTTCGGCGCTAAATTTCTCGCCAACCTTTTAACACATTATTTAAAGGATGAGAAAAAAGAAACGCTAATTCTGGTTGCAACTTCGGGCGATACCGGAAGCGCAGTTGCAAACGGTTTCTATGAAAAAGAAGGAATTAAAGTTGCGCTTCTTTATCCAAGCGGAAAAGTAAGTAGAACCCAGGAACAGCAATTAACTACTCTCGGCAAAAATATTTTCGCTTTTGAAATTGATGGTGTATTTGATGACTGTCAACGACTTGTAAAACAAGCTTTCCACGATTCAGAATTAAAAAATATATTTTCGATGACCTCGGCAAACTCAATAAATATTGCTCGATTGCTTCCGCAATCATTTTATTATTTTGAAGCGTACAAACAAGTAAAAGATAAATCGCTCCCGTTTGTAGTTTCTGTTCCAAGCGGAAATTTTGGAAATCTGACCGCCGGATTACTCGCTCAGGCTATGGGATTACCGGTTCATAAATTTGTTGCTGCGGTAAATGCAAATGATGTATTCTTTAATTATTTGCAAAGCGGGAGATTTGAACCGAAGCCATCGGTGCTCACGCTATCAAACGCAATGGATGTTGGAAATCCGAGCAACTTTGCACGCATCATCTCCCTCTTTGAAAATGATGTTAATTTAATTCGAAAGAGAATCTCATGTTCAAGTTTTAATGATGAACAAACTTTATTGGCAATAAAGGAAGTAAAAGAAAAATATCGATATACAGTTGATCCGCATGGGGCAGTTGGTTATTTAGCATTAAAAAAATATCTGCAGGAAACCGGACAAGAAGATGTAAACGGAGTAATTTTAGAAACCGCTCATCCTGCAAAATTTTCTGAAATTGTTGATAAAGTTCTTGAAGAAAAAACTGTGATACCGGAAAGATTATCCGCATGTTTTGAAAAAGAAAAAGTATCAGTAAAGACAATTAAAGATTATGCTTCGTTTAAAGAAGCGCTTGTACGAACTATTTCATAAAGGAAATGCAAATGGAAAATAAAATAATCACCATCCTTGGAAGCGGAAATATCGGACTATCAATTGCAAAGGGTTTAGTGCATGCTCAATTGGTTTCTCCGAAGAATGTAATTTTAACGAGAAGAAATACCGAATTGCTTAAAGAATTTTCGACTCAAGGATTTTCTATTTCAAGCGATAACAAAAAAGCGGTAACGCAAGCCGATATTGTTATTATCGCAGTTCAACCGCAACAGCTAAATGATTTATTGCTTCAAATAAAACCGTCTCTGAAAGCGAAAAAGCATACGGTTATTTCCGTGGTTTCCGGAGCTTCTATTGCTGCCATGAAAAAAATTCTCGGTGGACAAATAAAAATTGTTCGCGCTATGCCAAATACTGCAATAGCTATTCAAGAATCAATGACTTGCTTATCCTCCGATTCAACCGAAGCACTAACCTACGCGGAAAAGATTTTTAACGCGCTTGGCAGCAGTTTAATAATCAAAGAAGAATTGATGGGACCTGCAACCGCATTATGCGCCTGCGGGATAGCATTTTTCCTTCGCGCAATTCGTGCCGCCTCACAAGGAGGAATTGAAATCGGATTTCATTCCGAAGAAGCTATTATGATGGCTTCGCAAACTGCAAAAGGAGCGGCCTCTCTTCTTTTAGAAAATAAAAATCACCCTGAAAGTGAAGTTGACAAAGTAACTACTCCGAGAGGAATAACTATTTCAGGCTTAAACCAGATGGAACATAACGGCTTTAGTTCGGCGTTAATTAAAGGAATTGTAACTTCCGCTGAAAAAGCTGCCAAGATTTATTCATAAATATGCAATCTTGACAAAAAAGTATTTGACAAATGAACTTTCGTGCATTATCTTTGCACCTACTAAAATGAAAAACAAAAATTTAAATATCGAAATTAAAAATATGGCAATGTGCCTCTGTTGTATGATGATGTGTTCATCAACTCGGATGGTCTCAGCCTAAACGTTCTAATATTTTAATTGAAGCCCTTCCGAAGTGAAAACTCGAGAAGGGCTTTTTTGTTTGTTCTTATAAAAATAAAAAAACTCTTATCGAGAAAGGTTGAGGGAACAGGCCCTATGAAAACCTTAGCAACCATCACGCTCGTCGTGAATTTTGGTGCTACTTCCTGCCCGTTCCGGGTTATTCCGGAAATTGTGGAAAGATGAGAATCAGGTATTAAACCTCTTCAGAAATCTTTTCCGAAGAGGTTTTTTTTTGTCTATAACTGAAAATAAAACAATAAATAAAAACAAAGAGGTAACAAAATGAGTGCTGAACAAAAACCAAGAAACTTCAGATTTGAAACGCTGCAACTGCACGCCGGACAAACAGTAGATACTGCAACTAATTCCCGTGCAGTCCCGATCTATCAAACTGCGTCATACAATTTTAACAACGCTGATCATGCAGCAAATTTATTCGGATTGAAAGAATTCGGAAACATTTATACGCGGATTATGAATCCGACAACGGATGTTTTTGAAAAACGAGTCGCCGCGCTTGAGGGTGGAGTTGCCGGCTTAGCAACTGCATCAGGACAAGCTGCCCAGCTTGTTGCAATTACTACAATTGTGCAAGCCGGAGAAAACATCGTTTCCACCAGTTTACTTTACGGCGGAACATATAATCAATTCAAAGTTACTTTTCCGAGATTAGGAATTGATGTTAAATTCGTTTCCGGTGATTCACCTGAAGAATTTGAAAAACTAATCGATGCTAAAACAAAAGCTCTCTATCTTGAAACTATCGGCAATCCAAGATTAAATGTCGCAAACATAAAAGAGATTGCCGATGTAGCCCACAAACATAATATTCCCCTTATCGTTGATAATACTTTTGGAGCGGCAGGCTTTATTGCAAGACCAATTGACCACGGTGCTGACATTGTTGTTGCTTCCGCGACCAAATGGATTGGCGGACATGGAACTTCTATCGGCGGTGTAATTGTTGACTCTGGTAAATTTAATTGGGGCAACGGAAATTTCCCGATTTTCACTGAACCGAGTCCAGGTTATCATGGATTAAAATTCTGGGAAATATTTGGCGCTGATGGACCGTTTGGAAACATTGCTTTCATTATCCGCGCTCGCGTTGAAGGTTTAAGAGATTTAGGTCCTTGCCTAAGTCCTTTTAATGCTTTTCTTCTTCTCCAAGGATTGGAAACACTTTCATTAAGAATTGAAAGACATGGACAAAATGCGTTGGAATTAGCAACCTGGTTGGAAAAACATCCGCAAGTAGCATGGGTTTCTTATCCCGGATTAAAATCTCATCCGTACCATGAAAACGCAAAGAAATTTTTACGCAACGGATTGTTTGGTTCGGTTTTAACCTTTGGAATAAAGGGCGGACTCGAAGCAGGCAGAACATTCATCAATAATGTTCAACTCTCAAGTCTTTTAGCAAATGTCGGCGATGCAAAAACGTTGGTTATTCATCCGGCTTCAACTACACACCAGCAGTTAAGCGAAGCTGAGCAGAAAGAATCCGGTGTAACGGCTGATCTGATCCGCGTCTCCGTTGGTCTTGAACATATTGACGACATTAAGGAAGATTTTGAAGAAGCTTTAAAAGCAACTTTAAAACAATAATTTATTTCACCAGGCTGTTTCATCTGCAAAAGATGGGACAGCTTTATCAAAGTAATTTTTATGGAAACAAAAACATTAAAAAAAACTGCAGCACGAACACAGTTTGTGAACTTGTTTAATGATGGAAGTCCTTTTTATCTTGAGTCTGGAGAGACTTTGTCGGAAGTTGATGTTGCTTATCAAACTTACGGTGAGCTTAACAGCAGCGGAACGAATGCTATCCTCGTTTGTCATGCGTTAACCGGTAATGCACATGCGGCAGGAAGAATTGATGAAGTCGAAGTTGAAAATACAAAAAAACATGAATTCCTTTTTAAGTACAACAAAATGAACTTACATAAGGTAGGTTGGTGGGATTCACTGATCGGACCGGGAAAAATTTTTGACACAGAAAAATATTTTGTGATTTGTTCAAACTTTCTCGGCGGCTGTTACGGCACAACTGGTCCATCCTCTCTCGATAAACAAACCAATCAACAATACCGTATGACATTTCCCCAATATTCAGTAAGAGATATGGTGAAAGTTCAAAAAGAATTATTGAACGCGCTCGGAATAAAAGAACTTGTAACCGTTTCCGGTGGTTCCTTGGGAGGTATGCAAGCGCTTGAATGGGCGATCATGTTCCCCGATTTTGTTAAGTCCGTTATTCCCATTGCAACAGCGGCTCAGCATTCCGCATGGGCAATCGGCTTTAATACACTTTCAAGACAAATAATTTTAAATGATCCCGAGTGGCAAAGCGGAAATTATTTAGAACAACCAAAGGGACTTTCATCTGCAAGAATAGCTGCAATGATCAGTTACCGCGCTCCGGAAGATTTTAATCTGAAATTCGGAAGAGAAATTGATCCCGATAGATATCGGGGCAAAAATCATTTTGGTACGCAATTTCAAGTTGAAAATTATTTACTTTATCAAGGCGAAAAACTTGTTAGAAGATTCGACGCCAACACCTATTTGTATATCACCAATGCAATGGATACACATGATGTTGCGGTACGAAGAGGAACGCTTGAAGAATCACTGGGAAAAATTTCGGCAAAATGTTTAAGCATTGGTATTTCATCCGATATACTCTACCCGCCGGACGAACAAAAAAGTATCGCTTCACAAATTAAAGACGCAGAATACGAGGAAATTGATTCTCCTTTCGGGCACGACGCCTTTTTAATTGAATTTGAACAAGTAAGTAATTTTATTACCAATTTTTTTCGCAAAAACAGTCTCTGAGCAAATTCTTTAAGTGAAGAAAATTCTCTATTTTTGAAATAAGAAATAGTATTTTTTTTACATATTGAAAGAAGGCGAAATGAATTTTGAAGCCCTAAAAGGTTTTCACGATCCATGTTTTGTACTTGCAGAAAACGGAACTATCTTAAAATTGAATGAGGCGGCTTTACAATTTTTTCCACCGACCAAAAGTAAAATTATCGGGGAAAAGTTTTCTAAAATCCTTGCACCTGCTTCCATTTTAAAATTTGAAGATGAATTTTCTTCTTCATTTAAAAACAATACCTCTACCGAATTTGAAATTACCATGCAGTCCTTTGACGCAAATATTTACGATGTAAATATTTTTATCTCTCCATTTATAAGTGAAAAAAATGGGAAAAGAAATATCCTTCTTGTGGGAAAAGATTTTACCTCGGAAAAGAAAAAAGAATCTGAGTTTTTACGGTTCTACACCGTAGCTCAAAATACGGTAAATCCTTTGCAGATCACCGACTTGAACGGCAAAATGATTTACATTAATCCGGCATTTGAACGGTCGAGTGGTTATAAAAAAGATGAATTGATCGGACAAAATCCAAATATTTTCGGAAGCAAAAAACATTCAAGTGAATATTGGGAATCAATGTGGCAAACTATTTCTTCAGGCAAAGTTTGGCTTGGCGAAGTTGAAAATAAAAAGAAAAGCGGAGAACCTTTCCATACGCGGTTATTAGTTTCTCCGATCATCGACGAAACAAAAAAAGTCATTGGCTACTTTGGCATCCATCACGATCTTACCGACAAAAAAATTCTTGAGAAGCAACTGATCCACACACAGAAAATGGAAAGTATCGGAACACTTGCTGCGGGAGTCGCGCACGAAGTCGGCAACCCGCTTGCTTCAATTTCTGCATTGGTACAAATTGTTCAACGCGAAACCGAAGATAGTTTTATCAAAGAAAAACTTGAACTCGTAAAAAAACAAATTACACGTATCTCTAAAATTATCCGTGATCTAGTTGATTTTTCTCGCCCATCGGATTATGAATTAAAGTCCACCGATATTAATGATAATTTAAAAGAAGCGATTGAAATTGTAAAAGTCGGTAAAAAAACAAAAGACATAAATTTTATTTCTCATTTGGATGAATCCCTCCCACTCGTTCCGTTAATAGCTGATCAAGTGCAACAAGTTTTTGTTAATATTTTAATAAACGCAGTTGATGCCATCGCTGAAAAAAAGGAAAAATTCAGAAACGAAGAAGAATCTTTTATCAAAGTTACTACATCAATAAAAGATGCAACTATTAAAGTGGTTTTTGATGACAATGGAATTGGCATTCCCGAAGAATCTCTTACCAAAGTGTTTGAACCTTTCTTCACTACAAAAAAAGAAGGAAAAGGAACCGGACTTGGACTGTGGGTAAGCTACGGAATTATCAAAAGTTCTCACGGTGATATAAAAGTTGAAAGCGTTTATAAAAAAGGGACGAAATTCATTATTAACTTCCCTCTGAATTTAATACTATAAAGGAAACAGATGTCTGGAAAAATTCTTGTTGTTGATGACGAAAAAGATATAAATGATTCGCTTTCTTTCATTCTCGGGAAAGAAGGTTATCTCGTCGAACAAGCCGAAAACGGAAAAGTTGCTTACGACAAAATTTTAAACGACTATTATGATTTAGTTATCACGGATATTGAAATGCCGATGATGAAAGGAACTGAATTATTAGAAAAAATTTCGGCAATTACACCGCAAACTTCTGTAATCATGATTACCGCTTACGGCTCGCTCGAAACAACTATCAAAGCTTTGCGTAACGGAGCTCAAGACTATATCCTAAAGCCGATTGAGTTTGATGAAATCCTTTTTAAAATAAAACGTCTTTTCGAAATGAAATCTCTCATTTCCGAAAATCAACTTTTACGAAAAGAGATTCAACGTAATTATGATTTCTCTGAGCTTGTCGGTAAATCTCAAGCCATGCAAAAAGTTTTTGAAATGATTCAGACAGTTGCAGAAACAGAAAGCACCGTTCTTATTACAGGAAACTCCGGAACCGGCAAAGAACTTGTTGCGCGTGCAATCCATTTCAACAGCAAAAGGAAAAACAAACCGTTTGTTGCCGTAAACTGCGGCGCTATTTCAGAAAACTTAATTGAAAGCGAACTGTTCGGACATAAACGGGGAGCGTTCACCGGCGCTATATCAGATAAAGAAGGATATTTAAAAGCCGCCGACGGCGGAACACTTTTCCTCGATGAAATAAGTGAAATGCCTTTGCAGCTTCAAGTGAAACTTCTTCGCGTTATTCAAGAAAAAGAAATCACGCCGGTTGGAACAACCTATTCCATTCCTATTAATGTCCGTTTTGTTGCCACCACCAATAAAATTTTACAAACTGAAGTTGCATCAGGTAGATTCCGGGAAGATTTATTTTATCGCTTAAATGTAGTTGAACTGAATCTCCCTTCTCTAAAAGAAAGACAGGAAGACATTCCTCTTTTAGCTGATCATTTTATAGATAAATACCGAAAAGAAATTGGGAAAAATGTAAAAGGGATTGATAGTTCAGCTATGCGGGCATTGCTGCATTACGATTGGAGAGGCGAGGTGCGTGAATTAGAAAATATTATTGAGCGCGCAGTAATTTTTGCAAAAAATGAATTTATTACCGTAGAAGATTTACCACAATCCATGCACTTGTTAAAAGACATCCATATTCCCGAAAAAACCGGTTCTCTTGATGATTTTATTAAAAAAGTTGAAAAGGAATTTATTCAAAAGTCTCTTGAAACGAACCAGTTTGATAAAGATAAAGTCGCCAAGCAACTTAACCTCGGGCTTTCAACTCTTTATAGAAAAATTAAAGATTACGGACTGGAACAATAATCCGACTTATTTTTCTGAACCAATTATGTGTAGTTTTAAAAACTTAAATGAATATCGAATAACGAACAAAGAATTAGAAATTTAAAAGTAAATAAGAGTAAGTGTTCGACTTACGAGCAACATTTTTATTTCATCGTTCGATATTCCTTGTTCGTTATTCATTATTCCATTTGAGGTTGTGATACTTCACATTTGAACGACAATTTTCAGATTTCATCATACGCTCCGTTTTATGTTCATTCCACTAAACATCTTTGCACTTATTACTATACAGTTCAAATCAATTTCTTATTCAACCACCCAATTTTAACCTGATAAATTAGGCTCGGAATTTGCTATTTTACTGTAAGAAGAAAAAGGAAATTAGCCATGAAAAAATATTTTTTACCAGTTGCAATTGTAGGTGTAATGTTTTCTCTTTACGGATGTTACACGCAAGTCGATTTTCGTGATCGTCATCAAGATGATTACGAATATTCTCACGATCAAGACCGGAATGACAATTATTCCGAGAACGATTCTGATAACTACTCCAACGGAGAATCGGATGTTACCGTAAACAATTATTATGATGGATACTATCCCGGTTATCGAAGATATCTTTGGCATAATTACTATCCCTCTTTTTCAATAGGTTATTCATACGGATCGTATTGGGATCCTTTCTGTTATGATCCTTGGTATTATGGATATTATCCGGCTATTCCCGTTATCGCTTATTATTCCCCTTATTACTATGACAATTATTATTATGGTGGTTACTACAACAATTCATATTGGAACGGTGGCTCAATTTACAAAGAAAGAACGAACACATCCTACCGCTTACGAAATAATGACGGCGGAAGAGGAACAACTACACTAAGAGACAGGTCAACAAGAGACCTCATCCAAACATCTTTAAGCAGAGACAGACAAAGAACTGAAAGTTTGAAAAGAGATGTAATTCAAACAACCCGTGAAAGTTCTCCGGTACTTCGAAACAGAGATAACAAAAATACCGGTAGAGATAGAACAATTATTCCAACCGACAGAGCGAAACGAGCATCAGAAGTTGACGACGCAATAAAAAATAGAAGAAGTTCAGATCAACCGGCAACAAGAAACCAGGATATTATTCGAAAGGATAAAAGATCTACCGATACTAATCCTGATGAAATTAGAAAAGCTACGCCTGAACGAAAAGATTCCGAATCACCGGCTGTAAATACCGATAGAAGAAAACCGGAGTCAGCTTCGCCAAGCAGAGGTAATTCAA
>Ga0172379_10004641_pt1 | contig 19975 bp, 14 predicted proteins | sample GrowelOW334metaG_FD_119756 | JGI IMG/M metagenome (GOLD analysis project Ga0172379, IMG submission 119756) | Groundwater microbial communities from an aquifer near a municipal landfill in Southern Ontario, Canada - Groundwater well OW334 metaG | ecosystem: Environmental > Aquatic > Deep...
GAACGACTCATCGAGTCCGCCTCCACCTCGGGGAAACCGCTCCTGCTCTCGGCGGTCAACTGGGCGGAAATCTACTACTCCATGGAACGTGCGGGCGGACGGCAGGCGGCGGACGAGGCGGTTGCCGACCTTGCCACCCTGCCGATTGACGTGGTGGGCGTGGGCGACGACCTCAAGCTGGCGCGGCTGGCCGCGCAGTTCAAAGCCCGCTTCAAGATGAGCCTGGCCGACGCCTTTGCCGCCGCGCTGGCCAAGGAGAAGAAGGCCGAACTCGTCACCGGCGACCCGGAGTTCAAGGCGCTGGAGAAGGAAATCAAAATCAACTGGCTGAAGTAGCCTGCGTTCCCACCCCTTCCGTTCCACCTTCCCATTCTCCGCTCGCCCATAACTTGGGTTCCGGTTACTCACTCACATCCGCACTCACCTGACCGAACATGACATCGCGGTGAAACTCCAGATATGGGTGCGATTCGGGATGAACTTCTCGCAGTTGAAGGTCGGGCGTGATGTGCATGCGACGTTGGTCGTCAGCCCGCCAATTGTGCGACACGAGCATACGACCGTCATTTCGGAACGTGATTAACCCTTCGTTGAATAGCGCATCAAGATTCGGGATCAACAAAAGGCCGTTGAAGTGGTCCACCTTCTCCTTCACGTTGGATTTAGCCCACGGTTTGATGTGGCTAGAACGTAGCACACGAGGTTCCTGCACATTCGTTACAGCACAAGAACCTTGCCAAAGGCGGAGCAAATTCCCTCGGAACAACCTCTGCGCGATGCCGCGGCTCTTGGTTGTGACCGCGCGGTCGATGCTGTTCATGCCGGCTTCGCTTATGACAGCATAGTCAGCCGGCTCCTCGGCCAACTGCATTGGCTCGGCGGGTGTAAATTCAGTGGCAATCGCCACAACATTGAAAACGAAAACACTTGGTCGGTCGGTGAATCGGTTGCATCGGACCATGACCACCTAGCCGTGGTAGGTGAATGGCGTCAGACGGTTGTCGCGGTAGAACAGATGAATCTCCTCGCCGTTGCGCGATGCATTTACTATTCGGTCGTCCGAGCCGTGTCCTTTTTCGCCGTCCCAAAACAACAAGTCGCCGTCGAGGAAGTTGTTGTATGGGGTCATCCATCCCAGCCTTTCCCGAGTGACGAACAGAAATATCTGACCAACGCTCTTGGGTGTGAAAACACCGCGACCGATGGCTTGGAACCCAGCCAAGCCCCACAGTTGGGCCAAGACCTTGCGGTCATAGCCCTTACCAATCTCCAGTGGCTCTGAAAAGCGTGACATCGAAACGCGGCTCAACCCGTTCGTCAGCCAGTTGGGTTGAAGCGCACGGGACGGCGGCGCTACGATGCCAGGTTACGCACTCAACACAAGCGCACGAAACAGACCGGCAAACTCCCCATGCCTGACGAGTTCACCAAGGCCAAGCGGAGCGACGTGATGTCGCGCATCCGGTCGCGGGGGAATTGAGGCTGGCAGCGTGCGGGGTGGTGTGGCAGTTTCCGGCGTGTGCCGCGCAAGATTCGCCAGTTGGTCGCCGACCTTGAGCAGGCGGGATTCGTCCTCGTGCCGGGCGGCAAGGGGTCTCATCGCAAGTTCCGCCACCCGAAGTTTCCCGGTGCGGTGATGCTCAGCGGCCAGAGCGGCGACGACGCGCATCACTATCAAGAGAAGCAAGTTCGCAACGCCATCCGCGAGGCCACCCAATGAAAGCGCAAGACCAGTATCTCAAGTTCGTCCGGTGGGAGGAAGCCGACCGGCTGTATGTGGGTTATTGCCCGGACCTGTTCCCTTGGGGCGGTGTCTGCCACGGAACGACCGAGGCGGTGGCTTACCGCCAGCTCTGCGCGCTGGTGGCCGACGAGGTGCGGGAGTTGCAGCGCGCGGGGAAGGAACTGCCGCCGTCCAGCACCCGCCCGATGCGCGAAGCGGTCCCGGCGTAAGCCTGGCCGGCATGAAGGCGGTGGAGGTGTGAGGACGGCTGGGAAACGTTCAACATCCAACGCCGAACGCCCAAAGTTGAACGTTCAAAGTTGAGCGTTGGACGTCGGATGTTTTCCTTCTCGGTTCACCACCTGGATGCTTTCTGTCCCCCTTGCCGGGCTTTGGCGCGTCCCGCCTGTCTGCCATTCGGAACTGAGAAGTGCCTCCGCGCAGGACCGTCCTTCATGCGTTCATGATGGATGAATTGCATTCAGGTCGAGGATGCAAACATAGCCTTGGCCAAACGGGCGGGCAGGGTGTTTTTTGTCCCCCGTGGTGGAACAACCAGCCCTGCCCAGTCCTTCGGCGGCCATGCCTTGCACCAGCGCGGCAGGCCGGACACCGTTCTTCCCGACGTTTGCACCCGGCGGCGGTCCGGCCGGCGGCGCGACGGCGGGAGTGATGCCCGGCCAGTGGCTGCTCTGGTGGCAGCCGGCGTGGATTTTCGAGACCGGCTGGTTCTTCACGATGGGCGTGGCGGACATGGTGATGACGGCGACGCTGCTGGGCACCGGGCTGGCGGTTGAAATCAACCCCATGGCCCGGTTCTTCCTGTCTGCCGGCGGCCTGCACGGGCTGGTCGGCTACAAATGCACGATGCTCGCGCTCGTGTCCGCATGCACGCAGCTGATCGCGCTGCAACGCCCCCGGACGGCGAAGGTCCTCTTGCACGCCGGCATCTGGGTCCAGCTCTTGGTGGTGGTTTACAGCGTGGTGCTGCTGATGTTGATGACACTGGTGGACGACTGATACCGACCCTGTGTGAAGGTTGGTGGAACTGGCACCGGCGGCCAGTTACTCCTTCTCCCTTCGCGGAGCGAGGGGAGCAAGGTGGCCGCAGGCCGGATGAGGGGTGTGCCACCCACGCCGGCGCGGCCAACCCCTCACCCCGGCCCTCTCCCCTTGCTCCGCAAAGGGAGAGGGAGGAACGCAGTTTCCTGCGCTTGGATTCAACCAGATTTCACCGGTAATTGGTATGACTCCCCCCCGCGACTCCGGGAACAGGGGCTTGGGTCCATCTCAATTTCTTGCAAGCATCCAGACGAAGGGACCCTCAGCTATCGCGAAGCGATGCCAGCGATTAGCCGGGGGTAAGGAGCCTGGCGACGCCACCCCCCGGAATCCGGGTGCCTGGCGACCCGACCCCGGCAGGGGTCGCAGCCGGTTCGTTCGCTCCGGGCTGGCACCCCTTCAGGGTGCCTTCTTTTCCCCGCATCTGACCGGGGGTATCGCCTGGCTCACCCCCCGGCTAATGGCTGTCAGCCCTCCGGGCTGCAAGAAAGTGAGATGCGCCCGGGGCTTGAGTTGCTTCGCCTTCTGTTGCGGCGAGGGCCGGCGCCTGTCATCTTCGTCCCAGCATGAAGTCCAGCCGCCGTCGTTTCCTGGGGAGTGTTGCCGCCGCCGGTCTTGCCATCGGTGTGCGCGGTGCGGATGCCGCGCCGCGCCTGCGCGTTGCCGTGATCGGGCACACCGGCCGTGGTGACTACGGGCACGGACTGGACACGATGTGGCAGCACCTGCCGGAGACGGAGCTGGTGGCCGTGGCCGACCCGGATGCGAAGGGCCTCGCCTCCGCGCAGCGACGGCTCGATCTCAAAAGAGGTTTCGCCGACTACCGGCAGATGCTGGCCGAGGCGAAGCCGGACATCGTCGCCATCGGCATGAGGCATGTGGACCAGCATCGGGACGTGATCCTCACTGTCGCCGCGTCGGGCGCGCGCGGCATTTACATCGAGAAGCCGTTTTGCCGCACGCCGGCCGAGGCGGACGAGATTGTGGCCGCCTGCGAGAAGGGGAACGTGAAGCTCGCCCTCGCGCATCGCAACCGCTGGAATCCGGCGCTGCCGGTCATCGAGCGGCTGGTGAAGGAAGACGCCATCGGGCGGTTGCTGGAATTTCGGGCGCGCGGGAAGGAAGACACGCGCGGCGGCTCGCTGGACCTGTGGGTGCTGGGTTCGCACCTGCTGAATCTGGTCTGCTACTTCGGCGGCAAGCCCGTCGGATGTTCGGCAACGATTCTGCAAGACGGCCGGCTCGTTGCACGTGCGGACGTGAAGGACGGCGCGGAAGGCGTCGGACCGCTGGCGGGCAACGAGGTCCACGCGCGATTCGACATGGAGCGCGGCGTGCCGGCTTTCTTCGACTCCGTGGCGAAGGCGGGCGTGCCGGCCGCCGGCTTCGGCCTGCAACTGGTCGGCACGAAGGGCATCATTGACCTGCGCATAGACCAGGACCCCGTGGCGCATCATCTCGCCGGCAATCCCTTCCGCCCCATGAAAGAGCCGCGCGCCTGGGTGCCGATCAGCACGGCGGGCATCGGCCGGCCGGAGCCGGTCGCCGAGATGGGCAGGCAGGTCATGGGGCATCTGGTCGGCGGGCGCGACCTGCTCGCCTCGATTCGCGAGGATCGCCAGCCGTTGTGCGGCGCACGCGACGGGCGGACGACGGTGGAAATGATTTCCGCAGTGTTCGAGTCCCATCGCCAGCAAGGCCAGCGCGTCACCTTCCCGCTGGCGTTGCGGGACAATCCTTTGACACGACTGTGAGTGGCGAACGCGAGTTGAAGCAACGCAACGCGGCCTATGCCAAAACGTCCAACGCTCAACGTTCAACTTCCAACCTTCAACAGACCGCAGTCGTCCAACGCGCGCAGCTTTGAACGTTGAGCGTTTAGCTTTTTCCCATTCATGAACGAAACCACCACCACTTCGCGCCTCTCCCACGCCGACCTTCACCAGCTTCAGCGCTGGAACACGCCAACCATCTACAACGGCTGGGAGCAGATCACCAGGCACGACCGCACCCGCGACGGCATCAACATCGAGGAGACGCGCGACTTCATGCCGCAGATGGGGCCCATGGTTGGCTACGCGGTCACGCTCGTCATCGAGCCGAGCAACCCGGCGCACAAGGACAAGACCGGGGCCTTGAGCGACTACCGGCGTTACGTCGCCAGCGTGCCGGGGCCGAAAATCGTCGTGGTGCAGGACCTCGACAAGCCACGCGTCATCGGCTCGTTCTGGGGCGAGGTGAACGCGAACACACACCGCGCGCTGGGCTGCGTGGGCACCATCACGGACGGCGCGGTGCGCGACCTCGACGAGATGACCAACGCGGGCTTCAAGGCGCTCGCCCGCCGGCTGTGCGTGGGCCACGCGTGGGTCACGCCGGTGCGCTGGGGCTGCGCGGTCGAGGTGTTCGGCCAGCGCATCGAGCCGGGCCAGCTCATCCACGCGGACAAGCACGGCTTCTTCGCGGTGCCGAGGGAGGACGAGCCGCGCCTGCTGGAGGCCGCGCGCTTCATGGACGGCAACGAGTGCAACACGGTCATCGCGGCCGCGCGCGCGGCGACGGGCAAGCCCTTCGAGCAGGTGCTCGGCGAAATGGACGCGGCGGGGGCGGCCTTCGGAGATGCGGCGAAGAGGAAGTTTTCCAGCGGAGGCGAATGGTAAACCCGCTTCGAATATCTGGCGTGATGACCACCGCGCTGGCCGCCTGTTCCGCATTCGCCGCCGATCCGGCGGGCTGGTCAAAGGTGCCTTCGATTCCGGACAAGGAAGGCTTCGCCTCGATGTTCGCGGGTGTGAGCGGCGGAGCGCTGCTCGCGGCGGGCGGCGCGAACTTTCCCGACAAGAAGCCGTGGGAAGGCGGGAGGAAGACCTGGCATGACACGGTCTTCGTGCTGAAGAAGCCCGACGGCGCGTGGAAGGTCGCGGGCAGGCTGCCGCGCCCGCTTGGCTACGGCGTGGGCGTGACACATGCGGACGGAGTCGTGTGCGTCGGCGGCAGTGATGCCGACGGGCATCGGGCGGAATGCTTCCGGCTCGAATGGCGCGACGGAAAACTGGACATGAAGCCGTTGCCACCGCTCCCGCGTGGGGTCGCGAACATGAGCGGCGCGCTGCTGGGCGACATGCTCTACATCGCCGGCGGCATCCTGAAGCCCGACTCCACCAGCACGCTGAAGACCTTCCACGGGCTCGACCTCGCCGCGAAGCAACCCGCATGGCGCGAACTGGAGCCGTGGCCCGGCCCGGCGCGCATGCTCGCGGTCGCGGCGGTGCAGGACGGCTCGTTCTTCCTTGTGAGCGGCGCAGATTTGTCAGCCGGGCCGGATGGCAGGCCGGTGCGGACTTACTTGAAGGACGGCCATCGCTTCACGCCGGGCAAGGGCTGGAAACGCATCGCCGATCTGCCGCGCGCCGCCGTGGCCGCGCCTTCGCCTGCGCCGACCTTCGGCAGGACGCAGTTTCTCGTTGTCAGCGGCGATGACGCTGGACAACTCGCCGTCGCGCCAACCGAGCACAAGGGCTTTCCGAAGAGCGTCCTCGCCTACGATGCCCGCGCCGACCGCTGGACCGAGGCCGCCCCTGCCCCCGCGCCGCGCGTGACCGTGCCGACGGTGCAGTGGAATGGCGCGTGGCTGGTGGTAAGCGGCGAACAAAAGCCCGGCATTCGTTCGCCGGAAGTTTGGAGATGGCGACCATGAAACAGTTGGTCGCCCTCACATTGCTGACCTTCACAGGCGTTGCCGCCGACCTGCGCGTCAGCACCGACTTCGAGGGCGGTTCCGCGAAGGTGGAATCCGTGGACCAGGCGGCGCGCATCGTCCGTTTCATGCCCGATGGCAATCCGCAGCGCGGCTGGACGTGCTGGTGGTATGTGCGCGTGGACGGCGTGGCGAAGGATGAGCGCGTCACGCTGAGCCTTGCGGGCAGCGACCGGCCGACACGCAACAACGGACAGGACACCGGCAAGCCGCTCGCCGCGAGCTGGGCGATGCCCTCGCGCGCGACGTTTTCCTCGGACGGCAGGATCTGGAGGCACACCGCGCCCGGCAAGCGCGAGGGCGCGCGCATCCTCTACGAAGTCACCGGCACCGGCGGCCCGCTGTGGGTTGCGTGGGGGCCGCCCTTCACGCCGCGCGGCACGGAGGCGCTGCTGGTTGAAGTGGAAAAGAAGCTGCCCGCCGCGAAATCCTTCGAGCTGGCGCGCACCCGCGAAGGCCGGCCCGTGCGCGGCCTGCGAATCAGCGAGGCCGCCACGCCCAAGCCGCCGGGCATCTGGGTCCACGCGCGGCAGCACGCGTGGGAGAGCGGTGCGTGCTGGGTTGCGCGCGGCTTCACCGAATGGCTGGTGAGCGATGACGCGGACGCGCGCTGGCTGCGCGGCCACGCCGAGGTGTTCATCGTGCCCATCATGGACGTGGACAACGCCGCCGCCGGCAACGGCGGCAAGGAGGCCGCGCCCCGCGATCACAACCGTGATTGGGATGAGAATCCGGTCTATCCCGAGGTCGCCGCCGCGCAGCGGCGATTGCGCGAACTGGCCAGGGAGAACCGGCTCGACATGTTCCTCGACCTGCACAACCCGGCCGCTGGTGATCTGCGCCCTTTCTTCTTCATCGGCCCGTGGGAACTGCTCACGGAGCCGGGGCGCGTGAACCGCACCAACTTTCTCGCCGCGGCAAAGGGCCGCATCGCTGGCCCGCTGGTGCTCGACGACAAACCGCGCATCACCGGACCGGCCTATCACCCGCTCTGGAAACAGATCAGCGGCCAGTGGGTGAACGCCAACGGCAATCCTCACACCGTCTCCGTCTGCCTTGAAACCTCATGGAACACCCCGCACAGCACGACGGAGGGTTACCGCATCGTGGGCCGCCAGCTTGGTCTCGCGGTGGCGGATTGCCTGCGGGCAAGAAAACAGTGAGCGGTTTGCAGAGAGGAGGGCTTCCATGGTGGGCGTGTTGGTCCCGGGCTGCTGTCCGCTTGCTTGCGGACCGCGTGCATGGCAACAATCCGCCCGTTTTCAACTGCCTGCTCAAAGCCGCATATCTATGAAGCGTCCGGTCTCCTTCGCCGCAGCAAGTCTTCTCGCCGTCCTTTTCATCGTCAGCACCACGACGGCGGCTCCCGCCCCGTTGGAACTCCAGCCCGGCGATCACGTCTGTCTCATCGGCAACTCGCTGGCCGAGCGGATGCAGCATGACAACCACTGGGAGACGCTCCTTCACCAGCGCTTCCCCAAGCACAACCTCGTCGTCCGCAACCTCGCCTTTCCCGCCGACGAGGTGGACATCAAGACCGAGCTGGTCATTGAGAACTCCTCTTACTCGAAGGGCGACAAGGTGCTCCCCGCGCGGCTGCGTTCGCAGAATTTCGGATCGCCGGACCAGCACCTGGCCTTCAGCAAGGCCTCTGTCGTGCTCGCGTTCTTCGGCTTCAACGAGTCTTTCGCCGGTCCGGACGGCGTGGCGAAGTTCAAGGCGGACCTCGCCCATTTCGTGGACCACACGCTGAAGCAGAACTATTCCGGCGGCGGCGCGCCCCGGCTCGTGCTCGTCTCCCCCATCGCCCACGAGAATCTCGACAACCCCAACTACCCCGACGGCAAGGCCAGCAACGCCAACCTCAGGCTCTACACCGAAGCGCTGGCCGGGGTGGCGAAGGAGAAGGGCATCCCGTTCGTGGACCTCTTCAACCCGACGCTCAAGGCCCATGCCGGCTCCCGCTTCAAGTTCACGCACAACGGCGTCCACCTGAACAGCGACGGTCACAAGGCCGTTGCTCGGATGCTCGACGAAGGGTTGTTCGGCAGGGCCGGCGCGCCAAGGGACTTCACCGCAAAGCTCCGCGCCGAGCTGAACGAGAAGAACTACCAGTGGTTCAACCGCTACCGCGCGGTCAACGGCTACTACACCTACGGGAAGCGTTCACTCGTGAAGTTCTCCGATGGCGAGCAGCGCAACGCCGACGTGATGGAGCGCGAACGCGCCGTGCTCGACGTGATGGTGGCCAACCGTGACGCCCGCGTCTGGCGGGTCGCGCAGGGCGAGGCCGTGCCGGCGACGATTGATGATTCAAACGTCCCGCCGTTCCTCGAAGTAAAAACCCACTTCGGCTCCGCGCGCGTGAACCGCGAGAAGGCCGCGAACGCGATGCAGAAAGGCTGCATGACCAGCAAGTCCGGCGAAGCGGACGCCATCATCTACCTGCCTTCCAGCGAAGCGCTGAAGAAGTTCAAGCTCGCGCCCGGCTACGCCGTCAACTGCTTCGCCTCCGAGGAGCAGTTCCCGGAGATCGCCAACGCCGTGCAGATGTCCTTCGACACCCGCGGCCGCCTCTGGGTCTGCACCATGCCGACCTATCCGCAGTATCAGCCGCTCAAGGATCGTCTCAACGGCCGGTCCATGCCCGACGACAAGATCGTCATCCTCGAGGACACCGACGGCGACGGAAAGGCCGACAAGGCCACGATCTTTGCGCGCGGGCTGCATGTGCCGACCGGCTTTGAGTTCTACAACGGCGGCGTGCTCGTCGCGCAGCAGCCGGACCTCGTCTTCCTCAAGGACACGAACGGCGACGACATCGCCGATTACTCCGAGCGTTTGCTCGGCGGCTTTGACTCCGGGGACTCGCACCACGCCATCAACGCCTTCATGAGCGGGCCGGGCGGCGACCTTTACTTCATGGAGGGCACGTTCTTCTACTCGCAGATCGAGACGCCCTACGGTCCTGTGAAGAACCACAATTCCGCCGTCTATCGCTTCGAGCCACGCACGGCGAAGCTGGAGGCATTCATCAGCTACGGCTTCGCGAACCCGTGGGGCATCGCCTTCGACCATTGGGGCCAGGTCTTCATCGCCGACGCGTCGCCCGGGCAGAACTTCTTCGGCGCTGCGTTTTCCGGCCGCACCATTTTCCCCGACAAGCACCTGACGATGCCCCAGTGGATTCAAATGCGCGTGCGGCCCACGTCCGGCTGTGAATTTGTCTCCAGCCGGCACTTCCCCGACGAGGCGCAGGGCCGTTACCTGCTCAACAACGTCATCGGCGTGCAGGGCGTCCTCCAGCACACCGTCGCCGAGCAGGACTCCGGCTTCATCGGCAAGGAAATCGAGCCGCTGCTCCTGAGCGAAGACCCGAACTTCCGCCCGGTGGACATGGAGTTTGGCCCCGACGGCGCGCTCTATCTCGTGGACTGGCACGAGCCGCTCATCGGCCATCTCCAGTATTCCATCCGCGACCCGCTGCGCGACAAGACCCATGGCCGCATCTACCGCGTCACCTGTCCCGGGCGTCCGTTGCTGAAGCCGGCGAAGATCGCCGGAGCGAACCTGGAAGCGCTGCTGGAGCTGCTCAAGGAACCCGAGAACCGCACCCGTTACCGTGTGAAGAATGAACTGGGAGCGCGTCCGGTGGATCAAATCATCGCCGCGCTGACCAAATGGACCAAGGCGCTCAATCCCGCCGACCCGAACTTCGAACATCACCGCCTCGAAGCCCTCTGGGTTCATCAGCTCATGAACGTGGCGAACGAGCCGTTGTTGAATGAAATCCTTGCCTCCACCGAACCCCGTGCCCGGGCCGCCGCCGTCCGCGTGCATTGCTACTGGCGTGACCGCGTGAACAAGCCGCTCGATACGCTCGCCAGGCTGGTGAAAGACCCGCATCCGCGCGTCCGTCTCGAAGTCGTGCGCTCGTTGAGCTTCTTCAACACGAGCAGGGCCACCGAGATCGCGCTCGAATCCGTCGAGCTGCCGCAGGACCAGTATCTCAAATACACCCTCGACGAGACCATGCGCACGCTTGAGCGGTTCAAGTAGGCATGGAGCACGGACGCCCACGTCCGTAGTTGAACAGCCGCAAAAGGGCACAAAGAGGCAGAGAGACCGGCTGGCTCTCGTCGTCGTCTCCCATGTGTCCCCTGTCCGGAGGATGTGGGCGTCCGCGCTGCACTCGCGTCAGCAAAACAGAACCGCCCGCCGCGAAGCTTTTGGCTCGCGCGGCGGGCGGTGAAAGAGAGCCCCGCCATTGCCGTGTGAAAACCGTTCCTGTTGAACTGCGATAGAAACAGGTGGGACCGAATCAGCGGCTTTTGCCTTCCAGTGAAGGCCTGACAGCCGCCGTTGAAGTTAAGGCCCCAAGATTTGTTAACTTACGGTTCAAGGACTTGGTTTTCGAATCACGAACAGGGCAGGGCAAATTCGAAAATGTTTTTGAAAGAGCCGGTGTTCGTCGCTTCCGCTTCGTTCACCGTTGACGAACTGAGTATCGGCGGAATCGCCGCGCGCTCAAGGGATTTAGTTTTCGTGGCGCAAATATTTTTAAAACCACGGGCGCACGCTGGCAAAGTTAATGCGTTCATTCCATCGCGGCGAGCAGCTCGTCCAGCGAGACGGTGGCGAAGCTCGTGGCGGAGTCGCTCATTGCGTAGGGGATGATGAGTTCGCGGCCATGCAGGAGCGCGCCGCAGGTGTAAACGACGTTCGGCACGTAGCCCTCCCGCTCGGCTTCGTTTGGAGAAAGCAGTGGTTCACGTAGTCGTCCGATGACACGCGTCGGATCGTTCAAGTCGAGGAGGAATGCGCCCAGACAATACTTCCGCATCGCGCCGACGCCGTGGCTCAACACCAGCCAGCCCGCCTCCGTCTCGATGGGCGAGCCGCAGTTGCCCAGCTTGATGAATTCCCATGGCTGCGCGGGCGCGAGCAGCACCTCGGGCGTCTGCCAGAAATGAATGTTGTCGGAGAACATCAGGAGGATGTTCTCGTCGTCCTGGCGCGAGAGCATCGCGTAACGGCCGTTGATCTTGCGCGGGAAGAGCGCCATGCCCTTGTTCTGCACGGCGGGGCCGTTGAGCGTGCTGAACTTGAAATGCACGAAGTCCGGCGTCTCCAGCAGCTGCGGCAGCGTGATCTTGCCGTCGTAGGCCGTGTAGGTCGCGTAATAGGTGAAGCCGCCGTCGTCATTTTGAAAGCGGACAAACCGCGCGTCTTCGATGCCGTTGCTCTGGCTGGGCGAGGACGGGAACAGCACGCGCTGCGTGACCTGGCTGCCGGGGGCGAAATGCACTTCGTAGTTCGACTCGGCCAGAAGCAGCATCCCGCGCGCGGAGCGGTCCACGGCGGCGTCAGCCGGGTCCACATGCAGCCGCTCCGAGGTCAGGACACGGCGCAGGTCTTCGAGGATGAAAGCCTCGGGAAGCTGGTCCAGCACGCGGCGGCAGAAGTCGCAGCGCACGCCCAGCTCCTGGAGCTTGCGGGCAAAGAGCGCCTTCTCGTAGAGCGCGTTGGGCACGCGTTCCGGCTCGGTCACATACGGCACCGCCGGCGTGAGCGTGATGCGATGGTGCGCGCTGACGACGCCCTTGCGGAAGGTGATGGAGGAAATGTGGCCTTCGCCGGTGGCGCGCAAACTGAGGATGAACCGCGCCGCGCCTTTGGGCAGCTCGCCCTGGTCCGGGTGGAGCACGATGGACGGGTTGAACAGCGCTGCGGACTCGGGGGAATACTCGTGCGTGAAGTGCGCGCCCAGGAGCGCCTGCCGTTCTGCGGAAGCCTCCCACGTCCCTCCGAGAAGCTGGCGCACATGCGCGAAGCGGCTGCGGAAGAACTGTTCCAGCTGTTCGTGCCGGCTCTCAAAATCGCCCAGCACCAGAGCCAGCAGCCGCGCCACCTCCTCGTCCGGAAGGGCCAGCACGCGGGCGATGATGCGCTGCGCGATGTCGTCCGTGCTCGGATAAAACGGGCGGAGCAGCACGCGCGAACGGTCCGGGATGAGGGTGGGGCCGATGCGCTTGGCGTGGACCGCGGGACGGACGGGTTGGGTCATGATTCAGTTCCTGCGGCGGCTTCGTTCCGCCCGGCGTCATTTGCCGGCGGGTTCCTTGAAGCTGCTGAGGGTGTTCTGCAACGCCTGCATCTCCGCGAGCGCGAGCAGGAAGGCCAGCGTGGATTCCGCGCCCTGGTTCTGGCTCACGCGGTCCACATGCAGTCCGTCACGGCAGCCGCCGGTGCTCGCGTCGTAAAGCGCGAGGCCCAGGTCGTTGCGTCCGAGGAACCACTCGAATGCCCGCCGCGCCTCCGCGACCCAGAACAGGTCGCTCGTCGCGTGATACGCCTCGATGCAGGCGGACACCGTGGCCTGCGCCTCGATGGGCTGCTGGTCGAACATCGCGCGCTCCTGGCCGCGCCGGTAAAATCCATTTGAGCCGATGGGGCGGAGCGAACCCGCATCCGAGGCCTGCACCTTCATCAGCCATCGCAGCGCCTTGAGGCCGGTTTCGATCATCCTGCCATCGTTCAGGCAGCGGCCGCTGAGGATCAGCGCGTGCGGCAGCTTGGCGTTCGCGTAGGAGACCACCTCTTCGAACCAATGCCATTCATCGTTCGCGGCGTCGGCGTAGCGCTGCATCAGCCTGGCGGTGAGCGCCTCGCGGATGTGGCTCGCCCGGCGGTCCCCGCTGAACCGCCGGAGATATTCGTCGATGCCGACCAGCGTGCATGCCCAGGCGCGCGGCGAGGTGAACTCGGCGGCGACGGGCAGCGCCTGCTCGAAGAGCTGCGCCGCCAGCATTTGCAGGCTGCCCCTGCCCGTCTGCCCCACGCACAAGCCCAGCGCCCAGAGGGCGTGACCGTGACAGTCTTCCGAGCCGGCCTCCTCCAGCCAGCGGCGCTCGAAGCTCATGAAGTTGCGGAAGCGCCCGTGCGTGCGGTCGAAGGCGTGGTTCAGGAACGCCGCGTAAGTGGCGGCCTGGGCGCCCAGGCGCGGTGAGCCGTGGCCCAGCTGTTGCAGCATCAACGCCAGCACCAGCGCGCGCGCATTGTCGTCCGTGCAATAGCCCTCGGCGAAGTTCGGCACCGTGAAGCTCGCGTGCTGGAAGATGCCCGTCGAATCACTCAGCCGGAACAGATGGTCGAGCTTCAGCTCCGGCAGCTGCCCCGGCTGCTCGTCGAGCGTCTTGATCGGCGAGGACCGCCGGCCCACGAAGTTATGGTCATGCGCCGCCTGCTCGAAGGACTTCCCGTAGAGCTGCGCCACCCGGCTCCACACCATGTCGCGCCCCAGCAGGTAAGCCTGTTTGCGCATCGCGTGACGCACCGGCTCGTCGTGCAGCAGTTCGCGCACCGCCGTCGTGATGGCCCCGGAGTCGCGGAACGGCACCAGCTTGCCGCGCCCGTCGGCCAGCAGCTCCGCCGCGTGCCAGTAGGGCGTGGACACCACAGCGTTGCCGTTGCCGAACGCGTAGGCCAGCGTGCCCGAGGTGATCTGCGCCTCGGTCAGATACGGCGTGAGGTAGATGTCCGCCGCGCCGATGAACCGCATCAGCTCCTCGATCTCGACGAAGCGGTTGAAGAACACGACGTGCTTCTGCACGCCGAGGTCCTTCGCCAGCCGCTCCAGGCCCAGCCGGTAGGCCTCGCCCTCCTCGCGCAGCAGGTTCGGATGCGTCTGGCCGAGCACGATGTAAACGAGGCTGGGGAACTCGCGGACGAGTTCGGGCAGCGCACGCAACGCAACCTCGATGCCCTTGTTCGGCGAGAGCAGGCCGAAGGTGAGCACCACCTGCCTGCCCGCCACGCCGAACTCGTCCTTGAAATAGTTCGGGTCCGCGAACGACATGTCGGGGATGCCGTGCGGGATGAGGTCAATCTTTGCCTCCGGCACCGCATACACTTCGCGCAGAAGCGCGTGGCCCCGTTCCGTCATGACCACCAGCCGCGTCGAGAGCCGCGTCAGGTCGCGCATCACACGCTGCTGCTCCGCGTTCGGCTCGCGCAGAATCGTGTGCAGCGTGGTGACGATGGGCATCCGCAGCTCGCGCAGCAGCGCCAGCAGATGGCTGCCGGCCGGCCCGCCGTAAATTCCGAACTCATGCTGCACGCAGACCAGGTCCACATCCGTGATGTTGAGGAAGTCCGCCGCGCGCAGATACGACGGCAGGTCCTGCTCCGCGATTTCAAAGCGCACCTCCGCCGGGTAATCGTAGCCGCACGCGAGGTCGTTGACCGGCACCGCCAGACACTGCATTCCGGGAAACGCCGCCGCCACGGCGCCGCGCAGGTCCGTCGTGAACGTGGCAATGCCGCACTTCCTCGGGAGGTAATCCCCGAGAAAGGCGATCTTCCGGGCATCGGCTGCTTTAGGCATGAATGATTCGGTTCACCGGAGGGCCTGTTGACCCACTCTGCCTCGGCACAATGGGCCCGGAGCGACGGTTCACCAAGAACCTTTCTCCAGAACCAGCATGACGGAGCACGGAGTTGGAGGCGCATTCGGGCGCTGCCCCGGGGCGCGGCTGTGTCGGAGACCAGCCGCAGCGTCAACGGAGGCCGGGGCGGGTGGAAATTGTCTGCCTCGCTGGGCTGCTCCGTTTGCTGCGGCTGGCGCTGCGCACACAGCCTCGCTCCCAGCCCGTTGCTGTGGAGCGTGACGTGACGCGCCCCGGGGCGCTCCACGCCAAAATTCCAACTCGCCTTGCGCCGCGCCTTGCCGCTAGTTTCCCCGCTCTGTTTACCGAAAAGTATTCAGTGTTCAGTGTCCGGTAATCAGCGGGGCTGCCGGATGCTTTCACGACTGAATACTGCACACTGATTACTGATTACTTTTGCCGCCATGATGACCAGCACGCAAATCCGCCAGTCGTTCCTCGACTTCTTCCGGTCGAAGCAGCACACCATCGTCCCCTCGTCCAGCCTCCTGCCGGACAGCCCCAACCTGCTGTTCACCAACGCCGGCATGAACCAGTTCGTGCCCATCTTCCTCAACCAGACGCCCTGCCCCTACTCGCCCGGCCGCGCCGCCGACACCCAGAAGTGCATCCGCGCCGGCGGCAAGCACAACGACCTCGATGACGTCGGACTGGACACCTACCACCACACGTTCTTCGAGATGCTCGGCAACTGGTCCTTCGGCGACTACTTCAAGCAGGAGGCCATCAGTTGGGCGTGGGAGCTGGTCATCGAAGTCTGGAAGTTTCCGCCGCAGCGGCTCTACGCGACGGTGTTCTGTCCAGACAGCGAAAGGCCTTTCTGGGACCAAACTTTGGGCAATCTAACGGCGATGGCTCAACAAAGTTTGAATGGCGCCCAAGTGTCAGTGGGTGGCCCCAGCACGCCAGCAGGTGGAGCAGGCATTGAGAACCGGGATGCGCTCGGCATGATTGACACGGAAGCGGTGACCTTTTGGGCTCAGCACTTTCTCAAGATCGGGCTGGATCCCCGGGTTCACATCGTCCCCGGCAACAAGAAAGACAACTTTTGGATGATGGGCGAGACCGGCCCGTGCGGCCCGTGCTCCGAACTCCATGTGGACCTCACGCCCGCCGGTGACACGCGGGGCGCGCTGGTCAACAAAGGCACCGCCGAGTGCATCGAAATCTGGAACAACGTCTTCATCCAGTTCAACGCGAACCCCGACGGCACCTTCAGCCCGCTCCCCGCCAAGCACGTGGACACCGGCATGGGCTTCGAGCGTGTGACCAGCATCATGCAGGGCACGAAGATGTTCACCGACTTCGCCAACGCGAAAATCTCGAACTACGAGACCGACATCTTCCGCCCGATTTTCGATGAGCTGGAGAAGATGAGCGGGAAGAAATACGGCTCCACGCTGCCGACGGACTCCTCTCAACTCTCAACTCTCAACTCTCAACTTGCGACGGACATCGCCTTCCGCGTCATCGGTGACCACATCCGCACGCTGAGCTTCGCCATCGCGGACGGCATCCAGCCCGGCAACACCGACCGCAACTACGTCCTGCGCCGCATCCTGCGCCGCGCGGTGCGCTACGGCCGCACGCTCGGCTTTCACGAGCCGTTCTTCTACAAGCTCGTGGACGTGCTCGCCGCGACAATGGGCGACATCTTCCCCGAAATCCGCACGCGCAAACAGCAGGTGAAGGATGTGCTCAAGCTGGAGGAAGAGAGTTTCAACAAGACGTTGGACAAAGGCATCGCGCTCTTCAACGAGGAGGTGGATCGCTTGCAAGGTGTTCTGCCGGTGCCGGGTGGAACGGGCCACCGGCCCGTTGCGGCGGGCAACCTGCCCGCCGCCCCGGGCGCCACCTACGCCAGGCGTAATCTTCCGCACTTCGAGAAACCTTGGGCCATCTACTCGGTGAACTTCCAAACCCACGGTGGCCGCACGCTCTCACCCGCTGCGCGGGATGTCGTCCTCGACTGCATGCTGCACTGGCGGGAGAGTCGTTACCGGCTCGTCGCGGCGTGTGTGATGCCAGACCACGTTCACATGATTTTCCAGCCCGGCATCAAGGAGGAAGATAAGGAAGGGGATCCGGTGTTCTGGCCGCTGTCGGAGATTTTTCACTCGATAAAATCCTTCTCGGCGAAGGAAGTGAACAAGCTGGACAAGACCTCCGGCATCCTCTGGCAGGACGAGCGCTTCGACCGCTACGTCCGGTCGGACCGCGACCTGGAGGAGAAGTTCCGCTACGTGTGCGGGAACCCGTGGGCGGCGGGTGTCGTGGACGAGCAGACGCCGTATCGGTGGCTGTGGACGCAGGACATCGAGGCCGCCCAGCCGTATGTGGCACCGGCTTCGTTACCCTACGCGCCGGCTGCCGGGCAGGTTGCCCGGCAGAACGGGCCGGTGGCCCGTTCCACCCAGACCAGTTCGCAAATCTCCGGTGCGTTCGCGTTCCGGCTTTATGACGAGCAGGGCTTCCCCCTCGATCTCACCGAGCTGATGGCCCGCGAACGCGGCCTGACCGTGGACGTGGCCGGCTTCAACGCCTTGATGGAGGAGCAGAAGGCCCGCGCCCGCGCCGCGCAGAAGAAGACCGTCATCGAGTTGTCCCAGATCGAGACCAAGACACCCACGCGCTTCGTCGGCTACGACGCGCTGGAGACGCCCGCCCGCGTGCTCGAAGTCGTCGGCCTCAAGGACAAGACCGCCGTGGTGCTCGACACCTCCACCTGTTACGCCGAGATGGGCGGCCAGCTCGGCGACACCGGCGAACTCACCGGCAGCGGCCAGCTCTGGCGCGTGGTCAACACCCAGAAGTCCGGCAACACCTGGCTGCACTTCGTCGACACGTCCTCGCCGAGCAATGCTCGGCGCTCCGAGGACGCGCCGGAGCGCCGAGCATCGCTCGGCACGACCGCCGAAACGGATGCCCCGCTCGTCGGCTCCACCGTCACCTTGAGCGTGGACCGCGCCCGGCGCTCGGCGATTGAACGCCATCACACCGTCACGCACCTGCTGCACTGGGCCTTGCACGAAGTCGTGAGCCGGGAAGCCTCGCAGAAAGGCTCCTTCGTCGGGCCGGACAAGCTCACCTTCGACTTCAACAGTGCCGCGCTCACCCCCGCGCAGCTTGCCGACATCGAGAAGCTCGTCAACGAGCGCATCGTCGAGAACGCCGGCATCTCGTGGACCGAAGTCCCGCACGCGGACATGAAAGGCCGCAAGGACGTGATGCAGTTCTTTGGCGACAAATACGGCGACACCGTCCGCGTCGTGCAGATCGGCGGCCACGCCGCGAAACTGGACGGTTACAGCATGGAACTCTGCGGCGGCACTCACACGCGCGCGACCGGCGAGATCGGCCTCTTCCGCATCGTCGGTGAAAACGCGATTGCCGCCGGCGTGCGCCGCATCGAAGCCGTCGCCGGCCTCACCGCCTTCGACGCGATGCGCTTCGACCGCGAATTGATCCGCACCGTGGCCGGCAAGGTGAGTTCCCCCATCCACGAGCTGGAGAAGAAGATCGAGGCCGTCCTCGCGCAGCAGAAGGAACTGGAGAAGCAGCTCAGGCTGGCCGTTGCGCGCAACGCGTCGAACGCCGCGAGCGAGCTGCTGGGCCGTGCGCACGCGGTGAACGGCACGCCGCTCATCACGCACAACCTCGGCGACTCGGACGGGGAATTCCTGCAGGCCGTGGTGGACGCGCTCAAGAGCCGGTTCAAGGGCGTGATCGTCCTCGGCGGCGGCGCGGGCGGCGCGGTGGCGCTCATTGCGAATGTCTCGGCGGACTTCACCGCGAAGGTGCAGGCCGGGAAGATCATCCAGGCGATCGCGCCCATCGTCGGCGGCAAAGGCGGCGGCAAGGCCGACAACGCCCGCGGCGGCGGCAAGGACGCGAGCAAGCTGGACGAGGCGCTGGCGAAGGTGAAGACACTGCTGGCCTAAACCGCCGGCAGTGTGTTACGAATGGCTCCAGCTTTGGAGTGCAATTATGAAATCGTATCGTGACGTCATCGTAATCGCGTGTGTAAGCCTGTTGCTTCTTGCTGTTACTGGCTGCCACACGGTCCACCCGGCCCGCGTTGCAGACCCCACGAAGCTCAAGGACAAGAAGCATCTGCATGTCGTTCAGAGCACCGGCAAGGAGCGCGGCTTCCACAAGGAGATCGTCCGCAACTTGACGGCCCGCGGATTCATCGTTGCCTCGGGCAAGCTGGAGGCAATGGACGCAAAGGCCGAGCTGTATCTGAGCTGTGAGGACCGCTGGACCTGGGACATGGTGATGTATCCTTGGGAGGTGAAGATGGCCCTGCATGACGCCAGGACCCGTGAGCTGCTCGGTTCGTCCCACTTCAAGAACACATTCTTCCACACCTATCCGGACCCGCCGGAGATCACGGACGAGCTGCTTGGACGCATTTTTGGGGAGCCGGAAGGCCGCTACATGAAGTAGTGGACTCGACCAGTGGGCCGCGACACATTCCCACCATGCTTGCGGATGAACAGACCAGCCCGGAGCAGTTCGCGATTTACCGCCGGATGAGCCCGGGGCGGCGGCTGGAAATCGCCGAGCGGCTATACTGGTCCGCGCGACGGATGAAGACAGCGTGGCTGCGGTCGCAACATCCTGATTGGTCGGAGGAGCAGTTGGAGCGCGAGGTAACGAACAACTTCAGCCATGCCCGAAGCTGAACTTTCCTTGCTGTTCCTGCGACCTTTGAACCAGCTCGGGCTGCGCTACATGGTTGGCGGCAGCGTGGCTGCGATCCTCTACGGCGAGCCACGTTTCACGAACGATGTAGATGTGGTGGTGTTTCTCCGGCTGGAGGACATTCCCCGACTGACCGAGGCCTTTCCGCAGCCGAGCTTTTATGTGCCGCCGGCAGGGATCATCGCCGCCGAGATCGCCCGGCCGCCGCACAACAACTCCCCGCCGCGTTCAACAGCCTCTTGCACCCACTCATGTACGCGAGTCGCCTCGCGTTGACGA
>Ga0172379_10004642_pt1 | contig 19974 bp, 12 predicted proteins | sample GrowelOW334metaG_FD_119756 | JGI IMG/M metagenome (GOLD analysis project Ga0172379, IMG submission 119756) | Groundwater microbial communities from an aquifer near a municipal landfill in Southern Ontario, Canada - Groundwater well OW334 metaG | ecosystem: Environmental > Aquatic > Deep...
CGTTATGAGTTTGAGTATCAACGGTGATCAAATCAATGATTATACAGGTTTTGATCTGATGGTTGATACAGGTGTAACTTTTAAAGCAAAAACAGAGGCCGCCGACATCTTTAACGCAGGTCTGAACGAAGAGAACCTTAACGGCGCATTCGTCAGCCTTTTATTGCAACAAGAATCGTTTGCCGATGCCGTTTTATTAAAAAGTAACTTCGTTTTGTCAGGGTTACCTACAGGTGTAGTTCTTGACAGTGTTTATTATATCAGTTCAACGGAAGCAAGCCTGTTGTTAAGCTTCGACGGAACCGATTTTGATACCGATCAGCAACTCTATTTAGAAATTGTTAGATCGGAGTTAACTGGTAATGCCAGCCTATTGAGTGATACACTCCTTATCTCATCTACAAATGATGATGAACTGATTTCAATGGTTGATGATGGCCAAATCCTGGAAGGTTCTGAAAATGGCGAAGAAATAACAGTTACCTTAACAGGCGGTACTTTTGCTAATGTGCTTCAATCGAACAATTGGAGTGTCAACAATGCGCCATTAGGTGTTGCGGTTGCCGGCATCCAACGGAATTCAAATACTTCTGTTACCCTAACCCTGAGCGGGAATAGTTTGCAGGATTATGATGCCAATATCTATGATTTTATACTCAATGTAAGCGAGGAAGAAATAAACGATTATCAGGGCCCGGCAATAATTGTATCTGGGGTTACTTTTACAACAAAAGATGAACAACTTACAATCAATCATTCAGGTTTAAATGAATCAAATTTGAATGGTGCCATCGTTACTCTTGTTCTGGTAAATGAAACATTCACCGATGCTACCATCCTTAATCCCTCCATCGAAATGTTTAATACACCCGATGGTTTGTCTATTGCTTCTGTCGCCTATATTTCTGAAACCTCAGCAGAACTAATGCTCAGTTTCGATGGAACCGACTTTGACACCGATATTTCAGATTTTTTCATTTCGGTGGACGAACTGGAACTGAGTGGCGCGGGTTCAGTTGTTAGTAACAGTTTAATCATTACTGCCAACGAGGAAACTCAAACTGCTGAAATATCACATTTGGGCCTGACCGAAGAAAACCTGAATGGAGCCATTGTTACATTGAAATTGAAAGATGAGAAATTTGAAGATATTACATTGAATACCTCCAATTTCAATCTTTTAGGAGCGCCCATTGGATTATCCATCGGAACTATTGAATACCTTTCCGATACAGTAGCCTCCATAGCATTAAATTTCACTGGAACCGATTTCGATACCGATTATGAACAACTTAAGATCAGTGTTTCCGTGGCTGAATTGGTAGGTAATTCAAGTATAACTTCCAATTCATTGACAATTACCGCAACCAATGATGCTGAGGCCTTGACAATGGTTAGCGACGGGTTTATACAGGAAGGAACCGAAGATGGGGAACTAATAACATTTGATATAACCGGTGGTACTTTTAGCAATGATCTTTCGTTAGTGAATTGGTCATTTTACAACTTACCTGCGGGTGTTGCTCCAAACCTTTTAACTAGGGTCGATAATCATAAAGTAACCGTCAGTCTAACTGGCAATACCCTGGTTGATTATGATCAAGACATTACCAATCTGGTAGTCCAGGTCAATCAAACTGAAATTGATGATTATGAGGAAACACCTTATCAGATTACTTCTGGTGTAACATTTACGGCCATAGTGGAACCTGAAGTAAAAGTTTTAACCATTTCACATGCCGGGCTTACTGAAAACAACCTAAATGGAGCCCTGATTGAAGCTAAATTAACAGCTGATTATTTAACAGATTTAGACGTGAACATTCAAAACCTGGTTTTAATGAATGCCCCTTTGGGGGTATCGGTTGTTTCCGTTCTGGTAACTGATTCTGTTACATTCACCATTGGTCTGGCTTTTGATGGTTCCGACTTTGATTCCGATTACACCGACTTTAAAGTTACGCTTCAACCATCGGAATTGCATGGTGCTGAAGCATTAGTTAGTAATGGCCTGGAAATTCGTGCCAATATAGAATCTCAGCAAATGGTTATCTCTAACCTGGGTTTAACCGAAGAGAATCTACATAATTCGATAGTATATCTGGCTCTGGTTAATGATTTATTTAGAGACACTAGTCTAGAAGTTTCAAACTTCAAACTAATAAATGCTCCTAATAACACCTTCATCAGTTCGGTTACCTATGTGAATGATACAGCCGCTGAATTGATACTTTCCTTCGATAGCACCGATTTTGATGCCGATATTTCCGATTTTGCCATAATTGTCCTTGGAATTGAAACTTATAGTGGAAACAGTATTCTTAGCAATAGTTTAACCATTAGTGCAACCAACGATGAGGAAGTGCTTACCATGTCCGATGATGGTGAAATTTTAGAACATCATATTGATGGTGAAATTATTATGGTTGCCATTTCAGGGGGTGATTTTGTTTCGGATTTGAACATTTCAAATTGGAATTTTGTAAACGGGCCCCAAGGATTACAAATTCAAAATATCCAAAGAATAAGCAAACATCAGGCGGCATTAACATTAGGGGAATTAAATCTGGACGATTTTGATGCCAATATTTCAGACCTGACTCTGTCCGTTGCTGCCGACGAAATTAATGATCATTCAGGCCTACCTGTTGAGGCTTCTACGGGAATTGTTTTCATTGCAACTGTCGAAAATATAATTGCCTCCCATATTGGTTTGACTGAAGCAAACCTGAATGGTTCAGTTATTGACCTATTGTTGGAAAATGAAAAATTTGCCGATACAACCTTGGATATTTCAAACATTACCATTCAAACCGGATCGGAGGGGGCATCAATTTCGCAAATACTATATTTAACCGATTCAACGGCACAGGTAGCAGTATCTTTTGACGGCCGTGATTTCGATAGCGATCAAACCCTTAAAATTGGCATCGCTGGGAATGAATTTATTTTTGGAGATAGTTTGGAAAGCAATTCGTTGCAGGTTTTAGCCTTTAATGATGAAGAAATTTTTACTCTTGCTGACGATGGTCAGATTTTAGAAGGTCAAGAAAATGCTGAAACTATTGAATTGACTCTAAGTGGCGGAACATTTGCCACTCTATTAAACCCAGGTGTTTGGGTTTTTGAGAACCTTCCACAAGGGGTTACTGTGGGAGCCATCCAAAAAGTAGATGCACAGCATGTTAACTTTGTCCTTGAAGGAAGCACAACGGTAGATTACGATTCCGATATTACGCAGTTTGCAGTTCAAATCCCCGAAACAGAATTTGAGGATTATTCCGGAACAGCTATTGTTGTTACTGGAGGTGTTACATTTACAGCTGTGCTGGAGAATTCCTTATTATTCATAGAATATGCAGGTTTAAATGAAAGCAATCTGGACCAAGCCATTATTAACATGAAACTGGTTGATGCAAAATTTGATATAAATCAACAAGGCAATGTTTCAGGGATCACCTTAAATAATGTACCCGATGGTTTATCGGTTTCAAGTTACCAAATTGAAAACGATACTCTGGCTCTTGCGACTTTAGATTACACAGGTTCCGATTTTGATACTGATTTTGCATCATTTAGCATCTCTGTTGATGCCATCATGCTCCAACCGGCGATGAATTTAACTAGCAATACCTTATTGATTCAGGCTTCTATTGAACCAGCCATTTCAGTTACCTACGATGGTCAAATAGTTGAAGGAAGTGAAAATGGCGAGGTAATATTAGTGACACTTTCTGAAGGAAAACTTATGAGTTCATTTACTATCGATAGCATTGCGACTTCTGAAATCCCGGTAGGTGTCGGTATAAGCAACCTCCAGATTTTATCCGACACTCAATTCTCCTTTGAATTATCAGGAAACCGCACCGAAGATTATGATCAAAATTATGAAACTGTTTCATGTTATTTTAGCCGGGGTATATTCCAGCAATATTTTGGTCAGGATGTTGAGGTTGTTACCGCTTTGGTCTTTGATGCACTAAACGAAACGATGACCATTTCACATTCAGGTTTAACGGAGGGTAACCTAAATGGTGCCGTGTTGGATTTAGAGCTCACCGAAGAATATTTCATTGATGAATTGTTGTCGCCAGCAAATATTACTTTATTCAATGCTCCTCAAGGCGTTACTATTGATCAATTCACTTATAAAGATATAACCCATGCAAATATATCATTATTGTATGATGGTTCTGGTTTTACCGAAGATGTTACCAATTTTTATATTGAATTAAACCATCAGGAACTCTTTGGTTTAGCGGATTTGCAAAGTAATTCTTTAATTATTGATGAAGGTGTTGGAATTTTAGGTGAAGAAAATTTTTGGAATTTGAAAATTTTTGCTAAGTTTGCTACGGTATTTGTTACAATTGACAATTTACCGAAAGAGTGGGAATCAGCTACAATAACAATATTTGATTCAAAGGGAGTTAGGGTTCTTAATTCAGATTTAAAACAAATAGAAGTTAATAAAGTTGATCTCAATGTTCTAAGTGGTTATTATTTGGTTCTTGTCAAAGTTAATGGCAAAGAATTTGTAAATAAACTTTTTATATTGCCTGAGTAACAGGTATTTTTTTCATGGGTTAATGGTTGCAAAACACTCGCAGATTTTCTGACGGGTGTTTTGTTTTTTATGGAGGTAATAACTATTTTTAGTTTTTTAAATTTTATTTCGCTTAGGATGAAAAAAGTTGGCTTTTTAGTAGCTGTATTATTTTTAATTTCCAATCTTCTTGCCCAGGTAAACAAATACGGGTATCCCATTTCACGGTTTTATAGCCCCACCGAGATAAACTCAAATGGTCAAAACTGGGCCATTGCAAAAGCACCCAATGGATTAATTTATGTTGCCAATAATTTAAGCGGTGTTTTGGAATACGATGGAGAATCATGGCGGACCATCCGGATAGAAGGCGAGCCTGAGGTCAGGGCTTTGGCGATTAGTGAATCAGGTGTAATCTATGTTGGGTGTTCAACCGAATTTGGTTACCTTCAGCCTACAAAATCAGGGAGTTATGAATATGTAAAGATTTCACAAGCATTACCTGATAGTGTTAAGAATTTCTCAGCCTTTCGTAATATCAATATTGTCAACGACACAATCTTTTTTTCAAATGATAAGTTCAAAATATTTGGATATATCCCTGAGAAAGATTCATTGATAATAATAAATACTCCTAAATATACCTTTTTTACTTTTGGTTTAAATAAATCTATTTATGGAGGAAGTTATATTGAGGGAATGTTCAAGGTTTCTAAAAATGGTACAATACCTGTAAAAGGTGGTGAGTTTTATAAATTTAAAGACATATTCTCCATTTTAGATAATGGAGATTCAAAAATTGTTGTAACTGGAATTAAAGGCATTTTTGGTTTAGATGACAGGACCGGGATTTCGACCCCGCTGACAACCAGTAAAACCTTGAACAAATTTAAAGATTGTCTTCTTTACTCAGCTGACAATGATCGGCAATTTATTTATACAGGAACTCTTGGAAGTGGAATTTTAGTATTTAATTATAGTGGCGAATTAATCGCCAAATTGAACAAGGAGATTGGAATTCAGGACGATGTGTGTTCATCCGTTAAAAGCTATGGAAAAGTATTATGGGGTACCATGTCTTTGGGGTTGGCAAATGTGGAGTTTAGTAATCCGATCCGTTATTTTGGAGAATCATCAGGATTAAATGGGATAGTGAATGATATTATCAATTTTGAAGGGACATTATTTGTTGGAACCGATATTGGCCTTTATTATTTAAGTTTTGATGAAAACGAACAACCTCGTTTTAAAAAAGTTTCAGGAATTGACAACCAGGTCTGGTCGTTGAGTATTATGCACCTTAGGAATTACCAAAAGGAAATTCTTTTAATTGGAACTAATTTGGGTATATATCAATTGAATGGTTTACATCAAGGTGTTATTTCAATCGAAGAAAACCTTAATGGGATTGAACAATTATTCCCGACTATTGAAAAGGATGAACTTAAATCGGTCAAATTATATACTTACAAGCTTTTTGCATCTAAAGAAACGAATATACTTTGGTGTGGGACTGCCGACCGCTTGTTAGGAATTAAATACAACGGAAACAATCAATGGAGTGCCACAAAAGCCATTTATAAATTAGGTAATAAAATATTGAGTATCACTGATGATGAGTTTGGGAATGTTTTTGCTACGGCAAATAAAAAAGGACTCGTAAAAGTTAACCCATCAACATTTTCATATCAAGTATTTGATTCAACCAATGGTTTGCCAATTATTAATGATATCAGGGCTTTTAAATATAACAATACCATAGTTGTAGCTACCCGTAAAGGGCTATTTGGATTCAATAATAATGAAGGGAAAATTGGCCCTTTTTCAAATATTCCAGAAGAATATATTAACGGCGAATTAGCAATCAATCGGTTTTTGCAATTATCGGACTCATCAATTGTTTTATCAGTTTCAGAAGGAGGTGTGTCCCGAAATGATTTTTTGATTTATGAGCATAATAAGTACATTTTAGAACCTTTCAAGTTTAAACGAACTCCGAAAGTCGATTCCGAAGTTTTTTATGAAAAAGATCGGCATATCTGGTTCACCAATTCTAACTTGGTGTATAATTTAGATTTAAATAAGGAATATCAATTGGATTCGACCTATAATTGCTTAATCCGAAAAGTAGAAGGTCTGGATTCAGTTTACTTTTTAGGGAATTTTTATAGCGAGACCGAACATGGGCTCCAATTATCAAGCAAACAACTGGAACATCAAAAACCTATATTGAGGTTTACCCAGAACGATTTAACCTTTCATTATGCAGCTCCTTTTTTTGAAGGGGACGAAGAAATTGTATATTCGTACAAATTGGAAGGTTTTAAAAATCAGTGGTCGAAGTGGAACAAAGAACCAAAAGCAGTTTTTACAAACCTGAATGCGGGTCAATATACATTCATGGTAAAAGCAAAAAACATTTATGATATTGAAAGCCATGTGGGTACGTATTCATTTTCTGTGCTTCCTCCTTGGTACCGTACAATTGTGGCTTATATATTCTATGGGATTCTGATTATTTTAGCTATTTGGCTTATCGTAAAACTTTATACCCGTAAACTGAAACAGGAAAAAATTTGGCTTGAAGGGGTAGTACGGGAACGGACAGCCGAAATCCGGGAGCAACGGGATCAAATTGCCGATCAAAAGAAAAGTATTGAAGATAGTATTTTGTATGCCAGCCGGATTCAGCGGGCCATCCTTCCATCAAAGGAATTGGCCGACTCCATCCTTCCAGAATATTTTATTTTATTTCGGCCAAGAGATGTTGTGAGTGGCGACTATTATTGGATGAATAAAATCGGAAACAAGACCATTGTCGTTGCTGCCGATTGCACAGGACATGGAGTTCCTGGAGCATTCATGAGTATGCTGGGGGTTTCTTTCTTAAACGAAATTGTTTTGAAAGAAAAAGTATTAGAACCACATATTATACTGAATCATCTTAGGGATCGAGTTAAAAAAACCCTTAAGCAAGAGGGAAAAGAAGGCGAAAATAAGGACGGGATGGATGTTGCTTTAATTGTAATTGACGATGAGGCTAAAAAGTTATTTTTTGCAGGAGCCTATAATCCGGCCTATATTTTAAGGGGTGGAGAACTTATTGAGATTAAAGCTGATAGGATGCCTATAGGTATTTATATTAAAGAAAAGGAAAGCTTTACACTCAATGAATTTGATTACATACCCGGTGATTCCTTTTATATATTTTCCGATGGTTACGAAGATCAGTTTGGTGGACCCGGCAAGCAAAAGTTCAGAGCAAAACAGATGCGTGAATTGTTGCTGACCATACAGGATAAATCCATGGCTGAGCAAAAAGAAATTTTGAACAAAACCATCGAGGATTGGATGGGTGATGATCAGGAGCAAATTGACGACATGGTAGTGGTTGGTGTCAGATTATCATAATTTGAAAATGTTTTATTAGTGCACATTAATTTTAACAATTTGTAGATGAATAGGTTACTTCTCTTTCTCATTTCTTTAACCATTTTGACTTCTTCCTGTAACGATGATTTTTCAATAAATAGCGGTTGGAGTGATAATACCCTTGTAATGGGAATCCTTTGTGCTTCCGATACGGCTCAGTATATAAGAATAAATAAATCATTTCTTGGCGAAGGTGATGTTTATGAAATGGCAAAAGTATCAGATTCTATCCAGTATGCTTTGGTACTTGATGTATCATTAATTGAATATTCAATCATTTCAACATCGGATTCTCCTTTCAACGAGAGTAACTGGAAACGGACTACCCGGGACACAATTAAACTTGTACGGACAGACGAAATCAGGAAATCAGAGGTAAATCCGGAAGGTGAAGCTGGCACATTTGCCACTGATCACAATTACTTATATAAAACTACTGCATCGTTGGTAGATGGATATAAATATAAGTTATACATAAAAATACCCGGAAAAATTCAACCAGTTTGGGCCGAAACGTACATGATTTCCAAATTGGTTACATCAACACCATCGAAAAATGATCAACCCAATAAAAAAATCTTTATGGATATAGGTTATACCATGAAATGGGAATCGGCTATTTATGCCAAGATTTATCAGCCAAAAATTCGCTTCAACTATATTGAGTTTGCAAATGGAGATACGGTGGATAAAAATATTACCATTGAATATCCGATGCAAACCGTGGATGCACTCAGGACCCCCGATCCTTATGAAACAGGAATTGATTTAAATCAATCGGTAGGAGGAAGCGATTTTTATAAAAATCTGGCTCAAAAAATTGAAGCAAATCAACAGGTCAAACGCCGTTTTAAAAGCATCGACTTCATCTTTTTGGCAGGTGGCGATGATTTCAATACTTATTTGAATGTCTCCCAAACAGAATTGAGTTACGGACAATCTACACCAGAATTCAGTAACATTCAAAATGGCAATGGGCTTTTTGATAACCGTTTCCGGTACGAGATTAAAGGGAGGATTTTGTCCATATCTTCCATTGATAGCTTAGTTAACGGTAGTTTCACCAAACATCTTAATTTTGATGTGAACCTTGCCCAATAATGTAGATTGTATTTTAAAAAACCGAATCGGTCCTGGTTTCTGATTGACTTTTTCTGACATTTTACAAAAAACAAACTGTCTTTCTGTCATCGTGTCAGTCATTTTTGGAAATGATGCAAACCCGATTGTGTCATTATTACGGAAATTTTCCTGAGGATATTTACGGCACAAAGATTGAAAGTGGGAGCGAAAACGAATAATAAATTAATTAGCATATAAAAATGGGTAAAATTATTGGAATAGACTTAGGAACAACCAACTCATGTGTTGCCGTAATGGAGGGAAACGAACCTGTTGTAATCCCTAATAGCGAAGGAAAAAGAACCACACCTTCCATTGTAGCTTTCGTGGAAAATGGAGAACGTAAAGTAGGCGATCCCGCCAAACGTCAGGCAATTACAAATCCGCAAAAAACTGTTTCTTCCATAAAACGTTTTATGGGTGAAAAATTCGAAGGCGTTGGTAAAGAAATTGCCAGGGTTCCTTACAGTGTTATTAAAGGAGATAACAATACGCCAAGGGTTCAAATTGACGACCGTAAATTTTCACCCCAGGAGATTTCAGCCATGATTCTTCAGAAAATGAAGAAAACAGCTGAGGATTATCTGGGTCAGGAAGTTACCGAAGCTGTAATCACAGTTCCTGCTTACTTTAACGATGCACAACGTCAAGCAACCAAAGAAGCTGGCGAAATTGCCGGGTTAACCGTAAAACGGATTATCAACGAACCAACAGCAGCTTCATTGGCTTATGGCCTTGATAAAAAGGACAGGGACATGAAAATTGCTGTTTTCGACCTTGGTGGTGGAACCTTTGATATTTCCATTTTGGAATTAGGTGATGGTGTTTATGAAGTAAAATCAACCAACGGTGATACACATTTAGGAGGTGACGATTTTGACCAGGTAGTCATTGATTGGTTGGCCGATGAATTTAAAAGTGCTGAAGGTGTTGATCTCCGTAAAGATCCCATGGCTTTGCAACGGTTAAAAGAAGCTGCCGAAAAAGCAAAAATTGAATTATCAAGTTCCTCATCTACCGAGATTAACTTACCATATATTATGCCAGTTGATGGAATTCCAAAGCACCTGGTAAAAACTTTGAGCCGTGCTAAATTTGAGCAATTAGCTGATCGTTTGATTCAAGCCACATTGGAACCTTGCCGCATTGCACTTAAAGATGCAGGTATCTCAAAATCTGATATTGATGAGGTAATTCTTGTAGGTGGTTCTACACGTATCCCTGCTATTCAAAAAATTGTTGAAGATTTCTTTGGAAAAACCCCATCAAAAGGAGTAAACCCTGATGAAGTAGTAGCAGTAGGTGCTGCCATTCAAGGAGGTGTTATTTCCGGTGAAGTAAAAGATGTTCTATTATTGGATGTTACACCGCTTTCGCTTGGAATTGAAACCCTTGGTGGAGTTATGACTAAGTTGATAGAATCGAATACCACGATACCAACTAAGAAATCAGAGACTTTTACCACAGCCGCCGACAACCAACCCTCAGTTGAAATTCATGTGCTGCAAGGGGAACGCCCAATGGCAAAAGATAATAAAACCATTGGAAGGTTCCACCTAGATGGAATACCACCAGCACCTCGCGGTATTCCTCAAATTGAGGTTTCCTTTGATATTGATGCCAATGGTATTTTGCATGTTACTGCTAAAGATCGTGGTACAGGTAAGGAACAGAAAATCCGGATTGAAGCTTCATCGGGATTGAGCGATGCAGAAATCAACCGGATGCGTGATGAAGCCAAAGCTAATGCCGATGCCGATGCTAAAGCCAAAGAGCGGATTGAGAAAATAAATGCCGCAGATAGTTTGATCTTCCAAACCGACAAAAACCTGAAAGAGTTTGGCGATAAGATTCCATCGGATAAAAAGAAAACTATTGAAGATGCTTTAGCAAAGTTGAAAGAAGCACATAAAAATCAGGATTTGGATGCTATTGATGCAGCTTCAACTGAAGTGAATAATGCATTCCAGGCAGCATCACAAGATTTGTATAATGCCCAACAACAAACACAAAGTGGAGCCCGAACCGATGCAGGGAACCCGTCGGGTGGAAAAACCTCTAAAGATGATGAAGTAACTGATGTTGATTTTGAAGAAGTAAAGTAAAGACGAAAAACAAGGATTAAAATCCATATTCAAAACGCTGTAAATACTTAATTTACAGCGTTTTTTTATTTTCTTTTCTCTCGTTATTTATTGATTTATTCCGTTATTTATCTTATATTTGCTACATATTTGTAACGCGTCTAAACTTAGGTTAAAGTGCGCCTTATAAATGCTTATCAATACTTATATATTCTAAAAACGTTTGATATGGCTAGTAGTAAATTTATTCTTCCAAAGAATTGTGAAATTTGCGGTAAGCAGTTTAACGCTAAAACTATCTACTCTAAGTTCTGCTCTCTGAAGTGTTCCAAAGCTGCTTCAAATAAAACTAAAGCTTTGTTGAAACAAGAAGAGAAACGACAACAATTAACGGCACAAATTCCGGTTGACCGCCCTTATATCACTATTACTGAAGCATCATTAATTTTCGGAATTTCTAGTGATACAATATATAGGCAAATCAGAAAAGGCAATATACCTGCCGTCAATCTTGGCGAACGCTTAACCCGCATTAGTAGAGCGCATATTGAGGCAATGTTTCCAGCAGTAGTATCAACAATGGCAGTGCAGCCCGAAACAATAAATACAAAACTCGATTACAATCAAGAGGAATGTTACACAGTTGGTGAAATAACCGAAAAGTTTGGTATTTCCGCCTCAACTGTAAATAAGACTATTCGCAAAAATAGTATTCCTAAAAAGCAAATAGGTAAATACGTTTATGTTCCCAAAGTTGAGATTGACCGTTTATTTTCACGTAAATAATTCTATGCTGTATGAAAAAGAAACTTGCAAAAACCAAATGTACAGTGAAGCTCCGCAAATCAGAATATCATAACGAATGGTATTTGATACTTGAAAGCTATCCGGTTTATAAAAACGGTTCAGATAAACCTCAACGTATTATAGAGGCACTAAACAGAACTATTAAAACCCCTATTTGGGATAAATCACGCACAGCCAGAACGGCTGAAGATGGAGCAAAGACATTTAAGCCCAAAAGAGATGTAAACGGAATAATTCAATGTAAAAGCAATATTGACCAGGAGGCTTGTCTTTTCGCCGATGGAGTCCGCAGCCTCCGGCAAAAAGAATTTGACAACTCAGATTTATATACTGAAAAGGAGGCTGAACTTGCAGTTCAGAACCAACGCCAGCAAATAGATTTTATTGAATACTTTTTGAAAGTCTCAAAAGAACGCCACCGTAATAGTTCACAATCAATAATTGTTAACTGGAACCGAGTTTTAGAATTACTTAAATTACATACAAATAACCAACCGCTCCCATTTTCTCAAATCAACCTAAGTAAAGCCGAAGAAATTCGCCGCTTTATGCTTTCCGCCCCTTGTGGTGGTAAGAAAAAAGGCAAAGTGTCTCATAATACCGCTGCCACTTATTACAGCATCTTTAAAGCTGGTTTAAAACAAGCGTTTGTTGATGGTTATTTGACCATTGATATTTCAGCTAAGGTTAAAGGTATACAGGAGCAGGAAAGCCGCAGAGAACACCTTACAGTTGATGAGCTTAATAAATTAGCTGAAACACCTTGCGACCGTCCGATTTTAAAGCGTGCTGCCCTTTTCTCAGCTTTAACGGGTGTTCGCCACTGCGATATTCAAAAACTAAAATGGAAAGAAATACAAGTTGTAGGCGAACAAATCCGCCTCAACTTTACACAACAGAAAACAAAGGGTGTTGAATATATGCCAATTTCAGAGCAAGCCTATCAACTTTGTGGCGAACCCGGCAAACCCGAGCAACTTGTTTTTGAAGATTTGCCAGACCCTTCTTGGATTTCGGGACCATTAAAACGTTGGATAAAATCCGCAGACATTACCCGAAATATTACATTTCATTGCTTTCGTCATACTTACGCTACCTTACAATTAACTGGTGGTACTGATATTTACACAGTTTCAAAAATGATGGGGCATACCAATGTAAAAACAACGCAGATTTATGCGAAAGTTGTGGATGAGAAAAAACAAAAGGCTACCAATGCAATCAAGCTAAACATAACCAACCATACAGAATCATGAACTTACCAATCATACAAAGTATATTACATGGTGCATTACGCCCCAATATATCGTCCGATATTCCATTTCAGGCAATAACCCGTAAGTTTAATAATCTACCCTTTAACCTTGCTGGGATTGAAAATTTATACAAAGCTGAATTGTGCAATTATGCAATGTTTGATTTTGAAAAGACTATACCAATTAATAACATTGCCCCGGACAATTATACTCCGATAATAGAATATACGTTTATGCCAAACGTTGAACTCCCTTTTACTGAGCTTCAGCAAACGCCGCAATTTTCATTTTATAATACAATTGTAAAAGCAGAGACAACACGAATAAAGCTTGCATTGCTTAGTTTTTCTGAATCTGCTCAATCTGACATAGACACAAAGCAAGAAGTAAAAGAAACGTTACAGCAAATAAAGTCATATACTAAAAGTGCTGCCGATATTTCCGATTCAATTTTTCAGAAACTACAAACACACCTCATAAAATTATACTTTGAATTAACCTTGATGTTTGATGTTCTACTCACTGAAAACGATTTTACACCCTTTGACGATTTCTTTTTAGATTGTTTCAATCAATACCCGACTATCGAACAAGCCAATGCTTACAAAGCCACTAAAATCATACAACAAACGCAAATCCAAACATCTAAAGGTCTGGATATTTCAGAGGCTCAAACTATGCTTTCAGAATTTAGTCAGTTGTTAACCAATCAAACACAGAATACAACGATTACAAAAGTTGCTATTGCTCTCGAAAACTATATTTATTTAAATTGCAATAATCAGGCAATACCAACCTTTGAACAGCTTATAAATACTGAATTTGTAAATCTGATTATTAAAGAACAAAAGAACAATTTTAAACAACGATTCGAAAGAGAAGAGGTTGCACTCGACAGAGCCAATGTAATAGATGAAATTATTACCGAATTGCCTGTTACAATTAACCAGCAAAATCCATTATCCATAGTTAGTAATCTCACTATTTTCCTTAATCAACAAAAGGATATTTACCTCAAATACCCCAGTGCATTATTTAAGGTTGTGATAGAAAAGCAATCGAATGAACTAAAGAAAAAGCCGCAGCCAACTATAAAACCGATGCAAATCAAAACTAAGTTGGCTATTGCTAACAAACATCTGGCTTTTTTGAATGGTGTCAACCCTAAGAATAACGAGAGAATTATGTCCGAATCCGATTATAAATTGCTGGTCGGTTATGTTGAGTATCTCATTCAAAATGGCAGTATTCCAAAAATTACTCGTAAAATTCCCAGAGCCAATTTGCAAAAAACTTGGTTCAGATATACATTATATCTTATTCATCAAGAATTATATTCTTCAATACAAGATATTTGGATTGAATTTATGCAAGCCGCTTTTATTGAATTTTCCAGTAACATAGTAGAGTTTTCAACTATTAAAACAAAGTTTAGTCAGTCACCAAGTGGTTATAATCAATTTATAAAGCAAGTGTTAGGGTAGTCGTTTATATTATCCTAAATATTGAAAGGTAAATGAGCAAAATCTCCATTTACCTTTTTTCTTTTTTATCGATTTTGCAATTGATATTCAAACAATTGTAAAACATTGATAGGTAAATTAGGTAAGCAGAATTTACCTATGGAGTACCCTTTTTTTACCTATTCTATTTGAGCCATTATTCCATTTCGGAGTAGTGGTTTTCTTGTTATTGGCACACCTGAAAACCCAACAGCCAAAAACAAATAATAAAATGTTTTCAAACGAAATTTCATTTAATGATATGCCTCAGGCTATGGCATATTTAATTGGTAAGGTTGAAAAATTAGAAACCTTACTTAATGTAACAAAGTCAGAATCGCCCGAATCTGACAAGTGGTTTAATTTACTGGAATTATGCGACTACCTGCCGGATAAACCAGCCCGTCAAACGGTTTATGGCTGGATAGGGCAAAAGCTCATTCCTTATCACAAGAAAGGTAAAAAACTCCAATTTCTTAAAAGTGAAATTGATGCCTGGTTAATTGGGGATAAACACAAATCAGTTGCCGAACTTCAAGCAGATGCAGCCGCATTTGTAGCCGATAAGAAAGGAGGTTTGAAATGAGCGAACCTAAATCTATTGGCGAAATTCTGGCAGATTACTTTACAAATAGTCAGGAACCGTTTGCAGTTGCTTTTCGCAATTATATTGCTTCAAGCACACATCAAACTAATCAGGAAAATATTTCCAGCCCTGTGCTTCCAGCTAATGTAACCAGCCCATTAACTGGTAAACTGGTAGGTTGGCTCGACAATCAGGATGTTATGCAAATCCTGCATATCAGCCCCCGCACTTTGCAAACATTGCGTGCAAATGGCACATTGCCATTTTCCCGAATTAAAGGCAAATTCTATTACAAAGTTTCCGACTTGGTGGCTTTACTCGAAAGCAATTACACTGCTAACCTTAAAAAGCCTGATAGTTATGGAAATTAAGGAATCTGATATTATTGCAAAAACGCACTATGGGCTTAATATCTATGCTCATATCCTTCGCCAGTTCTATCCTAACGAGGTTGTAATCAGTTTATCGGGCAGGCAGTGCAAACCTGCCCGTAATCCATTTCTCAGTAATTCCGAAACCCTTATCATTACTAACATTGATAATGTGTTTTTATACACCGATAGTTCTGATGCTAATTTCAAAGGCAATCCCTTTGATTTTGCTGCACTTCACTACAAAATTACAGGTGCGGAATTACTCAATAAACTCAATGATGAACTTGGTTTAAAGATTGGGCAGGGCAATAGTTTCTATCAAAACAGACCTTCTGTAATACCTATAAATACTGGCATTCAGAAGCCTAAAATTTACATTCCAAAGTTTAGTTTTTTCAAACGCCCAATTACAAACACCAAGCCCGACAAGGAATTGAATGTATTTGAAGTTTACAAGCTGATAAACAGCGATTTATACAAACATAACACATTGAATATCAGACAATTACAAGACAAGGCAAAATCACGGGTTTTTAAAGCGCAAAACTTTGATTATGTGACGTTTTCGGGAACATTCAGCAAACGCACCGACAACGATTTAATTAAGCACAGCGGTTTAATTACCATAGATTTTGACCATGTACAGGACTTGGAGCAGTTACGACAAGCATTATTAAAAGATGAATATTTCGATACTGAATTGCTTTTCGTTAGTCCTTCCGGCGATGGGCTTAAATGGATTATACAAATCGACTTATCACAGGGTTCGCACCAACTTCTTTTTTCTGCTATCGCTGCATACATTAAAAAGACTTACAACTTGGAAGTTGATAAATCCGGCAAAGACATTTCACGGGCTTGTTTCCTTCCATACGACAACAACATTTTTATTAATCCGAAATACTTAATACAATGACAAAAAAGATATTCAAACCGCAAGATTGGTTACAAAATAATGATACCGAAGAAATCTTTACAGAAGCTGAAAAGGTAATTTCAGAAACCCCAACAAACCCTATACAAAAGGAAGTTGAAGAAATCATTTCCCGAATCGAAGCCAAAAACCTCGATATTGCCACCGCTTATAGCGATTGGCGTGATATTGGTTTTGCATTTGCTTCTGAGTTTAACGAACAAGGGCGTGATTATTTTCACCGTATTAGTCGTTTTTATCCTGATTATTCAGCCTCAGAGTGTGATAAACAGTTTGATAAATGCCTAAAAGCAAATGGTTCAGGAGTTACACTCAAGACCTTCTTTCATAAGGCTAAAAGTGCAGGTATAAATATTGTGACCCAACAATCTATTAATACCGATACAAACCAATATGATGATTTTATTGAAACACCTTTTATCCCTGATGATGTTTTTAATAATCTGCCATCGCTATTGAAAGATGTTTGCAGTGTGTTTCCAACACAGAGAGAAAAAGACATCATGTTATTAGGCGCTATTGTTACTTTAAGTAGTTGTATGGCTAATGTATTCGGTTTTTACTTTAACGATAAAGTATTTGCTAACCTTTATTTGTTTGTTACTGCCCAGGCATCGGCTGGAAAAGGCTCTTTAAAACATTGTAAACGCTTAATATTTCCAATTCACAAACAATTACGCGATGCTTCAGCAGTTGCAAAATCTGAACATCAAATTGAAATGCAACAATATTTGCAGGAAGTCAAGAAAGATTCAACAAGGCAAAAGCCGGAAGAACCAAAAGATAAAATGCTGTTTCTACCTGCAAATAATAGTTCTACGGGTATATTTCAATTGTTGGACGATTGCGATGGAAAAGGAATAATTTTTGAAACTGAAGGTGATACATTGGCGCAGATATTCAAAACCGATTACGGCAATTATAGCGATGGTTTCCGCAAGGCTTTTCATCACGAGAATATCAGTTATTACCGCCGCACCAATCGTGAATATGTTGATATTGAAAACCCTCGTTTGTCGGCTGTGCTTACTGGTACACCTCGACAAATTACGCATTTGATACCTGATGCAGAAGACGGTTTGTTTTCTCGTTTCATGTATTATCGCTTCTCCCTTACAGATATTTGGAATGATGTATTTAAAAAACAAACAGCTAACGGTTTTGAAAGCTATTTTAATGAACTTGGCAATCGTTTTTATTCTATATTTCAAACGCTTACTTATTCAAGAGAAAAGGAATTTAGTTTTACTCCTGAACAGCAACAACAGTTTAACAAATGTTTCAAGGCTTGGCAAACAGAATTTATTTCCATATTGGGTCCCGAATCGGTTGCAAATGTTCGCCGTTTAGGTTTAATCTGTTTCCGAATGGCAATGATTATGACAGTTTTACGCATTGAAGAAACTGGCGAAGATTCAAATATTCTTTATTGCTCTGATACAGACTTCAACAATTCCATGAAAATAGGGCGTGTATTACTCGACCATGCCAAAACTGTGTATTTGCAACTTTGTACTATGTCTAAGAAATTAAAACCTGAAACCATGAAGGACAAATTTTATAGTTTGCTTCCCATTGAATTTACTCGTAAAGAAGCGGTTGAAATTGCAGCAAAACTCAATATTAAACCACGTACAACCGACAAGTATTTGTCAGAGCTTACACCTTCACACTTATCAAAAGACCCTGTATATGGTAAATACAAAAAGCAATCCATGCAAAGTTTGCAAAATGGACAAAGCTTGCTAAGTTGAAATTTCTTTTAATTGTTGTATATTACAAAACCTTTTATATTTTTGTCAATTCTAAATTCTTTATATAAATTGTCTTTCAGCAAATTAAATATAAATCGTTCATTGATTGATAAAACAATTGATGATTCATTAAATGGTGCAACAATTCTGGAAAAAAAGGTTGCATTAAATAATTACACCTATAAATTTAAAGTTCCTACTCAAGCAGATGCATCTTTAAATTTATATTACAATGTTGATGGTACAACGACGATTCAATATCAAACTGGTAAGAATCACGACTTCTCATTGAAGATTGCTGAAGCAATTAAAGAACAATGTTCTTTAAAAGAATTTAAAGCAGATTCATTCTACATTAAAAAGATTGCTGAAGTTGACTTCACTACTCTATTGGATTTCTTAAAAACTGAATGTGATGCTGAGGTTGCCGAACCCACTAAATTACCTCATGGCAATCAGTATAAGGTAAAAGGGAAACAAGGTGATACATTATCCTTCAACTTTTATAATAATGGAGCCTTACAAATCCAAGGGAAACCTCGGTTGCTCCATAATCAAACTGTTGAGATTTTAAGTGAACTCTTACCTTTTAAAGAAGTTATACAGGAACAATTAAAATTTTATGAAACAAACATTTCGGCAGGTGAAATTTTAAGTGAACTCGACAACAGATTACCTGTTGCAACTTCACAACTTGCTGATAAGCTCAAAGCAATAATTAGTCCTTCACTTGCGTTACGTAAGATAGATATCGAATTAACCGATTATTCCGCTTTCGCTTTCCCTGTTTTAAGGGGTTTAGAAGGTGTAATGAAACAAATTTTCAGAGATAAAGGTATAATAGTAAATAAAGATGGTTTCGGAGAGTATATTGAAGACAAAGGAGTCAGCATTAAACTCAATAAGGAAACTCAAGACCGGATTAATTGTACAAAATCATGTAAAGTATTAGCTGATATGTATTCAATACTCAAAACACAGCGAAATTTTCTTTTTCATGTTGACGGTTTGGTCGATAATACACGTATTTTAGATAGAAATCAAGCCTCATCACTTATTAATACGGTTTTAAACATTATAGAAGATTCATTTGTTATACTTAGTAATTAAGCTTATTTTTATATAGTGGTTAAGAATTTTCACATATCAAAAACAAGGTCTAAAGAATTTCCTTACATTGTTTATTCTTTAGATTATTCAAGGTTAGATGATTACATCTTTGATGTTTCTGATTTTCTTAAATCAAAGTCATATAAAGGTGTAGTTTTATTTGACTTGTTGCTTGCTAATGGCTTATCTGACAGATTCTATTCTATTACATTTAATGGCAATACATTTGATTTCAAGTCAATTAAGCATATTAATGATATTTCTGAGAATTTAATAATAACTATAAATTCTTATTATTCAAAAAATAGAAATATCCTTAATGATGGCATTCTGAATAATTCCGAACATTATTTATTCTCTAAAGAATTGGCTTAAACTTCATCATTTAGCTTTTATTATCATTACCCTTTTCTGACTGATACAGATTTTAAAATCTCCTTTTCCTTTTTAGCCAAACCTTCCGTTTA
>Ga0172379_10004643_pt1 | contig 19972 bp, 16 predicted proteins | sample GrowelOW334metaG_FD_119756 | JGI IMG/M metagenome (GOLD analysis project Ga0172379, IMG submission 119756) | Groundwater microbial communities from an aquifer near a municipal landfill in Southern Ontario, Canada - Groundwater well OW334 metaG | ecosystem: Environmental > Aquatic > Deep...
AAAGCCATTCCTTCAAACTCTCCTTAAAAACTTTGTCTCTTGTGTCCATAGTCATGAGACTACGGTAACCGAATTATGGACTATCCGATAATTTTCGGTAACATTTTCTTTGGCCTATAACGAATTCTTGACAAAAAACCCCATTGTAGTATAATGGACCTACAAATATAAATTGCGTAAAGATCATAGTCGAAGTTATTTTGCAATTCTCTGTTTGTATTTAATCGTTATTCCTCGCAACAAATGCAACAAGGAACAATCGTTCGTATCACTGATCGCGGCTTTGGATTCATCGCCCGCGAAGGCGGAGAGAAAGATATCTTCTTCCACTCCAACGAACTCGAGAACGTACAGTTCTCCGAACTCCGTGAAGGAGACAAGGTGACCTTTGAGGTCGCGCAAGGTCCGAAAGGCCCGAACGCGGTTCACGTCAACAAAGTCTAACTCACAAAAAAAATAGCCACGCAGCGTGCGTGGCTATTTTTTGTATCAGGAGATAGTATCCCCATTCGCCAAGGCTACGGCGGAACAAGTCAGTATCGGGAACGACGAAGTAAAAAAGCCGACGGTAGCCCCGTCGGACTTTTTTCTTTTAACTTTTTACTTTTTTCTCAAATACGATAAAATATACCAATGAAAGAACGCGTTTCGTTTCCAATATTCTTTGTGCTTGCCTTTTTTGCCGGATTACTTTCGTATCAAGAAGATATTCCGCTTGAATTTAGTTCGCTGTCAGTTTCTGGTAAAACGCAAACATCGAACACTACGATCTCCCCGAACGAATTTTATCACGTCGTGCGCGTGGTTGACGGCGATACTATTGTCGTAAAAATAAACGATAAAAAAGAAATGGTGCGCTTGATCGGAATGAACACGCCTGAAACGGTGGATCCGAGAAAACCTGTCGAATGTTTTGGGAAAGAAGCGGCTGAGGAGGCTAAGAAGATCCTTACAGACAGATCAGTGCGTCTTGAAACGGACCCATCACAGGATCAGCGAGACAGGTACGGACGTTTGCTCGCTTATGTGTTCCTGCCTGATGGAACGAATTTCAGCAGACTCATGATCGAGACCGGATACGGATATGAATACACCTATGATCTGCCATATAAATATCAAACAGAATTCAAGCAAGCGGAAAAAGATGCAAAAGAAAACGATCGCGGCTTATGGGCGAGGAATGTATGCGGCGAAAATTTCTAATATCCGAAGACAAACTTCCGACAATTCAATATAATAAAACAAGCCCCGAAATTCATCGGGGCTTGTTTTATTATTATTTCATTATCGTATCATCCTCATCCATCTCTTCTTCTTTCATGATCCTCCAGGCGTAATATCCTGTCAGAGCAAGCAGTGCGAGAAGCAGTATGGCGAACCAGTAGTTCATGAACACGTCGCTTACGGCTCCGTACGCGCCCGCGATCATATTTACCAGTGCTCCTCTGTCGGTGACCGATCCTGAGGTCGTCGCGATCGCCGGTGTCTTTCCGTCGCCTTTCAACCCATTGATCTCTTCTTCCGTCGTAGTTCCTTGTACCAGTCCACCGTTCTCAACTTCATCTGCCGGGTTAACTATTCCCTGAGCTCTCAACGCCTCCCAAAGCGCACGATAGGCTCTGACTTCCGCAGACTGCGTTCCGTCTAAAGGAAACGCGGCGCGGCAATAAATTTCGTTAACTTTTTTACGAGTCGTCAGATAAACATAGCCTCTGGTCGTGTCGCCCCACGGATCAATAACATCCGCCTTGTATTTATCTTGGAAAGCCGAAGCGGCGTTAAAGTCGTCAATGCTGTAAAATCCCGTGATGGGCAATTTTGCGCCTTCAAATTCATTGAGGAACACCTGAAGTTTCTTTACTTCGATCGGATTATTGTCTGCTCCCAGTTTGATGAATTCGCGAAGGTAGTAACATTCTCCAGGAACCTGTACCAATTCTTTTCCTGTGGCACTCAAACTCGAAGTTCGAGAGAGCGGTCGGAAGTAGTAGGTCAAGCTTGGGTTAAGACCGGTTACTGCAATAGTGTGGCTGGTGACATAAGGAGAAACAGTAAGGGTCGTATTTGAATATCCGTAATTCTGGTCGCCTTGCGGGAAGGAAGTTATCGATGAAGTTCCGTAAACCACGCGGCTATCAGAAGGAAGATTGGTGGTCCAGCTCACGATCGAGACTCCGGAAACCACACCCTTTTCAACTTTTTCATTCGTTATGGTGAGAGTGGGAGTTGGAACAACAGCACCGCCGCCTCCCCCACCTCCTCCACCACCACCCCCGCCTCCGCCCCCGCAGTTGCTGGTGCATCCCGGATTAGAGATGGTGATACTCTTTGCGGTGTTGCCCGTCGCCCCCTTATCGTCAGTAACTTTGAGCGTGACGGTATAATTATTTGCGGACGTATAGGTATGAGATGTCGTTGAAGCGGTCGTCGTCGCAATGACGCCGTCGCCGAAGTTCCATTCATAAAGCACGATCGTTCCGTCGAGGTCATAGGAAGCAATTCCATTATTCGTGATCGATACTCCGGTATTGGCAGAGGTCGGATCTAACGTGAGAACGGCAACAGGTGCGGAATTCTCATCATCGATATTCGGATCGTACGGCTTTTCAGGATCCCCTCCGGTGTGGCAGGCAGGATCGGCAGAGTCAATTTTTCCGTCGCCGTCGTTATCCAATCCGTCGGAACATTGCGGATGTACGGGGGCAACATTTATTTGGATAGTCGTGGTGGCGGTGTTGCTGATCTGTCCGTCATTATCGGTAACTTTAAGAGTTACGTTATAGGTGCTCGTTACGGTGAAGGTGTGAACGGTAGTAGACGCGGTTGTAGTGGTGCTTACGCCGTCTCCAAAATTCCATACGTAGCTCACGATGGTACCGTCCGTATCAAAAGAAGCTTTGCCGTCAAAAGTAACAGAAGTATTCTGGCTGGCAGTTGCAGGGCCTGAAATAACAGCGACCGGTGCGGAATTTTCATCGTCATCATCAGGATTCTGACATCCGGAATCATCAGGATGATCAATATCTCCATCACCGTCATTATCCACATCGTCTGAACATTCAGGCGGGGTCGGAGGAACTCGTATCTCTACAACATGAGTATCCCATTCGCTTTCTGCGCCTTCGTCATCGGTAACCTGAAGCGCTACGGTATAGGTTCCGATAGATGCAAAAGTGTGCACGGTGGTATCGGTTGTCGTGGTTGCATATACGCCGCCTCCAAAATTCCAGACGTAAAGGACAATTTCTCCATCGGCATCGACTGAATCGCTTCCGTCGAAAGTTACCGGAGTGTTTCGGCTCGCGGTGTCAGGGCCATTAATTATTGCCTCAGGAACAGCATTCTCATCGTCATCTTCCGGGCAATCACAACCGGGATCATCAGGGTGATCAATATCACCGTCATGGTCGTTATCGATCCCATCATCGCACTCAGGGTGCGCAGGAGGGACTGTTATTTCAATAACATGAGTATCCCAATCGCTTTTTGCGCCATCATCATCGGTAACCTGAAGCGCTACAGTATAGGTTCCGGCAGCTGCAAAAGTGTGCACGGTAGTATCGGCCGTCGTAGTTGCATATACGCCGCCTCCAAAATTCCAGACGTAAAGGACAATTTCACCATCGGAATCAGTGGAATCGCTTCCATCGAAAGTTACCGGGGTGTTTTGGCTGGCGGTGTCAGGACCGTCGATAACAGCTTCCGGGGCTTGGTTCACAGGGGTTACCGCGGCAAGTTTATTAAAAGCGACGCAATAATAAGTATTTCCGTCGTTGAGACCTGAAATATAGTCCCAGTTATCATAATTAAGAACGTCGTTGTGACAGTATAATTCAGCACTCACATTATTTGCGTTGGTCTTATGAGTCTGATCATAAGTAAACGGAATGTATCCATTTTTAAGAACTTCACGAACCCAGATCTGCTGATGTGCCGCGCTTATAGCGGCGCTAACAGTGGCTTTTCCTTGAGTATCGGTAGGGCCAAAGGTATTCCATCCGTCTCCGGCAACACCGATCACATCGCGTCCGACATCATTTGCTTCGCCATTGTAACCCCATTCAAACTGCCATCCGGAGGTCAGGTGACATCCCGGGTGAGAAGCAACATAGTCCGTCGCGGTGGTTGACGTAATATTCGAACCGCCATTTCCCCAATTCGGCAGATCACTTTCGCTATCGCAGACAATTTTAGTCGCAACGATATTGATGGAGTGATCGATCACAGGCCTATCTGTAACGGTTATAACCGCCGTATCGGTGGAATATGCGTCGTCATCGTCGGTAACTCTGAGAGTTACGGTGTATGTACCAGCTGTAGTGAAAACATGGCTCGCATTTACGGTCGTGCCGGTAGTTGAATCTCCAAAATTCCATTCATAAAGGACAATTGTACCATCGGAATCAGTAGAGTCGCTTCCATCAAGGACAACTGAGTCACCAGTAAAGGACGTTTTGTCTAAACCGGCATCCGCCACCGGCGGAACATTAGCTGCTTCGCATGCGTTACTTATAGAAGTAACGACAGGAGTGCCTGTCACCCAGTTCCAATGATATTCATTGGAACTTGCGCGAACAGTATTTGAAACAGTATAGTCGCCACACGTAGCCGGTTCCTTTACTTTTGCAACTACGTTAATGGTGCCGGATTCTTGCGGATCCATTTCATTGCCATTCCATGAATGTATATTCTCGTATGTTGCGCCATAATAACCATCATTGAAGTTCGAGGAGTGGGTTTCACTCACAAACTCAACACCGGGGTCCAGCATGTCTTGGATCTTAACGCCGCCGCCCGTGCAGTCGGCTGTACCCGTATTGGAAACAGTTATGTGATAGGTGATGTTATCACCCGGTTCCACTTCGGTTTGCTCGGTTGAATTTTCGAGCGTTAAAATACATTCCCCAGCAGGGGTGTAATCGTGGTCATCATCATGGTCGTGTGCCAAGATGTTTGTCGCAGGAAAGATAGTCAACAGTGCAACGATAAAACCGATCAGCACAGTGCCTTTCGTTGTTGAAACATTGAGTTCTTTATTTATTCTGGTGCCCATAAAGTAATTCATTATTAATTTCTTTTTAACTTACTATACACGAAAACTTAATCTTGTAAAATGAATATTTCATTAAGGATATTTTTAGCATTATATACCATATAACAACATTTGTAAAGGGTTATGACAAGAAAAATAACCCTAGTTTAAAGGACATTTTAAAAATCTAATACGCTCTTTATTCTATGCATATTTTGGTATAAGACAGAAATATTCTCAAATGTCTTATACTTGTCTTTTAGATTCATGAGGACTGCATAAAAAACAAAAAAGAGGCATTACCGCCTCTTTTCTAAAAATTTATGCTTGATCTTCTTCTCCCTTCTCTTTAGTTTTTTTGCTTTTGCGTTTCGTTATCGGTTCTATGGTTTTATGAAGAAGATGCGAAGCCTTCGCGTAACGCGCACCCAGCTTTCTTTCAAATGAAACAGGTAATACTTCTCTTTCCTTTTTTCCTTTCGATGGTCCGATCACTCCTCTTTCTTCGAGCATCGTCAAAAGTGCCGCCGCATGAGCATCACCGATCCCTAATAGTTTCTGTAAAGACGACGCAGAGACTTTTCCGATCTTAATGGAGAGCTCCTTTGCATTTTCGTATTCAGCTTCCAGCATTCGGCGAGCGACCGGAAACGCCGATCTCTCAAGAGGGCGAGAATTCGACAGACGGTCGATTTTTGTCTCAATAATATGAAGCGTCATCGTCAGGTCTGAATGTATCGAATCTTGTTTCTTGGCAAGAAGTTTTAGCCGCTCGTTCATATCCTCAATCATAGCAATGACCTCTTCGTTTTCATTTAATTTCATAAGACCTATTATAGTACAAATTTAAAAAAAACAAAGCGCGCGGACGCATTGGTCAAAAATCGTTCCATATTGAATTAATTCAAATTTTATAGTAGTATATGCTGATAGAAAAGAGGAGTATTTGAGGGCCCTTAGCTCATCTGGCTAGAGCACCGGTTTTGCACTCCGGAGGCAAGCGGTTCGAGTCCGCTAGGGTCCACAACAAAATCGTCCCGTAGGGCGATTTTTTTGCGGAACATAAGCGAGAGAACTGCTTCTCTCGCGTGCGTACTCGAACGGTCGGAGGAGCCATGCCCCTCGCAGGGCAGGCGAGACGGGGTAGCGAAAAATTTTTGCCGCACAAAAATTTATTCGTGACTCGAGTCCGCTAGGGTCCACTCTGATAGAATCAGGCACCGAAAAGGTGTCTTTTTCTTTGCGTTGACTCTATAATGCATTACGATAAAATACAGATATGAACGACGAAAACAAACTTGAAGAATTGTTTAAGAAATATAATGAAGAAATGAAGTGCCATACGAGTGCTCTTAGTGAAGAATTTCAGAGCAGACTTTCCACTGTCGCCGAGGGAGTTACTATGCTCAATGAAAAAGTTGATAGAATTGAACAAACTCAAAATTTACATACGGAAATACTGAAGTCTCACACTGAAAAAATTGATAGGATAGAAACGACCTTAGACTCACGTACAGAAGTCGACCGATCGGAATTCGTCGAACTGAAGCAAGCGGTTTTAGCTATGTCTTAATTTCCGACGCTCCGGCACAAATAATGTAAATAAAAAACCGCGCTCGGCGGTTTTTATTTCATTGCGAGAGTAACCACGTGGTCTAAGAATTCCGGCAAGTTCGATCCCACCGCGTGCAGCGATTTCGGGAGCAATGATTCACCGGTCAATCCGGGGAGCGTGTTGGTTTCCAAAATATAGATCCCGTCTTTTCCCAGTATGAAGTCGGAACGGGAATAATGGCGAAGTCCGAGAGCTTTGTGAGCTAGCTTTGCCATGTTCTGCAAAGTGGCACTTTCTTGTCTTGAAAAATTCCCCGGGCAGACCTCATGACTGGTTCCCCCATACTTGGATTCGAAATCGAAAAAAGATTTGTGGGCGGGAGGACGGATCTCCACCGGAAGCAATGAATAATGTTCCCGACCTCGGAATGAATCGATCACCCCGCAAGTCGCTTCTTTACCTGCAATGAATTCCTCAAATATGATATCCGTTCCTATGAGCTGTGCCGAACCACTGTCCGTTTTAGCAAACTGTTCGATCACGTAAAGCAACTCCTTGGCGTTGCGTACGATGAAAGTTCCGACGGAAGATCCGCCTGAAACCGGTTTTGCCACGAGAGGCAGAGGAACGACCCCTAAAATTTCAAAAACGAGAAACTGAAGTGCTGCGTCATCTTCCAGATCCGTGCGCATCCGTTCTGTGGAGACGACAGCATGGATAGCCGTTTTTAAACCGTGTTTGCGGAAAATTTCTTTCGAGAGAGTTTTGTTCATTCCGAGAGCGGAAGGCAGTGCGCGCGATCCGGTAAACGGAATGCTGAAATGTTCGAATAGCCTCTGGACTTTTCCATCTTCTCCGTATTCTCCATGAAGAGCGTTAAAGACCACATCCACGCGACGGGAAACTTTTGGCAGATCTGTCGGACGTCCGCCGATATGCCACGTGCCGTCTTTGGTGATAAGAATATCAACCGGAAAATACTTATGTTCCGGCAGATGCCGCAAAACAGAATCGCCCGTCTTGAGCGACACTTCATATTCGGAGCTCGTGCCTCCGCGCAAAACGCCGACGCGAATTTTCTCCATATGTAATATAATATCATGATTGTGAAAAATAGTTGCGTGGATAAATGAAGATCACCGATTACGTACTTAAGGATATGACGAACGACTATAAAAAAGGACGAAGCAAAAAGCTTCGTCCTCTATTTTTTTATAACGTCATGCCAAACTTTTTACGTAGGCGTTTATATACCTTTATTCCAACTTCCCCATCTGTTACAGTAATCCAATTTTTACATACGGGGCATATAATATATAGAGTACCCCTAAGCAAAGACCCCTCCCAAACACATCCACACGATTTTACCTCTTTTCCATAAAAACCGAGAGTACTCTCGCAATCCTTGCATTTTATCTCGTATGGCGGTTTTTTCAAATTAAGTACTTGAACCATCTTCTATCTCCTCGTTTTTGCTTCGTTTTTCATTTCTTCGGAAACGATTCCCGCGACATTGGGATGATCGTCGCATTTCGGACATACAACCCAAAATCTATCGACTTTAACCTTTTCTTTGATCGCCGTATCGGTTGAATATCTATCCTGCCGATAATGAATTTTTTCAACGGTGATTTTTATGGTTTTTCCGCATTTGCACAACACGGAACATTTCTGATTTTTAACTTTTGCACCCATTTTCTTTTCCTTCTGAAAAAATCTCTGATTCTTATCGTACTTCATATTATTTATTATGTCAAGTTACTTTTCGGGGGTAACTCACTACTGTCCCACCGTCATTCCCTTGAAAAAGGGAATCCAGAGTAAGATCTGTAAACTCTGGATTCCCGCCTCCGCGGGAATGACTGTGGGCGGATACTTGTTTCGTTTTCTCAGTAACTTGTCTCGCTGGTGAAATAGGAAAAGAGGGATTATAATATGAACTATGAACAAACTGTACGCGTTTATTTTTTCAATTCCCGGCGCCGGCTGGCTTAAGACCAGGCTCTCGCATGTATATGCGCGGTTATTTATCGGTCCGACAGAGGAAGAAAAGTTTTCGCATAATCTTACTCATCGGTTACTGCTTACTTTTGATGATTTCGGAGACGAGCAGCAAATTCATTCTATCTTAGATATTCTTTCAAAATTTCAGATAAAGGCGGCATTTTTTCTGGTCGGTGAATGGGCAAAAAAAAATCCGAACCTCGTATCACAGATTCGAAACAACGGTCACTGGGTGGGAAATCATTCCTTTTCGCATAAAAAACTCACTTCCCTTTCCGAAGCCGATCTAAAAAAAGAAATTCTCGGAGGCGGCATCGAGAGTGCCCTGCTTCGTCCGCCTTACGGAGCGTATAACAAAAAGATCCGCGAGATCGCGGAAAGCCTTGGAAAGAAAATTTGCTACTGGTCGATCGACAGTGATGACTGGCGCGGACTGCCGACACGGATAATAGCCGACAGAGTTTTAAGCGAACTTCACCCGGGAGCCTGCGTACTGATGCATGTAAATGGTTTGCACACGGCCGACGCCTTGCCTCTCATTATCCAAGGAGCAAGAGATCGGGGTTTTGAATTTTGCTTTGCCGGCAACGAATTGGATGTGTGATCACTAACGGTTTCTAATAAGTTCGAGCGCGTAGTCTTTCCAAAAAATTCCTTCCTCGGGACCGCCATTACAATCGCCGTCGGACTCTCCCGGAATTTTTATCCATAAATAAGCATCGGCAAGTTCATGCCCGGTATTTCCGGTAGGATTTTCACCGAGAGCCCTTCGGCGAGGATTACACCATTCGTTGTTTTCGTCGGGTCCGTTTCCGTTTCTGCTCGTGTCGATGACGAACGGAGTTTTTCCGATGAAACTAGATATCTCCATTCCGTACACAATGTTGTCTTCCGTTCTCGTGAAGTTGGAGACATTAAGAGATATTCCGTTTGCTTCGCCAATGTGTGCAGAGACCAGCCTTTCAGACATTTCTTTTGCCGGGACCCATCCGGAATGTCCGGCATCAATGTATACATGAAGGTTGGCATCCTTATTTTTTAATATTGAAACTGCTCGGCCGATAATGTTTGTCTCCGCGGGATCTTCATATATGCAGCTTTTATAAGACAGCGCATCGGGTTCAAGAATGACGATCGCCGTTCCTCCGCCGATATTTCGTCTGAATTCAAGAAGCCATGCGAAATAATCTTTTGTCATTTCATTCCATTCGGAAGTCGTTTTTTTTCCGCACGGAAAGAGCGAGGCATAATATATGACAAAAACGGGGGTAGCTTGCGACACATTTGCTTCTTTCATGACTTCTTTTATTTCTTCGGCGGTATTTTCTCCCGCGCCAAGCCATACCGCGCGAGGCTGATTCCGGATCTCCGAGATCTCGGGCGCTTCGCCGTTTTGAATAAGCCTGTCCATTTCGCCGTGATCGGGAACATAGAATTTTGCTCCGAAAAAAGGACCGGATGCCCTGGTTGTTTTCTGTGAAATGTCGATCGCTTTTTTGGTTATTTCATCACCGCGCGTTGCGATGAATGTGACGCCGTTATTTCCCGCCGGCAGGGTCGCCGAATAAAACGCGTTTCCGTTTTTCTGAACAAGAGATACAGCTCTATCGTTGGACAGCGCAAACATTTCATATGTTTTATCTTTCCAAGAATTGTCGAAAGCGAAAACTCGCCGCTTTCCGTCTTGATCCGTATATTCATAGGTCACGATGTCAGTCGAAACTTCCGTTTTTCCGGAATTCTGAATATGCTTCACGTACTCAAAAGTCGCGAATCCTCGCAGGCTGAAAATAATGATCGCGGCAAAAAGACACAACAAAAGCGTTATCAGCAGTTTATTTCGCATTGATGTCGTTTTTATAATGTTTCGGGTCATTTTATTATATCTTCAAAGAATTTTTTATACTGAAGGGCAACAGCATCCCAGGTAAATACCCGTGAAAACTCTCTTCCCTTTCGTCCCATTTCTTCAGCATTTTTGGAATTCACGAGAAGCCATTCCACTTCGTCGGAAAAGGCAGCGATCTCATAGGGCGCAGCCTTCCGAATGGCGCCATTTGGAATCCAACCCAGTCCGGGTATATCAAAAACAACGGTGGGAATACCTGCCGCCAGCGCTTCAAGCACCGATATGCCGAATGTTTCAAAACGCGACGCATGCACGAACACCGTCGCTTCGGAAAGAAGCGCGAGTTTTGCTTCACCCGAAACATTGCCAAGGAAATCCACATGGTCTCCGATCCCATACATTTCGATCACGCGTATAGCAGCTTCGATATCAGATAACGTCCCGGTACCCGCAAGGATAAGCCGAGCATCCGGAAACCTGAGCAGAATTTTTGAAAACGCGCCGAAAAGAAAATCCAATCCCTTTGAATGCATGTCTATTCTTCCCATAAATACTATCTTTGGAAAATTCATCGGCCGCCGTTCCAAAGAAAGAAGTTCATTATTGAAACCGTTCGTTATGATGCGTATTTCTGCCTCCGAATTCATTTCGGATGCCTTCATTTTTTGCATTTCCGATAATACGGCAAGATTGCGATGATGTTTCACTCCCCAGCGTTCAATGATATCGAAAGGAAGATGATATTTTTCTCGCATCTCGACCCCATTAAAAAAGTGCGTCGCCCCGATAATGGGTTTTTTGGAAAATAGCGGGAGAAAGGCGGTTGAGATCGGACCGGTAAATCCTTCGACCCATGCATCGTAATGAAGAATCTTTGCATACCACGGCAGAAGAAAAAGATACATGATCTGCATGATCTTCAGACCGCCGAACCAAATTCCAATATGAACGTATTCCACGCCGTCGATCACGTGATTTTTTCGGCCGCCGATCTTCGATGTTATCACTTTTATATGATATGAGGATACCAAGCGCTTGGCCGTCTCATGCACGGCAATCTCCGTACCTGCCGGGGCATCTTGATCATAATCGCCAAAAGAAGAGAATATGATGGTTTTCTTTTTATCTTCGCCTGTTGCCGTTTCGTTTTCACTGCGGACATTTTTTGTCGTTTCGGAAACATGGAAGGCTGCAAGTGTCTCTTTCGGCTGTCGGTCGGACCAAAACTGCATAAGAATATGAAGCATAACATATGCGGGCAAATGGAACGGGTCGTGCAAAAAAGCAGATACGGCTTCCCGAAGAATAGTTCCGATGGGCAGGTGTCTTTCCCCCTGTATCATCTCTGTGGAAAATTCATCTCCATCCGCGTGCTTCCTTTGTGTTCGGAATATGCGAAGCGCATATTTCTTGTAATCAGAGAAGGTATCGGGGAGTTTAAAAAGCGCTCGCGCTTCTTCCGCAAAGCGGTATTTCATCCCCCGGGCAACGCAAAAGAAATAGGAATACTGGTCTTCACCTGCGGAAATTTCGGGAAAAGTCATGGCGGTATAATACTTTCGCGAAAACGCCCGCATCCCGCCGAGGCAGGTATAGAGATTGTTCCCCGAACGGTAATTTCTGTACACGGAAAACTTAAAACGGAAACCGGCAACAAGCACTTTTTCGATGAAGGTTTTACCGCGCAAGGGAGTAAGGGATCCTGACGTCAGATCCGCATTCTCCCTCCAGATCGGCGCCATAAGCTTTGCGAGAGTGACGTTATTTTCAAGAATGATATCTCCGTCCAAAATGACGAGAATGTCACTTGAAGTTTCCTTTAATATCTGATTCTGACGATAATTTTTCCCGCGATTGACCGGATCGTCGATGACAAAAACACCGCGGTTTTCATATGCGCGAGCGATCCGAACCGTTCCGTCTTTACTCCCGTCAGAAGCGACAATGATCTTTTCGATGCGAAAACCCGCTGTTTCCTGCCGTAAGATCTCTTCGATAAGATGACCAATGTTCCTTTCTTCGTTATATGCGGGAATGCCGATGGTGACTGACCGGATTCCATCGGTCGGGATAAGTGCCGCTTGCGATCCGACGTTCATCTCCATCTTTCCTTCGTTCCTGACATATTTTATGGTATAGGAAACATGGAGAATGATGATAACAATAAAGTTGATCGCGGAAACAGAGAATAATATGCCGACAACATCGGCGAGCGTTTTATGAGAAACAAACAAGCCGGCAACGAGAACGAACGAGGAGATGATCGATATCACGGAAAAAACATATTCTTTTCGTGCAAGATGATACATCACATAAAGGCTGGAGAGTGTGAAGGCTGCGATAGCCAGCGTATAAAGAGGAAGCAGTGGGATCACGAGAGCCGCTTTTTCTCCAAAAAGAAGGTTCATAAACGATCCGCCAAAGATCAGGAAAAAAAGTGCGGCGCCTAAAGTGAGAATATAGCTTCCGATGAACAAAAATCGAATGAACGGACGTGCGTTCAGATCTCCGGATTTCTCCCTAATGACAAGCGGGATCATGAAAGCTGAAAGAAGGTTGCCAAAAAAGAAAAGCATTTTACCGGAGAGCGCGAGGAGTGCGTAAGAACCGGCCATGTCCGGCTCAAAAAATCCTTTTACCAAAAGAATATCAACCGAAAGAAAAACCATGGTTGAAAGCCCTGCGATCAGAGTGTAATTAAAGAACCGCATCGGAAAATCACCTTGTCCACCTTCCTTGATCTGTGACGAACGGGAGAAAATGATAAAAACATAAATCGCGGCGAACGATATCGGAAGCGAGAGATAGGCGGCTTCCGACACTCCGATCCAAATAATGATGAGTGCGGCAATGAATTTTATTATGGTCTCTCCGATAAACAACACACCAAGGCGGCCAAAAGACAGTGATTCTTGAAGCACGCCTTTCCCGACCGCGATCACTGTTCCAAAAAAGAACACGGGTGTGAACAGAATAATTGGGAACACACTCTTAATGTTGAACGCGCGGGCGAGAGTCGGAGATGCAAGAACCCAGAGTATGGAAAATAGAAATGAGACAAAAATCAGCGAATGCATTGATCTTTTTCGCAACGATCCGGGATCGGCAAGAGAATGATTTACCGCATTGGAAACAGCGGTAAAGAATATTCCCGCGATATAAAGGATACTGGTAAAGAATGCGAACAGAGCATAATCGGCAGAGGAAAGCTCTCGTCCCAGATAGAGATTAAAGAGAAAATTCAAAATATTTCCGATCATTCCAGCCGCCAAAAAAATGGTGCTCCGAGATACGGCGCGTTTTAGTATATCAGCGGAAAAGAATCGTGCAGTGAATTTCATTGAATTAAAAACTTATCGTCTATTTTTTTCCAGTCCGGGGATTCGCGATCCCAAAGTTTCGCTCGGCGATCGAGTGAAGGAGTATTCAAAACGTCAATTCCCTTCTCTGTTACATATTGTAGCACGGCAGCTTCGCGTATTCGATACACGCTTGTGCCCGAATAGGTGTAGAGAGTTTCATAGTACGCGTCAAATTCCGGAGTTCCATACCACTTTTCGGTCAAAGGGCTGCGGGCGGCATTATTACTGAGTTTGTTCGGATCAGACATGAGAATGAAACGAGCGAACAACCATGGATGTTCGAGTGTTTCGTCATAATGAAATTCATTGCCTTCGTAAATGAATTTCCGGAGCGGAAGTCCTGATTCGACAAGAACTTTGTCGTTGCTGAATCGGTTCGTAAATACGTAACCGAAGTCATATTCTCTTGCAAGTCGGATGGAAACTGGATTTGCTTCCGTGGAACGGATCGCACTTCTGTCGCGAGCTATCACTGAATAGGGATCAACCATCGCAAAAGTATAGAAATGATAGATCCCGGCGCCTGCAGCCAATAAAAGTACCAGTGTCGAATAAAATTTCACCATTCTCGTTTTTAATGATAATAGCGTCGAAACAAAAAGCGTTATGGAAAGAGAAACGAAGCCCATCCAAGTGAGTGCATATCGCACGTTATGGAAATCATGAAGCGGTGAAAATTCAGGAACGTAGATCGTGGAAGAGTTTCGCATCATGTTTATCAGCACCGCTATGGCCGGGATCGCAAGGATCGAAAGAGCCGTAATTCGAAGAACACGGTCTTTCTTCCGAATAAGAGGAAGAATGAAAGTAAATAGCGAAAGTAATACGAGAGGTGCTCCGATCATGTAATATGAGGCATGAAGAAACGTTTCAATAGGACCCGCAAATACCACGCTGGGACCGCCGATACCTTCCAAATTCCAGATAGGACTTGCACCGATGCCGATAAAAGCGAGAGGATTGGAAAAATACACCAGATCATAGAGTGCCAATTCCAAAACTCCGATACCGGCAAGCATCCAGAAAAGAATGAAAGTCGCTTCAATTTTTGGATATGAATATTCGCGTCCGATCATTCTAAAAAAAACAATGACGGAAACAGCGGGAATAAGAAGCAGTCCTTCGAAACGAGAGAGCGTGGCAAGCGCTATGGATAGACCGGCGAACAGAAGATACAGCAGTTGGTCGGTCTCAATCCACAACATCGTATAGTAGGCGGTGGAAAATATAAAACACAAGAGAAGGATCTCCATCATTGGAGTGGCGGAATAGTAAAGAATGAACGGATTTGAAGCATACAGAATAGCCGCAAAAACGGAGAGCCATTTCGAATGGATAAGACGGTAAGAAATTTTGTAGAGAAATATGGCACTGGCGGCAAAAAATGGGATCAGCGCGAAAAATCCCGCAAGTCCGCTTTCAAACAGAGGACGTGACGCAGCATACGGCGCCATGACGATATGAAGCATCGGTGGCCAGATACCAAGCTGAGAAATTCCCGGGGTCAGACTGTCAAAAAGAAGACGCGAAAAGATGAGGTGGGCCGACTGATCTCCAAGGATCGAAACCATGTGAAGACCGGTCAAACGAATTGCCGTCGCGCCGGAAGCGATCACCGAAAACAAACCGACGATCCATTCTCCGGGATATTGCAGAACATTTTGCTTAATGCGCGTGATGAGGGCCATATATTTTTAAAATAGAGTTGTTTTAGCGGCAAGACGTCTGAATCCTTCGGCAAAATCGGGAAATGCAAAGGGCTTCTTCTTCACAAGGTGCGTGCCATGTTCGGTCTTTTCCCAGTGGTATGGACGCACTACGAACTCGACGGCAGCTCTGACCGTCGCATAGGAAAGCAGCATCCAGTAGGCGAAGGAAAGCAGGTTGAATTTCACCAGATCATATCTTTCGCGATGATAAGCCGCAAGAAGATTCATAAAGGTAAAAACGAAAGTTCCGATGATAAAACATCCGGTTGAGAGGTAAAGGATCGGGAGCGGATAGAGGGTCTGGACGAAGTTCGGTTGAAACAAGATCCACGTGACAAGCACGAACCATGAGACAAAATTCAATAGATTTACCAACACGCCGCCCGGTACGATAAAGAGAAATCCCATAAACGGCCCCCAGCCTCCGATCTCGTTCTTGAAACGGATCGGGTGGCGAAGATGAACGATACTGGTCTGAATGAATCCTTTCATCCAGCGAGTGCGCTGAAGAACCCAGTTTCTGATGCCGGTCACCGCTTCTTCCCTGCTGCCGGATTCGAGCATTCCGGCACGATAGCCGTAGCGATATAAACGGATACCCAGATCGCAATCTTCGGTAACGTTGTATGGATCCCAGGCGCCAATATCGTAGATCGCCTGCGTACGAAAATGCGTGCTGTGACCGGAAAGAGGCATCGGTATGTTCATTTTTTGCAAGCCGGGAAGAAAAAAGTCGTAATGAAAAGCAAACTCGGAATTAAAAAATCTTGAAATAACGCTCTGGCGGGGATTATAGTGATCGAGACGCGTCTGAAGACTTCCGAGCTCAGGATGTTCGCGGAAAGCAAGAACCGCTTTTTTGAGCTGATCAGGATCAGGAATTATCTCGGCATCATAAATGACAAGATATTCTCCCTGTGCGTACATAAAAGCTACGTTAAGCGCTTTCGGTTTTGTTTTTGGTTCAACATTCGGAAGTATGAGGAGTTTATAATTATCCGGAAGATTGGCAAACTTCAATGCGCTGATGGTTTCATGATCGTATTCCTCAAGTGTGATAATGACATCAAGCTTGTCATTGGGATAATCGATCGAAGTCATGGCTTTCTTGATCTGATCGACAACGCCGGCTTCCTTATAGAGCGGAATGATGATGGTATATATTGGCAGATCTTCATCGATGAGCGAGGCGATCTCATTGTTGTCGTAACAAATGGAAGGCGAGTCTTTCATAGCGAGATATATCACGCGAATTTTAAAGACCATGAAAGCCAAGTAAAAAAGCGAGATGAGCGCGGAAAGGAAAACAAGAAATCCCACGCCGAACACATACGAAAGTGCATACGAGAAACCTGCGAATAAAAGCATCATAAAGAGGAGAAGAGAAACGGTTTCGTAAAACAAATGTTGTTTTGCGCTGTGAATTTTTTGCAGAAAGAGAAAATCCACTTTATTATTATAGTTTAACGGCTTTGCCTCCGTATAATGAGGAGAGTCGATAAATTTAAAAACGGAACGAAAAAAATATCTGAAGCGCAATTTGAGCGCGCCGGAAAGAAGTTCGGAACCGGTGCGGATGATGTCTACTTTGCTCTCTCCCGCGATCCTTTCAGCAAAAACGATCTGCACTGAACCGAGTTTCCAGCGCATGCGCCGCGCTTTGAAAAGAAATTCATAATCGAATCCCCACTCGGTCGGGCTTAATTTGAGATTGTAAAAAACATCCTTTCGAAAAACTTTGAGTCCGGATTGCACATCCACATTCGTCCCAAAGAGAAGCTTTCCGACGACCGAACGGTAAGCACGACTGAGCGATCTTCTCACAAGACGCTCATGATTACATTCGCGATTTGCTACGATGATGTCCGCATTATCAAGCCCCCGTATCATTTCCGGAATGGCCTCCGGTGGGTATTGCAGGTCGGCGTCGATCATTGCGACTGTGTCGTACTTTGCAAGCGCGACGCCCTCAAGGATGGATTGTGCCTTTCCTTTCTTTCCCTGTTTGAAATACACCCGGAGAAAAGGATACTGCTCTTTTTTTTGATCGAAATATTCATATGTTCTGTCCGGCGAGTGATCATCGATGACGATGAATTCATGCGCAACAATGCCGCCATCGAGCAGGATCATGGAAAACAGACGCTCTAAAAGAGCGTCGGCATTTTCGCGTTCATTGTAGGTCGGTATGATTATTGAGATCTTTATTTGCTCCATTGATAGATCTGGATGGGTTTATCATCGCTTGTTACAAACGCGGAGCCTCAAGGGGCTCCGCATCGTGAAATAAATTTTTCATTGTTCGTCGGGAAATCGCCATTACCCTCCCTTGGTATAAGGACGATTATATATTGATTTTATGATTTTGTCAATATATAGTTTGACATTTTCAAATATATTTGCCATATTGTATGCGGGATTAGGTTTTTAGTTCTTTGTATTACCCTAGGAGAAGAAATAATGAAAGATTGGAGCTTTGCGATAAATAGTCTTTACAAAACCGGGCATATTGATCTTGAAGAAGGGCCGTGGTACGCATTTGTCGCTTATGTCGCTGTCGAGTGGGTCTGCGATACGCTGCCAGCCATTCCTTTGCCTGAAATATCAATACAGGACGAAGATGGTAACGAAACGACTTTAAAAGATTATTATGGTGATGTGCAGCAATTGTGGCACCTAAAAGTGTGTATGCCCGTATTCCAATGGGCGGAAGGCAAAAAACATACAACGCGGATCGAAATGCCTTACAAAAAGATCCGTGAATTGTTCTACGAAACGAATAGATCGTTTTTTGACGAAGAGGAATCTTTGTCGGATGAAGATGTGTGAATAACGTAGCCCCGCGAACTTCGAAGAAGTTTTTGCGGGGAGATGAATATGGATCTTTACAAGAAGAAGATCATTGAATATGCAACCCTACACAACCCCGCGAACTTCGAAGAAGTTTTTGCGGGGTTATTTTTTTATTTTTCCTCTTAACTTCTTGTGGTATCCAATGGCGAACCGATGGGCTTCGGAATCGGCGAGAAGTATATCTTTTTCATATTTCCTTGCGCTGCTCTCGTCGCCGATGATCATTTTTGCGCGATGATGTTCGTCTTTTACGACTCCGACGACGGGAATTTCGATCCCATATTTAGTGAGCACTTTTTTTACCGCATTTACCTGCGCCGCTCCACCGTCAACGGCGATAATGTTCGGCATCGGCCATTCGTTGTGCGCGAGACGACGATCCAAAACTTCTGAAAGATGCGCGGTATCGTTGACCCCAACTCCCCGTATTTTAAATTTCCGATATTGAGCCTTTGCCGCTTCCCCGTTTTCCACCACTGTCATCGCACCCACAGTGTCTGTTCCTCCCAAATGCGCAATATCATAACATTCAATACGAAATGTACTGTCAAACTTCGCGTACGCGAAGTTTGACAGTGTGTCGCGTTTAAGGAGGGACACGTCGTGAATGTGTCCGAGTGCGAAAATAGTTTTTTTAAGTTTCGCGGCTTTTTCGAATTCCTCGTTTTTTGCGAACGCTTTCATCTCTTTCGTCAGTTTAGCCACAAGACTTTTTTTCTTTCCGCGGAAAAATAGCGCGATGTTTCGAATAGTGCGTGCATATTCTGTTTTGGATATCGCACCCGAACATACGCCGGGACACAGTCTGATCTGCGCGTTAAAGCAGGGTTTGCCTGACATCGGTACGCACGTATCTCGATAAGGAAAGATCCTTCGCACGATTTTCATCGCTTCTTTCAACTGCAGACCATTGGTAAACGGGCCGAAGGTATATTTATATTTGGAGGTTAAATCACTAACGAGAACTCGCTCGCGGATAAGGAGGACGCGCGGAAAATCTTCTTTGGTTATAACGACGTAATTCCAGCTTTTATCATCTTTAAGATCGGTATTGTGCTTCGGCTTATGTTTTCGGATCAGCTCTGCCTCCAAGATAAGCGCTTCCAAAACTGAGTCAGTCTTTTCAAAATCAACACTTACCGCGCATTCCAAGAGCTGAGCGATAAGAGGCCCGCGGGTCGTCAAAATATCGGACGAGTAATAGCTCCGCACGCGATCGCGCAGAGAAGTGGCTTTTCCGATGTATAAAATGCCTCCTTTTTCATCTTTAAAGAAGTATACCCCCGGAGAATCGGGCATTTTTTTGATTTGATCCAATATTCTTGACCCCGTTAGAAAATTTGGAATAATCTTGTTATCTTTCCTCATAGAATAGTATTTACAAGAATCATCACTTTATCTTTCCCGAAATTTTCTAACGGGGTTGACATATAATGATTATCGTGATAGTATACACTCAGCAATGTTTTTTTGCAAACAACCAACAAAAGAGGTGATATTATGGACAGTCAATTAAAAAGAAGACTGTGCGAAGAGGTTACCGCGAGAGCAAGCGATGATTTTATTTGTTCCGGCGGTGCGATTAGCGCGGTGCTTTGGATCTTAGAA
>Ga0172379_10004644_pt1 | contig 19970 bp, 19 predicted proteins | sample GrowelOW334metaG_FD_119756 | JGI IMG/M metagenome (GOLD analysis project Ga0172379, IMG submission 119756) | Groundwater microbial communities from an aquifer near a municipal landfill in Southern Ontario, Canada - Groundwater well OW334 metaG | ecosystem: Environmental > Aquatic > Deep...
GGAATTCGGGGGACATACTTGATTCAAGGCGCATAATATATAAAAGGCAAAAGCGTGGTATAGTTGACAGGGAGCGAAACGGTGAGTAGCATGGATTTATGTCCCGAATCGCCCGAATTCCAATTCCGAATTCAAAGAAGCATTCTTTGCGATTAAGATAAACAAAAGATAAATAGTCTTGAGCCGCAGTTATATCGAGAAACTATAGCATCCGGACTTAATGCCAAACACGATTCTGCCTTGATCTAAGCGGAGGAAAGTGATGTTTGGCATTTCCCCTGCCGGGGTTCCGTTTTCCAGGACATCTTCAGGGCGCTCTGCGGGAAGATGAACTTCCGCTTCAGTGTTTGCGGGAATACAGATTTTGTAGTTTCGGGATCCGTTCGGTTCCTTTTCATATTCCACTTCAACGGGGCCGCGGATTGTGGGCGTGACTGCGCGAGCCGTTTTCAGTTCGCCGGGCATGGGCCGGATTCTAACTCTCCTGAAGCCCGGCTCCAGCGGCTCGATGCCCATAAGCTTGCGAGGGATGATGTTTGCCGGAGCAGCGCCCCAGGCGTGGTTCCAATCGAGGTTGGCCTTGTATTTCATGTCCCACGCTTCCAAGGTGATGGTGCTGCCGATGTCATAAAGCATGTGCGGCCAGGACCGATCCGTGTGCGTGTCGGTCATCAGGCCCAAGGCGTGCTCATCCTCGCCGGCATCATACAGCGCCTCCAGCAGATATTGAGCTGCATAGACACTGCAGGCCATTCCCTTTGATTTGATAAATTCGAGCGTTTTCTTTTTGCGATCATCCGGGACGAGTCCAAAGGCCAGCGCAAACATGTTCGCATGGAGTGAGCTGTGGAGCGTTTTATCCCCGTCCACGTACAAGCCTGTTTCTGGGTTGAAGAAAACGCTGTTGAAAGATTCCCGCGCCAACTCTGAACGGTTCAGGAAGAACTTCGAATCCCCGGCCATGCCCAAGTCACGGGCAACCTGCGCCATGATTACGAGGGCGCGATAGTGAAATGCATTAACGACGGCATTGTAGTCCGTGAACACGAATCCGTCGCGCTCGCCCTGGGGCCAGTCAACCAGGTCCTCCAGTTTATTCGAAAAGATGTATCGGGGGTTGTTCATATACAGTGATTCGATCAGTTCGGGGGGTATTGCCGAGACGCGGGCGCTGATGAGGCCGTCTTTTCTTGCGAGGGTGTGGAGTGTTTTCGCCTTGAGGACATCATAGAACTCGCGCAGGGATTCTCTGTCGCCCGTGTACATGTAATCCGCCCACGCCATGAGCACGGAATGCAACGCCCACTCGGTGGGCCAGGTGGGGTTCTGAAGCAGGCGCTCGTGGCTGTAACGCGCCAAGGTGTATTCCCTGTCTACGGCGTAGTGGCTGAGCTGGTTAATATAGGCATCGGCCTCATAGGGGATGCGTTCGCGGTCGCCGTCCACGTAAACCCCTGCGAAAGAGGTTGCGAATATCGAGCGCTTGCACAGATCCCAGACATCGTTAAGAACGGGGGCCGAACTCTGAAAAAGCGACGATTCATGGTCAAATGGGTAGTGGACCCTCACCTGCCTGATGTCTGAAGGGGAAATCTCCGTGTCGGACTTCAACCCTTTCAGTTCGCAGTATCGAAAAGGCATTACCTCCCCGATGTAGTCCGGGAGTCTGACAGCATAATTGCCGGTGTTTCTTGAGTCGGGCGGAATCTCCACCCTGTAGGTGTGTTTCCCGTGTTCGATACTCATTTTAATCTTCTTATAGCGTATGCTGCCGGCGGGAAACTCACGCACCTTTTTTCCCGGCCCCACGTCTTCACCCAGAATCACAATTATGTCGTCCGTTTCGCCCTTGTTGTCCACAGTGAATGACAACGTGCCGAAAGCGGCCTTTCCGAAATCGATGAAGTACGATCCCTTGCCGGTCATGGAGGCTGACACTGGCGCCGCCAGGGTTTCTTCAAGCGGATAGCGGGCCGTGGTGAAGCGCCCGTCGGCAGCGCTTAAAGGGGTTTTGGTCAAAAGTTTCTGCGGCCGCGACCACAAGCTCGCGTTGTCAGCGCCATTCCATGTACGGACCTTCCAGAAATACACATTATCCGGCTTGAGCGTTGTCCCGCCATGTTCAACCGCAATGCTTGCGTTGCCTGTAACCTTGCCGGAGTTCCATATATCCGCTTCGGCTTCATTCAGCAGGCGTTCACTGGTTGCCACGAGTATCTGGTACGCCGTCTGGATATCACCGCGGGCTGTTCCGGGCACAATCCAGGAGTACTCGGGTTTCATGTCGAAGATGAATGTCTTTTCGGGCGCCGCCATAAGTTCGCACATCAACCCGGATGGAATCTGGTCCGCAATGACGCCTGTGGCGCTGCCGGTTCCCTGGCTTGATGCGTCATCTGCCGCGGATGCGTGTATTGGTAAAATCCAGACAAAACAATAAATCAGCGCTATGCATATTGCCGCGCAGGTTGCTCTGGCGGGGGGAACCAACGCGCCCTCGATGTGATAGCTGACCCCGCCATATGTTGCGGATGCGCCAATCAATTTTTGAATTGCCATAACACGAACCTCCGCTTAACTGATCGCTCAAGCGCTAATCTTATAGGAAGCTCAATCGTTTGTCATTGTAGTTTCCGATGAAACCGGAATGAATATCATTGAGACTCAGAAAAAATATGCGCATAAATATCCGAGTCATTAATCAAATGTTCGGCAAGCATATCGCGGGGCTGAGAGTGGCGGGAAGAAGACAATTTAACTGTATCCATAGCGATAAAGTATATGGCTTTTGAACAAGTGTTCTTAGGTCAAGTGTTTTGGATTCGGGATTTGGGTGGGCGCAAAGCATAATTCAAGGCAAGAAATATATATAGGGCAAAAGAGGGGAATAGTTGACAGGGAGCGAAACGGTGAGTAACATGGATTTATGGCCCGAATCGCGAGATTGGTCGTTCCCGGATACGCGCATCACATAACACAGCGTGGAAACAGGCGACAGCAGACTTTTTTTCAAGAATTCGAGAATTCGTGGACCGAAACCGATATAAGGTGATAATTAAGTATGGCGCCCCCCGAATTCCCCTCGAATTACCCCCGAATTCAGAATTACAGAATTTGTCCCCAGAATTTCCAGAATTTAGATAACAACTCCTTTGTTTAAGTCTTCTTACAAAAGATTGTCATAAACGATCATTCATTAAGAGGTTTAAATCGAGCCTTTTTATCTTCTTTTGCCTTCGCCTTCTCTTGATTATGTCGTAATTTTTCGTGCTTCGGAGCTAATTCAAGCACAAGTTTGCTCATTGCCATAATTTCATTTGTCCATTTTCCGTGGTGAAATAAATTAACATCCATCTTGCACAGTCGCCCCTCATCATAATCTCTGCTCATGTCTAATACTGCACCTATATCATCTATAGCTATTTTGTAATTTTTATTCATGTATACTATCGTAATATTTGAAAATCTTGAAACTCTTATTGAATAATAAGTACCATTGGATGCTGCATAATGAACTTCATTGTTGTTTATTCTTATTACATTCAAAAGCGTAGAATCTGAACCACATGGTCGATCACAATAGATTTTTGTTTCTCCATTGTTTATGTCACAATTGAAAGATACGAATCCTTTTAAACGATATTTTTTTATCCATTTATCATATTCATCAATATTTTCCCAGCTTTTTGTCGAAGGATCAAAAACATTACTATTAAGCCTGTATATTTCGTTTGGAATCAAAAGTTTAAGAGAATCAACATAAGTTTCCAAAGAACGTGCAAACCTATCCATTTCCTTTTCGCTAAAATTGCCGTACTTCGGTCTTGAAAATAATCCCATTATCTTCACCCATTTATTTAATTTATTTTAGCCGACATTCCCCATATCAAATTTGTAGCGGTCATTCTTCAGATTAGAAAACGAAAAAAACTTACGCCCCTTAGGGCCAGATTCCGCAGAAGTTAGCTTTCTATGATATATTTTTTACACCAAATCTCATATCCATGTCAATCACGCACCAAAACACCTAATATATCATCCTTCTCCCCGCCATTCTCCTCCTCAAAAAACCGCCAGTAAAACCAACCCTTCAACCGCTCTCTGGATACACATTGGATACACAAATCTCCCACAGATATAGCTTTCCCCCGAATTCCGTCGAGTTTTTTGTGTTCTTCTGTCCATCCGGGCAAATCACACATTCTCGAGGTCGCGCATTATCCAGCTGGCAAGGATTTCAACCGGGAGCTTTTCTTCATCCGGCGTCCGCTTGATCGGCACGTACACAACTTCGATCTTCGGTTTTTTGTCCGTCGTCCCATGCCGGTCTACAGTGCGCTATAATTTCGGACAGCATTTGTTTTTTTGCTTCCAAATCAAAGAAGGGGCTGTAATGTCCAAGCGAGCGCTCGAAACCATTTCGTATCGGAGGTATTGATGAAGCATTTCATTTATTCTGCAATCATAGTTTTATCATTAGCCTTCTTAGCTGTAAATACCACATGCTTCGGGGAAACGGCTGAAAATCGTTCAGTTTCAAATGGGTGTAATGTCGGCGCTTATTATTACCCTTGGTATGGAGATGATTTTCATGGACACCATTATATACGAGAACGGTTGGTTCCGCCCCAAAAGCCTGAGCTTGGAGAATACAATGACAGTGATCCCAAAGTCATTGCAAAGCATATTGAGTGGAGTCGTTATGCGGGTGTCGGTTTCTGGGCCGCTTCGTGGTGGGGGCCGGACAGTCGTGAGGATAAAACACTTCGTGAAGTCATACTTCCTCATCCCAATCTCGGTCAACTTAAAATTGCAGTTCACTATGAAACGGCTGGACGCACAAAAGATTTTACAGATTATGAATATTTATACGGTGATTTCCTCTACCTGAGCCGTAACTATTTCAACAATCCCGGATACTTGCGTATCGAAGGCAAACCTGTAGTTTTCGTATATCTGACACGTGTTCTCGCACAGAATGGTCAACTGAAAGACGCTTTGATGAAGATGAGAAGCGGGGCAAGAGATGGAGGATATGAAATTTATATTGTTGGGGATCACGCTTTCGGGGCATACTCATATTTGGGTGTGGGTTTCAAAGGACTTGATGCCATAACCGATTACGATGTTTACGGTTCCATCGGGGTTAAAGGATACGCTGGTGAAAAAGCGTTATCGGCTTATATGTCCCGACAATCTAAATGGAAAAAAATGGCTGTAAAATCAGGGGTGGATTACTTCCCATCTGTCACACCCGGCTTTAATGACGCTGGTGTACGAGACGGACATCCGCCTCTCTCAAGAAAACTCACGGAAGATGCTCCTTTCGGTTCACTTTTTGAGGCAATGCTAAGAAATGCCAAAAACCTTCAAACTCCGAACAAGACGTCCTTTATCATGGTTACATCATGGAACGAATGGCACGAAGATACGCAGATCGAGCCTGTTGAGAAGGCCAGCCCCATTACAAAAGACGATAGCAAATCAGGTGACGCTCTGACATACGGTCTGGAATACGATGGATACGGAATGCTGTATCTCGATGTTCTAAAAACATTTTGCGGCAATTAATCTATGGTGTTATAAGCGGGTACTTATCCTCTGTCACTCCAATCTCCCGCAACTTCAAGCCGATTGAAAATGGGGGCCGGAGAACATATTTCAGCGAAAAAGAACAAATGGCAACCTAAAAAAACAAAGACTTCAGAATTTCTTAAAAACCAGACATGACTCACCTTGCAAGTGAAAACTGCACATAAGATTTGGTTTGAAAGTCCAGATCGTACAGGGCAAGTTTTATAAAGGATCCATTTTCCAGATTGTATACAAATCCAGCCGATAATGCGCTGTTGGGAGTGTCGCTCGCACTAATGTTCGCAATATTCCGGGCCGCAGGCGCAAGCAGGTTCTTCTGTATTGCCTTCAGGAAATCTGAATTGCTGTATTCTGTAAAAACTGTGAGGTCATCGTTTGCGTTGTATGACAGATTCGCAAACATGCCGCTCTCATTATCAGCGCCCGAACCAGAATATGATGAAAACCCAATGGTTGTTTCTAATTTGCCAAGAATAGTTCCTGCATAAATATCTGCAAAATGGATGCCTGAAATATTTGAATTGTCCAGAAATTTGTATTGCAAGCCGAACTTGAACCTGCCGGGAGTCATGTCCTTGCTGCCTGGGAATGCTGTTTTGAATGAAAAAAGATTCCCCTGACCATGTGACGCGCCCGTGATTGCGTTGTTCGAGTATGAATCAACACTGAAATCAAGGTGGTTGTAGGAAAGTTCCGTGTTGTTTGACAACCTGAATGATATGCCTGTCTGTCCCCCTCGGGATTTGAGGTGTGATGAAACGGCGCCATTTTGCGTTTGAAAAATATTATCGAGAACCATCGTGTCCCGGCTGAGTTGCCAGCTTCTGACCATATGTATATCGGGTGTAAAAAGCACGTTTGTGGTTTGGTCGCTGGACCCGTGGAGTATTGCGCCAAACTGATTCAAAATCGTTCCAAGAATCATCTCTTTACGGCCTGACGGCATGTCATCACCGTTCAACGCCATCGCCGGTGTTAAAACGCTCAGCAGCAGAAATCTTCCTGATGTATTGAAGTATGCGGTGTATCGTGGTTTTTCAAAATACTCTTTGAGGCGGGGCAACCGTATTGTGTCGTTCCAGATATCCTTAGGAGTGAAGACTTCTTTCGAGCCGACAACAAAAACATATTTCCCCATGTTGTCCGGCCTGTGAACCATTATTGTGTACGCGCCTGCGGATACATTTTGCTTGAATTCAGGCCCGGTATAATACCTGTCACCACCGAATTCTTCGTAATAGGCTTGCCACTGGCTATTGAGGCCGTCTATTTCAGCAATCATAGTTCCATTTTGGAAGATCTCCGCTGACACATCTTTCCTGGCATCTGTAATATCTGGAACAAGAAGTTGAACAAACAATTCAAATGATTCATCCGATTCGATCTGATAGGATTGGGGCTTGCCATTCATTTCGGCATAAAAAGCCTGTGATATTTCAGGTTCGCGAACGTGAGTTGTTTCAGTGTTTACGAATCGTGGATGATGGGCAAATGCAGCGCTTGAAAACAGTAAGAGAATGAAAATCAGAAATGACGTTTTTCTTTTCAACCCTATCTCCATTCGTTTTTCCAAGGTCTCAACTCATCGACATCGCTGAATTTGCTTGCCCAATATATTTTTCAACTTATATGCACAGCAAAGAACTGTCCGATAGATTTGTGCCTGTCAAACTAAAAAAAGACTACTCACTTTCATCGGATCGCCACTATGTAGTAAGCCAGCAAAAACAACTCTCCCCACCAACCAAAGAAAGATATGATAAAACTGATCGTTATCCTGATCTGCCACCATGATGAAAGCAGTTCCCCTTGCTTTCCTTCTCGCTCGCGTCGAAGCATAAACGGGCTGACCCGGAACGTAAGAAAAAAACCGTTAAGAACGAGCGGCGCAACAATGAGAGCCTGCAACGCCGGAATTCCACTCAAACCAGCGCTGCGATAGAAAATCGAACCGCCAGCAGTCGCGAGCGCCAATCCAATCCAGATCAGCGGCTTTGTAACTTTATGTGTGCGAGTGGTTGCTTCTGTCCAATATGAAGACTTGCGGCCAAGGAAACCGTGCAAATCAATAACGGTCACCGCTCCAAGTCCGACTACGAACCCGGCGATGAAAAGGAATAGCCCCGCGATGTCGAGCCATTGATCATTTGTTAAGTTTGTAAACGCCATATTTAATATTGGTTTCGCAACCGGTGTTTCAGCTTATCTCAATTTACAATAATGAACTTCTCACCTTTAGTGGAACAGACAGGGCATGTGCCCGGCGCTTCCTTCTCCGCGGTATATCCACAGACCGGGCAGACGTAGTAAGAGTAATTCTTCTGTTCCTCGTCAAGACCGTCGAGAATCTTTTGGTAGAGCCGGGCGTGGATTTTTTCAACCTCGTTTGCGTAATGAAAAGAAATTTCTGCGGCTTTGTTGCCTTCGGCTTTCGCCTTTTCGATCATGGCGGGATACATGGATTTGAATTCGTGAGTTTCTCCGGCTACTGCGGCTTCGAGGTTCTCCCTGGTGGAACCTACTGCTTTGAGCGCTCTGAGGTGAGCGTGGGCATGTACTGTTTCTGCTTCCGCTGCGGCTCTGAACATCCTCGCTGCCTGCGGATATCCCTCTCGTTCCGCCTTTGCGGCAAATGCGAGATACTTACGGTTCGCTTGTGACTCGCCAGCGAACGCTTCTTCTAAGTTCTTTTCAGTCTCGGACATATCGTTATTCCTCCAGTGCGGATTCGATTTTCACTACATTTTTCGTTTCAATTTATAAAACCTTATCATTCGACTGTCAATTTCCTGCAAAAGTCGGATACGCAAGTGTCAGATGATAATTCATAGTCCGATTTTTCCAGCGATGAAGTAGGTGATGGTAGAAACAGAAGCAGCCAGCGCTGCCCCCCACACCAAGTCAACGACAGTTACCAGAAGAGGCCAGTCTTTAGCCACCGCCAAGTTGGTCAGATCGTAGGTGGCATAACAAACAAATCCGAATAGCGCCCCAAAAAGAAGGGCGCGCATCCATGACCCTTTCTCCATGGCCGGAGCGATTACAAACACCACGAGCCCAACGATAAAGATAAGATAAAAAACAATGGCCGCAATCCAGTTGACATCCGGTTTCATCAACGCGCCGATCTGTTGACGATAAAAATTCTTCGCAACAATTCCGAGCCAAAACATATCAATAGCTAAGAACACAGGAAGCGCTATGAGATAGAGTTTTGTAAACAACACTTATTTATCCTTTTTCTTTATGCTTATAAATGCTGTTGTCCCTAAAAAGGCAAACATGCAAAGAGCCACAGTCCAAATTACAATCGGGTACTGCCTATCAAAGCCGTTTGCCGAAAGGTGCTTGGAGAGAATTGCGCCATACGCCCAAATGAGCACGAGCCCATAAGGGATGACGCGGTCGAGCAGCATGCGCCACGAGCCGATCAGAGCTCCTACCAAGAGCGCCGCTACTGTCCACAAACTATCAGGGATTCCAAACCCATTCCAGCCGATATAAACCAAAAAAACCGTAATGTTGGCAATCGTGGCGACAGTAATCCAGCCAAAATAAACACTAAATGGCAAACGCACGAGCCAGCGCTCCTTGGGGGCGAGAACGCTTACGCGGAAAATATCGGCAATCCGAATAAGCGTGAACAACAACCCGGCCATGATGAGAACTGAAAGCCAAATCAGATCGTAATGCCAGGCAAATAACCATGAAGCGTTCAAGAGGGCGTTCACAATGAATATGCGGTTTACTTGCGCCACTAAATGATCTTTCCCGCGCCATAACTGATAAACGACATATATCCCAAGAAGGGTGTAAATCAATCCCCAAATTGAAAACGCGTATCCAGCCGGCGCAAACAGATTGGGATATTTGTAAGATATTTCCCCAGTGCCTCTGCCGGCCAGTGGCAAAGCCACTGCCAAATAATTGACTGCAATCATGACGACATACGCCGCCAATGTTGATATCTTTGTGATTTTTGTATTCATGGTTTTTTATTTAATCCTACATTCCCAATACCAGCGCAATATCGTCTGAATCTTCAACACACCTTTTTATCTTACGCTAAAATACATCGGGTGTGGACAATTCCGCCAAAATTAGTTTCGTTCCGATAAAGTTCTCCCCGCATGTTCTTGATTGAACCTGCTGAAGTCTATGCCGGATAGCCGAACAGGGCAGTGACTTTGTGCCGTCCGTTTATTGATAGGTTGTTCGGGGAGCATATCGCGGGGCTGAGAGTTGTTAGAAGTTGAAACATTATGTAGAATCTCGATGCAAATAATTTCAGTAGTTCTTAAAAAATGAAATGCTTTGGAGCAATATTATGAAACTGAATTGGGTGATCGAAAATAAAGATATCGTAAAAGTAAAGAAGTTCTACGATCAGCATAAAGACAATGACGTTGTTTCTCAAAGAACAATACGCAATTTGAGGGAGCAAACACCTGCATTTTCAAAAAACGCCTTTTGGAAATCGATGATTTCGTGTCTTCTGACAACACAGCAAAAATCAGGACCTGGAAAGCCGGTTAATAATTTCATCAATGAGACGCCGTTTCCGCTCGACTATGATTTATGCAAACAAAAAAAACATCTAAATATATTTGTTAACAAAACTTTATCTATTTATGGAGGGATACGAAGGGGGAATAGCATAGGTAATGAAGCATCATCCAACTACGAATGGTTAGAAACATCGGGCTGGCCAATTGTAAGAAAATTATACAAAGAATTAAGCGGCGCTGACAGCAAGCAGAAAGAGCGGGAAGCAGCCAATGTAATAATTGATAATATGAAGGGCTTTGGGCCTAAACAATCGAGAAATCTTCTACAGGATTTAGGTCTCACAAAATACGAGATACCTGTAGATAGTAGAATTACAAAGTGGCTAAACGACTTCGGTTTTCCTATTAAACTCACTGCAACAGCTTTGTCGGACAGAAATTATTACAATTTTGTTTTAGATGGCTTTCAAGAGCTTTGTGAGAGATGCGATATATACCCATGTCTTATGGATGCAGCAATTTTTTCAAGCTTCGACAAGAAATGACCGAATGTTCTGGGAGCATATCGCGGGTCTGAGAGTGGTGCAGTGATATGAAATAAAGCCTTTGAAATTGCTTCTATTGAGCCATCAACCAATTTACCAAACATATTCTTGTGTTATTTATTAGTTGACGTCTGAACATATCTTCATTGTGCTCTTCATTTGAAAAGCTAAACATATTTCTTTCCAGATCCGCTAATAACAACTTTCCACTATGGAGTATTTTTGACCGATATTGATATATTTCATCAGCATATTTTTTGAATGTAGGCTCTGGTGATCCAAAATCGTGTAAAAAGCTTAAAAACTTCTGTCTTACTTGATATTGTGGTTGGCCGCATTCAGAGCACCTTTTTTCCGTAACATTTCTATGTTCATAATTAATTAAAGTTTCTAAACTTGAAACAAATGCCGCGAATGAAAGGCTTGCCATTTGGGTCCAGATATCTATAGCATTGCAAAACAATATACATGATGAATCAAATGCTTTTTTGGCTTCATCATTTAATCTAATATATTTTGTCAATAAAACATCTATACAACTCGGCAAATCAAAAGGGCGGAAATAGTGATCTCTGTAGTAATCTCTTGGCTCACAGTATTTCATTGGTGTAGAATCAGGCATGGAAAACTCAGAAATACTGCTAACGAATTCTGGATAAGAATAAAAATGTTGCCCCATTAATATTTTGCGATCTGAAGTTGGATAAACATCCCCCATCGGAATAACCCATGCCTGTTCTGCTCCATAATTAAATAATCTGAAATTGCTCAAAACTGATAATAGGCAAGTAAGTTCGTTTACCTTACGCTGACCAGTAGTTAATAGTGTTATTTCAAACTCCATAGGATCTTTAATAGGGTCTTTAAACTGCTCTTTTAAGCCTTCTTCCCAAGTTGGATAGTATTCGGTTTCAGGCTTCTCAAAGCGATATTCAATAATTAATGGATAATGTCCTACAACGACATGTGGCGTTGGCGCTTCTTTATCGGGTGGTAATAGTTGAAATATGTCTTTATAACGATACGAACCAGTCACTGGCACTAACGACATTACTATTTGTCGTCTGAAAAAGTATTCAGTCAATATTCAAACCTCAAGGCATTTGCTTAAAGATCACGCTTTTATTTTACCACAAATATTTTGCTCCACATCACTTATCTCCACATAGCTCCGGCATAAACCTTCAAATACTTTGTTGTTATCAATGTGTTACACCTGTGTTACGGCACTTTAGAGCATTATTGCATACATGCGCCAAAATGCAAATCGCAAAAAGTCTTTTATTCACTTTATTATTTCTGAATGGAGTTAGTGGGATTCGAACCCACGACCTTCTGACTGCCAGGCGAGACCTGGCCCCTCACAGAAAAGCCCGCTCCGGCGGGCTTTTCCTCTATATGACTGGGCTTTTTGCTGATCGCAAGATCGTTGCAGGCGTTGCATAGTTGGGCCGATTCTGTATCTCCAGTGACACAAAAAGTGACACACCCTTGCATGTGGCTATAAAGCAACATCAACCCACCACGCGTCCGTACCGATTCCGCCTACCAGAGAAAAAACCGACCTTTTTGGTCGAGGGCAGGTATACCCTGTTTGGGTCCCTCGTTCAGGTTTACGTTCGGAGCCCACCGGGGTCGAGTCAGGCTTGCGCCCACGCGCGTCGTGCTATGACATCGTGATGCGAGTCATGTGTGTCTTCACATAAGAATGTAACGATGAAAGGAGGTGGTTTCATGTGAATCGGTCTGTAACAAAAGTGGTCGGGTTCATCCTGCTCACTATCGTGTCCGGGTTCCTGTTCGGCCTCGGCCTGTACTGGTCGGAGAAGTGGATGGGAATGCTGGACACAAAGATTCGAGGTTTGTTTGCACGGCCTGCGCGTCGTTAGTTGCACATGCGTAGGTAATGAAGGCCCGTCATCGGAATGCTCAGTTGAGCGCCGGCGGTGGGCCGTTTTGCGTTTGGGGCCAATGAGCCCCGCCAAATCCAAACGGAGGTGATCCAAATGAGGATCAACACAGTATTCAGCAAGAAGGTTAGCACAGGGCAGTTTGAGAACGAGACGTACACCGTGACCGTCGAAGCCGAAAGCGAATTTAACCACATCGATCAGGTTGCGGACTATCTGTTTGCCCAAGCACGTGCGGCAGTGGATCGGCAGATCAAAGGGACCGCAGTCAGCACGGATCCTGCAACAATGATCCCAGCAGTGGAACAGAAAACACGTCCGGAGCCTGTTCAGCAGCAGGAAACACCAAGGACGGCTCCGAAGCAGCAAGAGAAACCGGCGTCAACATCGAATGGCAACGGTAGTCTGCTAATCACGGAAAAGCAGATCGGTATGGCTCGCAAGTTGATGGGCGAGGTATTCGACAGCAAGACGGAAGCTGCGCGGTGGCTGAAGCAGAGCACCGGAGCAGAACGCGTGAATGATCTTTCGAGGAAGCAGGCATCCCGCACGATCGAATCGCTCATGGACATGAAGCGCGAGTCGGCCTGATGCGATACCGCAAGCATCGACAGCATCAACCGGAAGGAGGTGAAGCGTTATGGCAATCCTGAAGTACATCGCAATGCTGCTGTTCTATGCCGTGCTGACTGTTGTTGTCGTGGTCTCGTGGCAGTTCGGCCTCGACCTGTATCAAACCCGGCTGCGCCAGCATGTTCTTTCCAGACTGACAGAAGCCAAAGCTGAGATAACCGAGTGACGCTCGGCAACACATTCCGCGAAGGGGGCTGGGGAGCATCGCGCTTTCCAGCCCCTTTTGCATTATGCCAAAGGAGCATAACGATGAACGAAAAAACTCTGAAGTTGATCGAAGCAATCAATGCGTATGACGCCCTGAAGTGGGATGAAGTAGCGCCCGCTAACTCCATCAACTATGGTCCCTTGCACTTCTGGTACAAGGGCAGGCACATAGACGTTACTGACACCGCAGCGCGGCAGTTGTGCGTGCTGAATGGAATCCCGCCGGCATTCTTTATGGATACGATGCGCTGGGATGAGAAAATGTCAGTGTTCAATCGTCTCAACGAGGAACGCGGTGACACGGAGCACATGTTCCGCTTCTCCGGCGACACGCTGTATGGTGTCGTCAGCCCCAAGTATCGCCGCATAGACAACTCACGTATGTTGTCCATTCTCGAAACTGCGGCCGACTCTGGACTGCCGTTGATGCCGGTCAAGTATAAGCTCGATACGGATCACAGCCGAATCGTCTTAGTCCCGGAGCACGCGCAAGTCGGCGAGCTTACTCCATCGCTCACGATAACGAATTCCGAATGCGGACTTGCGAGTCTGAACCTGTGGGCCGGTGTCTATCGCTGGGTTTGCACAAACGGCTTGATGGTGCCGGTCGGAGACATCGCTCGCTCCAGATGGTTTCACATCGGCAATGCCGCCATTAGCCTGCCGGACATCTGCATCGTTCTTAATCGGTCGGTGGAGTACGTCCAGTTGCTCTATGAAGCCCGCTCCAGGTATCTACGCCCGGAAGACAAGGTGCGTATCCTCAACAACGTTTCGGAAGTATTGGGGCAACGTGTGGCGGAAAAAGTCTCCGACGTGGCCAACGCTGAATATAGCGGCGCGCCTACGCTCTATCACGCCGTCAACGCAATAACGAGAACGGCACAGATGTTCCGCCCGCAGGTGCAGAGCGATGTCGAACGCTTTGCCGGTCGCCTGCTGGCCGCATGATTCCCATTACACCGTAACTGAAAGGAGGTGACACATGGCTATTCTGATGATCCTTGTTCCAGCAATCTCGATTCTGTTCTTCATAGCATTCGAGATGCCGCGCGCATGGCGCAAACAATTCGTGCGGCTGCCCGTGTTCTTGCCTACCAATATCTTCGCGTTCTTCATAGGCTCGTTCGCAAGGGGCGTCTTCGGCCCGATTGCGGCGTTCCTCGGAGAGATTGTACTGTTCGCGGGACTACTCGGCATCCGCTCCATAACACGCTTTGGAGAGCGGAGAGAGCAGCGCAAAAAGAAGCAGACGTAATGACTGTGCGGCGCGATTCTGCGTAGGACAACATAACAGCATGGGGCGGGGCCACGGCTCCGCCCTATGACTTTCTAAAGGAGACGATAACAATGATAACTTTATCAGCAACACAGATTGACACGTTTCTCAGATGTCCACTCCAACATAAGTTCAAGTACCAGGACAAACTGGAGCCACCGGCAATATCCCCGGCATTGGCACTGGGGTCAGCCGTACATTCCTGCATCAAGTTCCATTGGAAGAAGCTCCAGTCTGGTCAGCGGCTGTCGTCAGATGTTCTCGTTCAGGCTTTCGACGAGGACTTTGAGCGGGCCTGTTCCGTTCCCATTAAGGAGAACGGGAAAACGGAAGAAGAATTGCGCACACAAGGTCAGGAACTTATCCGGGCGTATGCCGCATACCTTGATGAAGTAGGCGAGCAGGATCCTCCGCTTGCCGTGGAGGAAAAGTTCGAAGTTCCGATTGTTGACCTGTCCACAGGCGAGAAGCTGGATGATGTCATGCTCATCGGCTTCCTCGACAGGATTGATGCCACCGGATGTCCCGTGGAAGTTAAGACGGCGCGAAGCGCATGGAGTCAGTGGGATGCGGATACACAACTCCAAATGAGTTTGTACGCATACGCTATCGCGTATCAGCGACAGCACGACAGCGTCGATGGCGTGTTCGAGGTCGTGGTGAAAAACAAGAAGCCACGCGTGGATGTGCTGAGGACAAAACGCTCCGAGCGTGACTTCTCACAAATGTTCCGTATCACGCAGAATGTTGTCCGCGCCATTGACGCGGGCATCCACTACCAGAATCGAGGGTTCCATTGCCCGATGTGTGACTTCGTTCGAGAATGCAGGTCGTGGTAACACGATGAATAGTGCCGGTTGGGGTCACAGCACCCCGCCGGCGCTTTTTGTCACACCCCTCGGATATAATGGTTGCGAAAACAATGCTTGCTGTTGTCTGAAGTATCGGGGTATAATGTCCGCAACTTTAAGCCATCCGGACGATAGCAGATAAGTGCCGATGACATAACAACATTGCAAGGGGGAAAACCCGTGGCAAAACGAGGGCGTCCACCGAAAGAGACAACTACAAAAAGTGCAAAGGTTAGCATTCCTAAAAGCCGTAAGAGCACGGCCAGTGGGACACTGCCGCTAACGGGAATGTATGAACATAAGGAAGCAGACCTCGCGCTTCGCCCGGAGGTGGGAACACAGTCACAGTTCCGGAAGAAGAAAGAACCTGTCCGTTATCGTTACGATTCCTCCATGTCGCCGGCACTGGACTGGGACGGGCAGAACGGCGCACGCGAATTGGGTGAATGGCTGATAGCCCGCATCGAGGAGGCTGCCGCACTGCCGGCACCTCATCAGTTCGATAAACCGCAGGAGTTTGTCAGCGGCGAAGCCAGTGGCCAGGTGCGCGTGTCCGTTCGCAATCTCAAAGAGGCCGTGGATGAGTTGAAGCGGCTTGGTGGTCCATTCCTGACTTGGGCGGGCAAAGCGGAACGTCTGTCTTTCGATGTGCCGACACTTCCACTGTTCGTTCACGAGCGACTGTCCACAAAGGCTATCATCGAGACGCTGAAGGCGCACAAGAGGGACAAACAACTTGACCTGCTCGATCTGTTTGGAGATCCGCAGCACGACATCTCAGACCAAGTTCTTCGGGCTTACGAGTACCGGGACAAATGGGTCAACCGGATGGTGCTTGGCGATTCGCTCGTGGTAATGAACTCGCTCCTGCACTACGAAGGACTCGGTGGGCAGGTGCAGATGATCTATATGGATCCGCCATACGGAGTGAAGTTCGGCTCCAACTTTCAGCCGTTCATCCGCAAGCGCGACGTGAAGCACAATGAGGACGGCGACCTGACCCGCGAGCCGGAGATGGTGAAAGCATATCGCGACACGTGGGAACTCGGCCTTCACTCCTATCTTACTTATATGCGCGACCGGCTGTTGCTTAGCCGCGACCTACTCACTCCAAGCGGCAGCGTGTTCGTACAGATCAGCAATGAGAATCTTCACCACGTTCGGGAGCTAATGGATGAGGTGTTCGGGGCGGAGAACTTCTGCTCAGTAATTGCATTCAGAAAGACAAGCGGTTTCGGCGGAGGATTAATAGACTCTGTTGTGGACTATCTTCTATGGTATGCAAAAGACAAAGAACGAGTCAAGTACAATCAATTGTTTACATCAAAGACACCCCCAATCAATGATCCCAATTATAGGTTCATTGAATTGTTGAATGGTGACCGAAGGCAGATGACGAAAGAGGAACGTTCTAACCCTGCCTTGTTGCCGAAAGGAACAAAGATATACAGATTCGATAACATAACATCGGATGGTGTATCTTCATCCGATGACAGATTCGTGTATAACGGAGAAGAGTTCCGTCCAGGCGGTAACCTTCATTGGAAGACAACGATGGAAGGAATGCAAAGGTTGCTAAAGAATGGTCGTATTGAGAAAGCTGGCAGGCAGCTTTCATATATCCGATTCTTCGATGACTTTGCCTTTACTCAGATGCCGAATGTATGGGATGATACTGCCACTGGTGGTTTCGGAGACACAAAGTTCTATGTTGTGCAGACTACAATTAAGACTGTCGCACGGTCCCTTCTTATGACCACCGATCCCGGCGATCTCGTGCTTGACCCGACTTGCGGCAGCGGGACTACGGCTTACGTCGCCGAGCAGTGGGGGCGACGATGGATAACGATAGACACAAGCCGGGTGCCGCTCGCGCTGGCGCGACAACGACTGCTGACAGCGACGTTCCCATTCTATGCCCTGAGAGACGAATCGCGCGGCCCAGCGGGAGGCTTCACTTACGTGCGGAAGCAGAACGCAAGGGGCGAGGAAGTCGGCGGCATTGTGCCACATATAATGCTGGAGAGTATTGCAAAGAACGAGCCACCGGCAGAGGAAGTACTTGTTGACCGCCCAGAAGTGGACAACAAGATCACACGCGTGACAGGGCCATTCTGCTTTGAGGCGACGATACCGACGCCAGTGGACTGGGAAGGTGATGGAATAGAAGACAGTGGCGCACCGAATGTAGCTGAGTACGGTCCTTTCGTGGAGCGGATGCTGGAGGTGCTGAGGCAATCGCCAGTGCTGCACTTGGATGGCAAAAAGACAGTTACGCTGAAGAATGTGAGACCGCCAGCGAAAACATTGTCTCTATCTGCGGAGGCCGTTGTGTCCGGTTATCAGGAGAAAAAGAAGCTGACGCTCGACGAAGCTGTGCAGGAGGCTGATGAAGCTACAGGGGGCGCATTACCATTTGGCGGTAAGACCGTAGCAATTGTATTCGGCCCGGAGAACGGGGCTGTTAGTGAGAAACTGGTGTACGAGGCCGCGAGGGAAGCACACGCGAAAAACTACAGCCACCTGTATGTGATCGGGTTTGCCATTCAGTCCAACGCGCGGAAACTCATAGATGAATCCGAGGCCGCTATGGGCGTGCCCGCAACTTATGTACAGGCAACACCCGACCTGATGATGGGCGACCTGCTGAAGAACATGCGTAGTAGTCAGATATTCAGTGTGTGCGGACTTCCGGAAGTGAAACTTCACAAGATCCCGGCAAAGGGTGGCGAACCGGAGATGTGGCAGGTGGAACTGCTCGGCATGGACGTGTTTGATCCGATCACGATGGAGACAGACCATCGCAAGGGCGATGATGTGCCGGCGTGGTTCCTCGACACGAACTATAACAATATGTGCTTCCACGTGGGGCAGGCTTTCTTCCCGCGCACGAGCGCGTGGGATGGCCTGAAGCGTGCGCTGAAAGCCACATACGAGGAAGGCGTGTGGGATCACCTTGCAGGAACAAAAAGCGCGCCTTTCGAGGCGGGCGAACACGGTCAGATTGCCGTGAAGGTGATTGACGACCGTGGAAATGAACTGATGGTTGTGAAGGCTCTGAAGGAGGCGAAGTGATGGCAGACTACGAAGTCCCACAACCAATACTTAATTCTCCATTCGAGGAACCGAAGCAATACTGGTACATCGAGGAAGGGAAACCACCGGAACAGCGGCAGGGCCGGCGACCGGCGGGATACTTCTACCGCGATCCGAAAGCACAGACTTCGGATACAGATAGCGGCGCACGGGGACAATGGATGGAACTTGCCCTCGTCAACCTTATCCGCGAGCGGGTGACGGAATGGCGAAGGATGAAATGGCCGGGTGTGTCCAGGACAACGCTTGAACTTTTAGAGTACTGGCAACGCGAAGGCCGGCAACAGCGTCTGTTCTTCGCCCAATTAGAAGCGGCGGAGACAGCAATATTCCTGACCGAAGCGCGGGCTGACTACTTACAGGGCATTGACGTGCCGATGGATGAACCGAGCGATGACCGCAAGGCAGAAGGATATAATGCTTTTCGAAGATACGCTTGCAAGATGGCGACGGGAGCCGGAAAAACGACCGTAATGGGAATGCTGGCGGCGTGGAGTATCCTGAACAAAGTGAACAATCGTGGCGACGCGCGATTCTCGGATGTCGTGCTTGTCGTTTGCCCCAATATCACCATCCGGAACAGATTGCAGGAACTGGATCCGCAGAACGGCGAAGCGAGTCTATATCGGACACGCGACCTCGTACCGCCGCATCTGATGGCGGACCTGACAAAGGGTCGTGTGCTGGTGACGAACTGGCACGTGTTCGAGCCACAGGGCGTACAGGTTGGCGGCGTGAGCGCAAAAGTGGCGAAAGCCGGCGTCCCGGTGCGTATGCGGGAGGCAATCACCATCGGCCCGAAGACCACAACCGCACGAGGGCGACGGTATCTTTCGATGAAGGAACTGGATAGGCAGGTAGCAGCCGGTCTCATTGAGATAAAGGAAGAAGAACGCGACTCGCAGGGCAATCTGAAAAAGGTTATCGTGGAGTCGGTGAAGTATATTGAAAGCGACACATCGTTGGTGAACCGCGTTCTCGGCCGCGAGGTCGGAGGCAAGCAGAACATTCTTGTGTTCTGCGATGAGGCGCACCACGCCTACCGCATCCGCAAGCCGGAGCCGGATGAGGCAGAAGACGATCTGTTCGGTGAGGAAGAAGAAAGCGAAGTGTTTGTAAAGGAGGCCACCGTATGGGTTGAAGGCCTCGACAAGATCAACAAACTGCGCGGGATCAACTTCTGCGTTGACCTGTCAGCGACACCGTACTTTCTTGCGCGTGTCGGGCAGGAAACAAACCGGACGTTCCCATGGGTCGTGAGCGAATTCGGCCTGACAGATGCTATTGAGTCCGGTCTGGTTAAGATCCCGCAGTTGGCTGTTCGGGACACGACGGGGGCAGCGATA
>Ga0172379_10004645_pt1 | contig 19964 bp, 24 predicted proteins | sample GrowelOW334metaG_FD_119756 | JGI IMG/M metagenome (GOLD analysis project Ga0172379, IMG submission 119756) | Groundwater microbial communities from an aquifer near a municipal landfill in Southern Ontario, Canada - Groundwater well OW334 metaG | ecosystem: Environmental > Aquatic > Deep...
AATAACGGCACCGATAATCATACCCGTAAGCAACATCATAAAACCGAGTAGTTTTCGCCCTTGCGGTTTTCCTATCATTACAGGTGCTTGAACGTTCTTTCTTTCTTCAGTAAAAGCAATGTTCATTTTTGGAGCCGGTGCTGAAGTGGGTTTGAGAGCAGTCCGAATATCCAGTCTTGAAGCAGAAGTTGGTGCGGGTGCTTGCATGGGAGCTTGTCTCGGAGCCGGAGCCGGTGTCGGAGAAAAAGTTCTCGGTTGATTTAGTGATTGGGGGTTTACTTGTTCTTGTTGAAAAGGACTTTGGGCTGAGGGAGGAATCGAAACGTGCGGTTGTGCAGAGATATTGGCAGGCATCACCGGAGGCATTATCGTTTTTGGCATCGCTTCCGTTGATTGCGGAGCAGAAACAGGTTGTTGGACGGTCGGGGTACTATATGCAGGTGCTCTCTGTGCTGGTGAAGGAGCAAATTCTTTTTGAAGTTCAGTGAGTACTCCTCCGGTCGAAGGGGTGGGGGCTTTTATGATTGCTTCGTGTACCGCGAGGGCCTCGGGAGAAGGTTCGAGAATCACAGGTGCGGTAGGTCTTGATGCCGGAGCCGGTGTAGTGGCTGGGGCGACCGTTTGAAACGGAGCGGTAAAAGGAGCGGGAGCTATTGCTTTTTGGGCTGGGGCTTCTATCTTTTCCAAAGCTCCGGGCATGCTTTTCCCGGACATCTCGATGGTATCGAAAGCCTCATCGACATCTTTATTGTCCCATCCTCCGTGGGTCACGAGCATATCTCTGATCTCGTCTTTTGTTTTGTTTTGAGAGATTTGTTCTTTAACAAAAGACAAAATTTCATTGTTTACCATAATATGTGAAGAGAGATTTTTAAATGTTCACCGGCGCACGTAAAATACTCACGCCAATTTTTTTTAATCTTCCTTCTATATTAGCATATCCACGGTCGATATAATATACATTGTGGATAACTGTTTCACCTTTTGCGATGATTCCGGCAATGACAAACGCGTAACCCGTTCTGATGTCGGGACTTTCGAGCCATTTTCCCTTGAGTGAAGTCGGACCTTTGACCATTGCGCGGTTTGCATCCCACATTGTAATATTCGCGCCCATTCGGACGAGTTCGTAAATGTAGCTCAGTCGTCCTTCAAAGATTGTTTCAAAAACAACGCTCTCGCCCTCGACCTGTGTGAGATATACAGTCATTGGGGATTGGAGGTCTGTCGGAAATCCCGGGTATTCGTGCGTTTTTATATTCACCGCGCGGAGTGAAGCGATTTCGTATTTATCTCCGCGGACGCGAATTGAGTTTTTTCCGACATCGAGAACAACCCCGGAATATTGGAGCGCTTCAATGAGAGATTTTACGTGGAGAGGTTCGCAGTTTTTTATGGTGAGGTCTTTTGCGGCAAGAGCTCCGAGAAGAAGAAAACTCCCCGTTTCAAGGCGATCCGGAAGTGTGGCGTATGCTTTTCCTTTTGCTTGAAGCAATTTTCCGCCGGTGATTTCCATTGTTGTGCTTCCGATTCCTTTTATCTTTGCTCCACATTTAACGAGAAAATTCGCAAGGTTTTGTATTTCCGGTTCCATCGCGCAGTTTTCAAGAATTGTTTTTCCTTTAGCAAGGACTCCTGCCATCATAAATGTTTCCGTCGCTCCGACGCTCTGATTTCTGAAAAAGATATTTGCTCCGGTGAGCCCGTTTTTTGCGATAACTGAATATCCTTTATCATCTTCTTTGATTATTGCGCCCATTTTTTTGAAGCCCTCGATAAAGAGGTCGATCGGACGCGCTCCGATAACGCATCCTCCGGGGTGCGGAAAAGAAACTTTTCCGGTTCGCGCGAGAAGCGGACCCGAGACAACGATTGAAGCGCGAAAACGTTTCGAGATGTCGGCCGGAACTTCGGAAGAAATTTTCTTCCAAGAAAAACTTCTGGTATCTTTCGTTTTTTTCATTTCGGTACCGAGCGCTTCTAAGAGCTCTTCCATTCGTAAAACGTCTTCAATGTCGGGAACATTTTTTATTTTTATTTCGTCCGCGAACAAAAGCGAGGCGGACATCACTTTGAGAACGTCGTTCTTTGCGCCGTTCACGGAGATTTCTCCTGAAAGAGTTCTCGCTCCGCCGAGCCCTTGGATAACGAATTTTTCTTTTTCTTTCATACCCTCATAATACTCCGCTCGCGGGGTTTCACCAAAATTGACAAAAAGATTAAATAGTTATATAATATACTTAACATTGAACTTTGAGATCTCTACAATGAACGAGATAAATCGCTCGGTTTTGTACCATGAAGCAGGGCACGCTATCATCGCCCGCCGTCTCGGGATAAAAATTAAAAAAATTGTTATCGGTCACAATAAGAAAGAAAATCGAGACGGATATGTGGAAACAGTCCTTTCTCTCGATCCTATGGAAATTCTTATCTCGATTGCTTCACGCTGTTGTATGAATTCATTTCTGAATGAAGCAAGGCGCTCTGTCGCCGGCTATGCCTCTGAGCTCGTATTTGCTCCGAAAAGAGCAAAAAAAGATCTGAGCGCTACCGACTTTGAAAAAGCCGAGATGTATCGCGCGAAGGCTTTGCTCTCGCGTCCGATATACGTACATCGCAAAAAAGTTCCCGAAGTGAAAGTTATTCTTGAAGAAGTGAAGGAGATGCTTTGCGAACCGAAGACGAGAGCCGAGCTTTTTAAGCTGGCCCGCGCGCTTGTCCGCCGTCGGGAAATGACAGGCGAAGAAATCGAAAAACTTTTGCGGTAAAAAACCGCAGACGCCCCTTTATTGGGGCGTTTTTCTTTTATTGACACCAATATATATACATTGTATAATGTATACAACATTGAACTTTGAGATTTCTACAATGAACGAGATAAATCGCTCGGTTTTGTACCATGAAGCAGGGCACGCTATCATCGCCCGCCGCCTAGGGATAGAAATTAAAAAAATTGTTATCGGTTACGATGAGGAAGAAGATTGTGAGGGGTATGTGGAAACAGCCACTTCTTTCTATTCGGTGAATATCTTCATATCATTTGCTTCACGCCGTTACATGAATTCATTTCTGAATGAAGTAAGGTGCTATGTCGCCGGTTATGCCTCTCAACTTGTATTTGCTCCGAAAAGAGCAGAAAAAAAACAGAGCGCTCGTGACTTTGAAAAAGCTGGGTTGTTTTGCGCGTATGCTTTGGTCACTCGTCCGATATATGCACATCGCGAAGAAGTTCCCGAAGTGGAAGTTATTCTTGAAGAAGTGAAGGAGATGCTTCGCGAACCGAAGACGAGAGCCGAGCTTTTTAAGCTGGCCCGCGCGCTTGTCCGCCGTCCGGAAATGACAGGTGAAGAGATCGATGAACTCCTGCGGTAAAAAAACCGCAAACGCCCCTTTATTGGGGCGTTTTTCTTTTATTGACACCAATATATATACATTGTATAATGTATATAGATATATTTCTTTTACAAACAGGGTTATTACCCGAGAGTGTGTCATGAACGAATCCATACAACTGCGCAATAACGCCTTTCACGAGGCGGGCCATGTTGTCATGGCACGCCTTATGGGTATCAAGATCGTAAACGCTTCCGTTACCGAACGAGAAGGCACCGTTGAACTTGCTCCCGAAGAATTCGAAACACGAGGAAAAGCGTTTTTTAGCGGTTTGAATATAAAAAACGCGCTCTTCCCTCTCGTCTTTGTTTCTCTTGCGGGTATCGTATCCGAAAGGCTTACCGACTGGGAACATCATCGTGCGAGAGGCGCGGACGACGACGAATATCACGCGGAGAAGTATCTCGCGGAAGTCGCCAAACACGAAAGCGGTGTCCCTTCCATCTTCACGTTCGTTGATGAGACGAAAGAAGTTTTGGAAAAGCCCGAAAATTTGGCGATGATACGAAAGGTCGCCGAAGAACTCGTTCGAAAGCACGAACTTTCCGCGAGAGAGATTGATTCTCTTCTCCAGAGGTGACGAAATGATCACAAAAAAGATTGCTTGTTACCACGAAGCGGGGCATGCGGTCGTCGGAGCTCATCTCGGACTCCGTGTTGCTTCGGCAGAAGTTAGTAAGACTAAGGATTATTTCGGAGATTCCGTTTGGGGCGGTACTGCCCTCGTGAACGAAATTCCCGATGAATTTATTCTCTCAAAAATATGGATCGCACTCGCCGGAGTTTTTTCGGAATTATTGTTTGCCCCGGTTGACCATAAAAAGCAAACGGAATTTTACGAGAAACATGGGGTATATACCGGAGATCTTTTTGAAATCCTCCCCCTTCTCGATAAGCTCGAAACCCTCCCTGATGCTCCGAAGAGAAGCGAAGTCTTCAATGAAATCTTTGCTTTCCTAAAAACAAACAAACCGAAGCTTCGTCGAGTCGCCCGAGCACTTGCTCACTCTGAAAAGCTTAGCGAAGAAGATCTTCGCACCCTGCTCAAGTGAAAGAAGTACAGCCGCCCCTTTATCGGGGCGGTTTTTTCATACCCCTTTTCTTTTGTGATACAATGTCTTAGTATCAAATTATTAAGAAAAACATATGATTCACGAACAAATAAGAGAAGAGATTAAAAAAGCAATGAAAGCGCACGAGGCACTCCGTCTTGAAGTAATGCGCGGTCTTTTGACGGCGTTTGTAAATGAACTCGTCGCCACAAAGCGCACCCCGCAGGATATTCTCCCCGACGAAGACGCTCAGAAGGTAATCAAACGCGCTTCAAATCAACGCAAAGATTCCATTGAACAATTCGAGAAAGGAGGCCGACAGGATCTCGCCGACAAAGAAAAAGCCGAACTCGCTATTATAGAAACATTCCTTCCGAAAATGATGAGCAAAGAAGAGATAAAGACGATTGCTGAAGCCAAAAAGGCGGAGCTTGGCGTTACCGATAAGAAAGAAATGGGAAAGTTTATGGGTTCTCTTATGAAAGAACTAAACGGCAAGGCCGACGGAAAAGATGTGAAAGAAGTGATTGAGAGTTTATTCTAAAATAAATTTTTATGGAAATCTCTGTTGTATTATCTTTGCTCACTGGAATCGTCACTCTTGCCGGATATATTGTATACAACAGAGATATTTTTCTTGGAGCCTGCCGGCCAAACGCCGTATCGTGGGCTCTTTGGACAATGGCGATCATTCTTAATATGGCGAGTTATTTTTCTATGACGGGAGATCTCCTTCAAAATAGCTTACAGATTGTTTCATCGGGAGCGTGTGCCATTACTTTTGGTTATGCTCTCTATAAAAAAAATTATTCTCCCCTTACGGCAACCGATAAATTTACTCTTGGCACCGGGATTATTGCCGTCGCCTGTTGGTGGTGGTTTGATTCGGCTGTTTTTGCGAATATGATTATCCAGTTCGCCATTGTCGCTGCGTTTATTCCGACATATAAAAGCGTTTGGAATAATCCGGCGAATGAAAAACCGACCCCTTGGTTTATCTTCAGCCTCGCTTACCTCCTCCTCTGTTTAACAGTATTTTTGCGATGGCAAGGGAGCTGGGCAGACCTCGTTTTCCCTCTTCTTGGAGTAGGGCTTCATTTAGCTCTCGCGATATTGATTATTTTTCGCCCAAAATTCATTCCCGAAGCGAAGTTCCAGGGTATTGACAAAAAGCCTAATTGTGCTATTATGTAAGAGGATAGATTGTATCCGTCAAAGAAACAGGTGGCCGTCATGGCCGATAAGAGCCAAAAGGGCGAAAAAAAGAGCAGAAAGAAACCGGGCGTGTTCAAAAAGAATAAGCGCCTGCTACAGCTTCGTAAAAAAGGCCACGTGAGCGCCGAGAGCTTTGCTTCTCAGGTCGAACGTGCCAAGAACGAAGGCCCCGCCCAATAACAGCCAAGCCCCTCCGATGCAGATCGGAGGGGCTTTTTCTATTTATTAATCAAGACTCATAGCATCTTCCACTTTGTACTTCCCTATCGTCGTTCTCCGGAGATCGGAAAGAGTCGCGGGATATCCGAGTCTTCGTCCGAATTCCTCTCCGAGTGTGCGAATATATGTTCCGCTCGTTACTCCCATCTCCACTTTTAAAACAACTTTGCCATCTGTTTTTTGAATATCTAAAAGTTTCGCGTCTGTCACTTCCATTTCTTTTATTGGCGGAGCGACAGAGTCGTCATTTTTTCTTGCTCGCTTATAGAGAGGCTGTCCTCCTACTTTTATGGCGGAATACATCGGTACTGCGAGAGAGTGTTTCCCGATGAATTTTTCCAATTCTTCTTTTATTTTTTCTTCGCTTATTTCTCCGACGGCCTTTTCTTCAATAACTTTTCCTTCAAGGTCACCCGTATCGGTTTTTTTTCCGAGCAAAATATCGGCGATATATGTTTTTGGAAGTTTTAAAAATTCTGTCAGTCTTTTTGTTCCTTTGTCTATGCCGATAATCATAAGCCCCGAAGCGAGCGGATCAAGAGTGCCCGCGTGGCCCATTTTTTTCTTTCCCATTTTCTTGCGCAAAACACGAATCACGTCAAACGACGTGATTCCTTTTGGTTTGTCTACCAAGAGTATGTTTTCTTCGAATTCCATTTTTTAGTTTACCCGTATCGTCCTTTTTTGGGTATTCGTGGGATTTTTTATCTCCTCTTCTTTTTCTGATATCGTCTCCGCGTCTCTAATGGAAGAGAAAACTATTGTGTATTCTTCTCTACTTTGATCAATCGCGCTTATTGTTCGGAGTATGACAAAGGCGGCACTTAAACTTACAAAAAGAAATGTTCCCCAATAAATAATTTGAGTAGTGTCGGTACGCCGAATTATTTTAAGCCACCAAGGCAATTCCGAAAAATCTGTTTCCATTTTTTATTTCGTTTTTACCAGCGAAGCATTTTTTTAATCTGTGATGCTCCTCTTTTTGCCAAAGTTTCTCTTTTTCCTTTTCTTGAAACACATTCTCTCTCCGCAATATCTCTCATTTCGTCGATTGCAGAGTAGAGGTCGTCTTTTTCCGCCTCGGCATAAATATTTTTTCCTCCGGTAGAAAGATTAAGCTCCGCACGAAAGATGTCTCCCGTCTTGTGGTGATTGGTCGTGGTACCGACCTCCACTTCTGCGAGAAGTAAGTCTTTGTTGTCGGGAATAAATTTTTCAAGCGAGGAAACTCTTTTTTCAACATATTCGCGAATAGCGGGAGTCATCTCCATATTCGTCGTTTTTATTTGTATTTTCATACCATTTATTATACAAAACGGAACCACTCCCGACAAATTTATATGCGGAAAAGAGGTGTCTTGTCTTATCCAATAATATGTGTTAGATTGCGGGCAGGTGTGCAATTGCACTTTTGATTGGAGGCATTTATGAACACAGGAGAATGTATGAGCGCCATTAATTTCACCCGGTATGGGATTGAATTGACCGAAGGGGTAGAGAATATTACTTCCATCGGTTACGTCGACGGAAAAGGCGACCACGGATTGTTCAGCCAGATTATTGTTACGCTTTCAGATGGCAAAACGTATTACGGCCCACTCAAGAATGGTAGCGGAGCCTTGAGCGACATGCACGAGCTTTCCCGCGAGTGGGAACGCCTGGGTGGTGGTAAGTAACCCAAAAAACAAAACGCTCCGAGTAATCGGAGCGTTTTTCTTTTATTCGGGCAAAAGAAAACCCCGACCAAAGTCGGGGCCACCCTGAGTTGCCACGGTATTAGAACCACCGGCCTCCGAGTGTGAGGTGTCTCCTAGGAAATAATTGACACCTTTTTTAGAGTCGTATCACGCAAACATTCCGCCATTAGACTTCCGTGTGGCCGAAAAGGACGTGCGACAGATGCTAGGTCATCTATTGTTCAGTATAGCAGATTCATAAATTTTGTCAAGACTTTTTCGAAATAAAAAAATCCCTTGTTTTAAGGGGGATTTTCGGTACTTATATCGAATATTTTTCCCGGGCTATGGTGGCCGGACACGAGTTTTGCTTTTCCTGTAGGAATACCGAATTGCTCCGCGACGAGTTCCCTTACCCTCTTGTTTGCCATATTTCGTTCAGCTTTTTCTTTTACCGACGCCTCAAAATGATCATCCGAGATTTTCTTGAATGTTTCCTTCCCTGCTCCCGCACTGACTTTTACTTTTATATACATGGCGTGGTATGTGGTATTTAGTATTGGTATTTAGTATCCGCACAAATACGTTCCGTCGTAAATCGTATACATAATACCAATACGATATACTAATACAAAACTATATTGTCTGAATAGAAATCATATTCGTTCCCCCGCTTTGGCCGAACGGAATTCCCGCTGCGAGTACAAATCTGTCTCCGTGACGCAAAAGTTTTTTTCGTTCAAGTAATTTTTTAGAGAGAGAAATCGCTTCGTGAAGGGTTTCTACCGACTCTATCATTTCCGGGGCGCACCCGAAACTCAAGATTATTTTTCGATACGTTGAAACGTGTGGCGTGAGTACGAATATCGGTTGGATCGGCTTGAAGCGAGCAATCATCCTCGGAGTAAATCCTTTTTCGGAAAGCGCGATGATTGCTTCAGCGCCGACATTCTTTGCGGTGACAGCGGCCGCTTCTGAAACAGCATCGACGATGCCTCTCGAGTCGCGTTCAAATTTTGTTACGTCTTCTTCAAAGATGGCGCTTCTTTCAGTATTAAGAGCAATTCTTGAAAGCGTTTCAATGGTGAGTACCACGTGCCGTCCAAAAGAGGTTTCTTCTGAAAGAAGTATCGCGTCGGTTCCATCCAAAATGGCGTTCGTTACTTCGTTGACCTCCGTGCCGGTCGGGGCGGGGTCGGAGATCATTGATTCAAGCATCTTTGTGGCAATGATGACAGGCTTCCCTGCTCCAATCGCTTTTTTGATGATGACCTTTTGGAGAAGCGTTACATTTTCGTCTGTAATGATGGCACTCAAAATATCTCGATCAACAATCAACCCATCAGATGCCAAAATAATCGCGTCCAGGTCTTCCACCGCTTCCTTCGTTTCTATTCTCGCCAAGATAGACACATCGCCTTTTTTCTTTTTGATAGATTCGCGGAGTTTCTTTACGTTGTCGGACTTTTTTACATTTGGCAAAGTAATGAAATCAACCTTATTTGCAATCGCAAATTCAAGATCTTCTTCGCTTACTTCGGGTTTGTCTGTTTCGTCTCGGTCTTGTATTACCGCGACGGCAGTATGGAGCTTATCGGAAATAGCGCGAATCTTCGCGATTACTTTTTGGTGTTCTTCATACGAGGCTTCCGAAAGGTCTATTCTCGCACCGTTCATTCCCGTGTGGATCATTCCGTAGAGTTCCATATCCCCGGAAGAAGTCCGACCTATCGTCGCAACGATTTTTGTTTTTCTGGTATGCATAAAAAATTTAGATTGAAAATTGTATTAAAAATTATTGGAAAGCGCATTTCTCCCCCGCGCCTGTTCCAATCGAAATAAAAGCAAATAAAGAATTACAGAGTGTAGAGATGGAAGCCGTCTTATGAAACACATGGTCTTCTCCCTGAATAGGAATAACAGTAACATTAATCCCGAATGGTTGCCATCGGCTTTTAAGGAGAGTGGCCTGTAGGGGGTCGATTGTCATATCGTCGGTTGATTGCACCAAAGTTATCTTGTTTTTTGAATCAATGTCATCATAACGTCCGAGGATATCGGCATTATCATACATTTTTTTATTTTCTTTTCCAGGGGGCCCGTCGAAGTAGGCATTGAAAAGAGAGTCTTCGAGATTGGTCAGAAGTGCCGACCAATCGGTAACCCCGTTAATGGAAAATGCCCCTGTTATCGCTTCGGGGTCTTCGGCAATCGTGCGAAGAGCAAGGTACCCGCCGTAACTATTGCCCACGAGATAAACATGCGAGACAGGGTGTTCTTTTTCCAATTCTTTTTTTGCTATTCGAAGAGCAGACAAGACCTCTTTCACGTCTTTGACTCCAACCCCTCCTTTGAGGGATTCTATAAAGTCGGTTCCGTATCCATAGCTCCCGTTGTAATCAAGTTTGAGTATCGCTGTTCCGTTTTTGCGCGCTTCGTTCAATACCCAGTCGTATACACCGTAAGAAGAAAATGAATGAAGTGTCAGACTGCTTTGTCTATACGGCCCTCCATGAAGCCAGACAACCAAAGGAAGAGCTTTTCCTTTGGGTGCGGTGGAGATGTCAGGGAGAGAGAGTGAACCCCACAATGAGCCGTAGCGCGCGACCTTTGCCCCAAAGAGTTCTTCTTTTGCGGAGGCGAACGGAAGGAGAAAATCAGAAAAAGTTTTTGAAGCGGGATTATAAACAGACGGTACCACCGAGTTTCCCCTCATCCTCAGAAAAACGATTCGCTCCCCGATTTTTTTTATCGGATCGGCATACGAAACATTATCCGCAATCTTTTCTATTCCGCTCGTCTCGATGTTGTAGTGATACAAAGACCACGTGAGGGGGTTTACTCGATTAGCTATAAAATAGACGTTATTTTCGTCGTACGCGATAAAGTCAGCGACAGAGTACGTCGTTTTCGTCACTCGCTTCCCTTTCATTGCGCTTTTTGAAAGATGGGTGAGGTCCACGTAATATATCGCGGGCGAGCCGTCGCGATCATCGAGGTAGTAGAGGGTTTTGCTGTCGGGAGAAATGCTAAACAACCGATTTTGTTCGGTCATAAGGTCGAGAAAAGGAACAGGACTTTTGTAGTAATATGATTTCTTCGTTTTTGTATCTATAAGATTGTAAAAACGATACGGGTGTTCTTCGTCTGCAAACTGGTAATAATAAACGAAGCGCCTGTCGAGCGAGAACCATTTAAAGATAACCCGTTCCTCCGTATTTTTTATAGAATCAAAAATATTCCCCGGAGAAGCGGAGAGTGCGGATTCCCGCGAACTTGTCGCCGTGCACGCGAGTGAAGAGAGAGAGCAATCGTAATATTTTTTTTCTTCCAATCCGCCGTACTTCATCACAAAAGAATTTGTCGCCGAATCGGTCGAAATAAAAGTTGCGTATTCGAGACTCGCTCCGGTTGCGAAAAAGATATCAGCCCCGCCGAACAAAAGAACGAGAAAAAATATTTTCAAAAAGAGATGTTTCATTGATACCATAATTGAAACATACGGGGAGTTATCTTTCAACGCAAAACTTCGCTAGGGCGGCCCTAGAAAAAGAAAAGACCCCTCATTGCGAGGGGTCTTGAACGCTTATAAAAGATATGCGTTCCCGAGGATTGTGGTCGCGAGGCTGTCGGCATCGAAACCGGCCTGTTTATATATCTCGTCCGGTCGTCCCGATTTCAAGAACCGATCGATACCGAATATGCGAGCATTATGATTTTCCGGCAGAATGAAGGAATGCATAAACCCCTTCCATCCATTATGGAATACAAGCCCGCGCTTGCGATCTGCATCGGACCAGATAGCATCGGCAACAAGCGGACTTTTTTCGTAAAGCTCTTCAAAGAGTTCCGGAGAGGTGACCGCTACGACTTTCACATCATAACGCTCCTCAATCTTAGGAAGAACCTTCAGAAGATTTGCCAGCACTTGTCCGCCCGCGACGGCGATTGGAAGTTTTGGCTTCCTATTGTGCACGTACGGCTTGAAGACGTATGCACCCTGTCGAGCGAGGCTTGCGGGAGCCAAAGTATCGCCTCCTTCTTTGCGTGTGAACACCGGAGTATTCGCGCGCGCGACAGAAAATGCGACCGGCTCGTTGCGTTCTATTGCAAGGAAAAGCATTTCAATCGCTTCATTCGCGTCGAGGGGTTTGTACACCTTGATCCCCGGATACGCCGTGAAAAGCGACATCCAGAAGAGTCCGTGGTGTGTCGGCCCGTCTTCGCCTGTTTCCGGCCCATCGTGAGCCGCAAGCATAATGAAGCAATTTTGCGCGTCGGGGTTCATCGCGTTGTTCACGAGTCCCATTCTAACGGCATTTGCCATCATTGAGGTGAATACGCCGTAGGAGGCGAATGCGGTAAGCGGTCGAACTCCGCCCGGGAGCGTGTCTTGCGACATCGTAACCATCATCATCGCCATATTCTGCTCGGCGATACCGAAGCGGATACCTCGGCCCGTCGGATTTTCCGACGAGATGAGACCGTATTCGTTCTCGGCCTTGCAGGTCAGAATCGATTTTGAGAGGTCGCCCGTACCGACATAGAAGAACCCATGATTCTTCATCATCCACGCGAAGAATGCTTCCGTTGCAAATCGCGTAGCCTTCCCTTCGCCCTGTTTAAAGACGAGCTCCGGTGGCAATTCCGCCGGTCGCTTCATCAGAGTATGGTCGGTAAGCGTTCTCTGTGAAAGAACCTTCTTCATAAGAGCGAATGCTTTCTTCTCCGGTAGAATATTTTCCGCCGAAGCGCCGAGACGTCCTACGAGATAAGCCACATCGTCCGCGTAAAGTTTTCCCCATGCGGTACTGATGTTGTTGGTCGGAGTCGTTTCTTTCGTCACATGGCCGAAACCCATTTCATTCATCGCGAGGACAAAGTCGTCGTGAGAAAGCGGGGTTCCGTGCGAGTCGGAAGTATCTTCCAGCTTGCCGTAATGGAAGCCCTTTGTCGTATGGGAAATGATGACCGTCGGACGCTTATTGCCGAAACCGTCTTCTGCAATGCTATAAGCATAAGCAAGTTCGCGGATATTATGCCCATTAACTTCAATCACATTCCATCCGAGCGGAAGCCAATGATTTTGGATCGGCGTTGCGATAGCTTGGCTGATATGTCCGTCAATACCGTATCCGTTGTTATCCAGAAGTACGATAAGGTTATCGGCTCCTGCACTCACGGCGATGTTCCGCGCCTCGTAGCTCATTCCTTCTTCCGTTTCCGCATCGCCAGCGATGACGAATGCTTTTGTCGGAAGGCCGGACGATTTGTGCAAAAGTGCAAAACCGAGCCCTGCAGAAAAACCGTGACCGGAAGAACCGGTGGAAGTATCTGCAAGAGCGTAGTGGGATTCCACATGTCCGCTCGGGCCGTCGAGTGTGCGAAACTTCGGCAAGTCGTCTGGATATATCGCCGATTTCAATTCTTCTTCCGTAAGCTCATACCCGGAAACGCGGAGCGCCTCATAGATAAGGGCGTTCAGAGAGTGCGCGAGCGGAGAGCAGTGCCCGGCCGACCACACAATGCGGTCGCGACAAGGGTCTTTTGCGCGTGCAGGATTGAAACGAAGCGTTCCAGAGCACAGAAGAGTTACCAACTGTTCTACTTTGGAAGACGAACCGCCCGGATGTCCGGACTTAGCACCGTCGATTGTGGAAAAAATAAAACCGCGAACGGTCGTACAAATCCGCGCAATCGCTTCTTCGTCAATTTCGGGAAGCGGAGCTAATCCGACGCCCCTCAGGTCCGCATATTGTCCGCCAATAGCTTGGTAAGCTCGCCGTTTTGGCGTATCGAGGCACAGAGAACTTAGCAAGAGCCTTAGCACGAGCTTCGGCAGTTTTGATTTTCTGGTCATTCAAACCTCCTCTTTTGCTGAGTGAGTCAAAGATCTCCTTTGACCGTATACTAATGAATATATAGAAAAACGTCAAATGTGCTGAACCCCTTTTTACAATAAAAGAAAATCCCGCCCCAAGGTTTACCAGGGGGCGGGAGTATGGCGCGTTAGATCGCGTCGTGGCTTATGATCCATTCTTTCATCCGCTTCATTCCTTCGCGGATGTCTTCGATGGACGAAGCGTACGAGAAGCGAATATGTTCGCCGTCGCCGACCACTTGCGGGCCGAAATGGATGTCAGCGGTTACACAAACGAGTGCTTCATACAGCAAACGCTTGCGGAAGTCGTCGCTATTCCTTGCGCCGACGAGCTTGCAGGCTTCCGTAATATTCGGATAAGCATAGAAAGCCCCGCCGGGTGTTTTGCACGTAACGCCGGGAATGTCGTTCAAAAGAGCGACGATAATATCGCGACGTTCGCGAAAAACTTTCGCCATCCTTTCGGGGACTTCCTGAGAGCCGTTCAAGGCCTCAACAGCCGCCCACTGGTCGATATGGCCCGCACAACCGGTGTTAACGGTAATCTGCGTGCCGAAATGTTTTACAAGCGCTTTGTTCGCTGCAAAGCCGATTCGCCAGCCGGTCATCGCGTATGTCTTGGAGACGCCGTCCATAATGACCGTGCGTTCCTGCATACCGGGCACCGAAGCGATGCTTTCAAACTTTTTGTCGTACACGAGCTGTGAATATATTTCGTCGGAGAGAACCCAAAGATTTGGGTACTTGAGAACAATCTTCGCGATTGCTTCCAACTCTTCGCGCGAAAGTACTCCGCCCGTTGGATTTTGAGGAGAGTTCAGAATGAGCAAACGCGTCTTGTCGTTGATTGTCCGACCAAGCTCGTCGATGTCGAAATTGAAATTATTCTTTTCGCGGATGGACAACGGCACGGGCTTCGCGCCTCGCCATATCGCTTCGGCTTCATAGATCGGATATCCGGGATTCGGATAAATGACCTCGTGGCCTTGGCCCGGGTCTGTGACCGCGGCGATGGTATAGCCGATGAATTCTTTCCCGCCGTTTGCGATGGCCACATCAGACCAGTCAACGTTCACACCTCTCGTCCTTGTGTAATACTTCGCTACCGCTTCCCGAAGTTCGGGAATACCGGGTGATGGCGTGTAGCCATGCTTCCCGTCGATGATTGCTTGAATCGCTTTGTAGCAAATATTGTCGGGAGTGCGAAAATCGGGCTGGCCGATCTGGAATTTTATGACCTTTTTACCGGTTTGTTTTTCAACAGCCATGGCTTCCACACCGACGGCAAAAGCGGTCTCGGATTTCAGGCCGAGCATTCGTTTTGAGATATTCGGAGCGTTCATTCTTACCTCCTTCGTTAGTTCAGGTTTCAAAGACCTTCGTTGCGCCGATAATACCACGCGGAAAAGTAAAGTAAAGCCACCCGAATGACGAGTGGGCCTAAAAGGGGTTTATTATTGAAAAACCCTCCAGACGAGAGCCAGAAATACGATTAGCCCCGCGAGAATACAGAATCCCCATTTCCTCATAAAGGTAATGAATGTCATAAAGTTGAGTCGTTTTATATACCCACATACTATCATAATATATAGTTTCTTGCTGTGGATAAACTGCAAAAAAATTTCTTGACTATCTTTTTGTATAACGCTTTAATAGAGTTTGGTCAGTACAAAAGCGGAGAATGCCCGTGGATCAACAGAAATCGATTCTTTCGCAAATTATGGAAAAGAGGATACAAGACCTCGCCCAAGAACTTTTAGAGGAACGCCTCGCCGACGACCTCTCCTGCATCGAAAGCACTCTCCACGATACCACCTGGGAAGAAATCCTCGGAGAAGCCGAGTTTATCGTCCGAAATCAGCCCGAATTCCGCGACCAAATCCCACCTGAATGAAATTCACTGCCCCCGACCGATTTCCCCCGGTCGGGGCTTTGCTTTTTTAAAAGTTTTTTGGTAATATAAAAAAACCATATTCCGCGATAGCTCAGCTGGTAGAGCGCCTCGCTGTTAACGAGGATGTCCTAGGTTCGAGTCCTAGTCGCGGAGCCAACAAACAAAATCGCGCCTTTGGGCGCTTTTTTGTTGGCTCCGCGAAGCAAGACAACTCTTGCCCTGCCGTAGCCTTTGGCGAAGGAGGGGCTTGTCTTGCGCCTAGGACTCGAAAAGTTTGAGCATGTCGCAACGAGCCCGCAGGCGAAGTGAGACGCGAAAACTGTACAGCTCCTGTAAGGAGAGAGATTCCTACTGTGTCCTTCCGAAGCCTTGGCGAAAGAGGAGTCGCATTGCGCCTTTGGGCGCTTTTTTTTGGAACGACGATAAAAATTTTGTATACTTAGAGTATGAATAAGAAACTCATTGTGGCCTCTTTTGCCTTTAACGTATTCCTCGGTGCTTTTATGTTTGTGTTTGGTGAAGCTGACGACAGCCCTGGAGCACAACTTCTTGGACTAATAGCGTTCGTCATCGGTGTTGTTGGTTTAATTACTTTAGCGAGACACCGGCGTACACAGACATCTCTTCCGAAATAATCGCCAACCAAACATCGTCCTAATTGCGGATTTGTAATGTTTTCGTATCTTTAATCGTATTTAAAAAAACCCGCCTCAAAAGAGGCGGGGGTGTTCACTTATTCTTTCGCATCGAGCAACGGCTGCAACATCGTCGGAAATCTGTTCTCTATTCCGGCGATCAGGGCGTCGAGGTTGTCATGGATAAGCGTCATATCTTTTGCTTTGGGGCCTATCCCTTCCATTTTGACGGTCGATGTTCGAAGGAGAACTTCTTCGGGTTCGCGCATAAAACGGATACAAACACGAGCTTTATTATTTTCAATCACCTGGGCGACATTCCAAAAATATCCATCCGCGCAGATAAACTCATATGCTTGATTGCTTTTTGCTCTTGCTTCGAGAATTCCACACAAGATCTTGAGCACCTCAATGGTCTCGCTTCGTTTCTCGTTCAAAATGCGAGAACCTTCTAACAATTTCTTTGAAAGTTTCACTTGCTTTTCCTCTGTAAAGGAACCTATATCTAGGGTGTTTTGTGAAGGCTTTTCAGCCAAGCTACGGACTATCCGTACCGTGATTTATAATAGCATATATATAACTGTATGTCAATAATACGTTGAGTACATTCATTTTATTTAAAACAGTAAAAAATGGGGGGGGTAGTAAAACATTGACTAAATGTACTATGTGGGCTATAGTAATGAAGCTTTATTTATAAGCAAGAAGATTTCCTTAATCAAAGGTCTTTGATTAGTCATCTTGCTGATAAAAGCGAGGAGACTGATTATGACCGCCAACCACGGGAGTAAGCATGTAGGAAAGAACTACTTTCCGCACGAAGTGATCTGCTCAATGCTTCGCCATTGCGAAAGGACAGCCAAAGGAGCCGTCGGCTTCTATCAGAGCGCGACTTACGCGACGTGGAGTTTCAGGGGAAAGAATATTGCGACCGGGGTCTTCCCCGCGCAAGCACTCAACTCCTCGTTTACGATTGCCGGTTTCGGCAATTATAAAGAAACCACGATAAGGGGTCGCCGTGCCGTGGCATACAAGAACCTCGGCAAGACAAAAGTCGAGTGAGAGCCATACGAACCCGCCTTCGCGCGGGTTCTTTTTTATTCCCATATTCTTCCCTTCTCTCAAAATAAACAAAAAAGACCGCGACCGGCCTTTTTTGTAAAAATTTATTTTTGCTATTTTATCTCGCTGTCCATCCTCCGTCTACGTACACAACCGTACCTGTTACGTAATTTGCTTCATCGGATGCGAGGTAAAGTGCGGCGTTGGCGATATCTTCGACCTTACCGACGTGGCCAAGCGGAGTGGACGATGTGACCATATCGTTAAATTCTTTCATTTTTAAGACATCTCTCGTCATATTGGTTTCAATAAAGCCGGGCGCAATAGCGTTGACTCTGATGTTGTGCGGGGCCAAATCAAGCGAACCGGCGTGGGTGAGCTGAACAACTCCGCCTTTTGAGGCACAATAGGCAATAGCACCGCCGAGACCTACTGTTCCCAAAATAGAGCTCAGATTTATAATCGAGCCTTTTATTTCTTTCGCTTTCATCGCTTTGGCTGACTCACGCATACCAAACATAGTTCCCGAAAGGTTGATGTTAATGATTTTCTCCCAGTTCTCGTCTGTTATATCCAGTATTCCGCCTAAACCTCCCACGCCGGCGTTGTTGACCATAACATCTACTCTCCCAAAATGCTCAACTGTTTTCTTGATCAAATTTTCCACCTCGTCTGATTTCGACACATCGCATTTTACAAACAGCGCTTTTTCTCCAAATTTTGTAATAAGAGAATCGTCACCGTTTACATCGGAAAAGACAACGCTGGCGCCTTCGCTAATGAATTTTTCAGCTATTGCTTGTCCTATGCCGGAAGCCGAGCCGGTAACAATGGCAATTTTGTTTTCTAGTCTCATTTTTTTATTTAAAATTTATTTGATTAAGCGAGCTTGGAAAATTCCGCATCGAAAACCGGGTCATGCTTCCGGATCCAGTCCATAAGCATTGACGCGTGCTCTTTTTCTTCGTCGCGATTATGAATAAGAATCTTCTTCAGCTCCTCGTTTTTCGTGGAGTCTATTCTTTCCTGGTAGTAATCGATTGCTTCGAGCTCTTCCCGTAAAGATTTTGAAGCGCGCATTTGGTCGAGCGTTTCTTCGCTTAAGTTCTCATTTCTTTCGAAAAACATAGTGTTATTATTTAATTATTTTTTATCACTTTGTTTTAGTATACCATACTTGCGATGTCTCTATGCTATAATTTAATATATGAAAAAAATCATTATCATTTCTCTATCTCTCGTCGCTTTGTTTTTAGTGCTTTCGGGAATAATGTTCACGTTTAAAATTTGTCCTCCTGTCGGGCCATGGCCGACGCCACCGTGGTGTCATACAGGATTTACCCGAAATACGTATGAGGTTGCGACGAACGCGGTTCGCCTCCCCCAAATAAAATCGGTAAATATGTCAGATACTTGGGGGCGAAACTACAATATGAATATGGTGGAAAACACCCGGGACAATATTGCTCCTTCTTTCGACCGAGTAAAAAAGCTCGGGGCAAACGAGGTGTATGTTCACGACTTTGACCGTGCCGTATTTGAAAAAGACGCCGACTTTACCACCGAAAAATATACTCTTGAAGATGAAATTTTCCTCAATGATATGAGAGACGAATCTATGAACGAATCGGACATAAAAAAATTGGCGGAAGAAGCTCATTCAAAAGGCCTTAAAATCGGAATCAAGCGAAACTTGTCGTTTGTTAACATCGGCAAATACATCGTTGCCGGGATTTCCGGAAATATACAATCCACAGTGGAAACAGACTACGCGAAATTTAATTCCGGACACACCGAAGAGTGGATACGCGATTATTTCGCCAAATGGGAAAAACGCCTGATGGAAAAAGCGACAGTGTACCAAAAATACGGCATCGACATTATGAGCATTACCCCCACGTGGATGGGGCCGACTTTCGCGGGGCACGAAGTATTAGCAAACGATTTGCAAAAAAATCTTATCGCAAAACTGCGCACGGTATACAAGGGGAAAATTCACGCCGAAGTCTCGCGATACGGATTTTTTGAAAACAAAGACGGCAACGAAGATTGGACAAAATATGATTATTACAAAGATGCCGACATCGTGGAAATGCGCATTTATGATCTTCCGGAAAAATATCGTAATGCCAAAATCGAGGAAGCCCTTCCGCAATACCTGGCCGACCTCAACAGCACAGCAGGAGAAAAAGGTACCAAGCTTTCGCTCTTTTTCGCTCCTTCTAGCTATGTCGATGCAATGAAAACAGGCTCGCTCGAAGTGCTTGATTATAGAAGCGATAAAGTAAAAAACGCCGTTCCCGATTACCCGTATCAGTCCAAAACATTCGAAATATTCCTAAGCACACTTCCCTCTCTCGGCAACATCGAGCGAATAAACGTCGCCAGCTTCCCCTGGGACGACGCCCTCGACCCCGAAGTAAAACCAAAACTTTCCGTAGCCTCCACCTTCCGAAACAAACCCGCCGAACAAATGATAGAACAGTGGTTTAATAAATAACCACAGCCGTTTCGAACATTATTCGCACCCGATCGAAAAACAAAAAAAAGCGCCCGATGGCGCTTTTTTCAGTACAGATTTTAGAAAAGAATAGTGACTGTCCCGAATTATTCCTTTACTTCCACTAATACTTCATTACGTGTCATCCACGGCGGAGTCCACGGCGCATTGTAGCCGGCATAGGCGATGACCCCTTCCGTAGCAACCCCGTCACGAGCCAGCATTTTGAGTAATTTCTCTTGCATGCTCTTGATTCGCGCGTCCGAGCGGTACCAAGAGAATTGAATGACCGCGTATTTTTTGGCGGGAATCGTTACAATTTTTACCCGCGCATCATTAGGCGTTGGCAGTGTTTCAAGCGTATAGGAACGAGGCATACCAAAAGAGATGGTCTCTGAGTCGCCCTCTCTCGTTGCCATTACAGGCGCAGTCAT
>Ga0172379_10004646_pt1 | contig 19963 bp, 16 predicted proteins | sample GrowelOW334metaG_FD_119756 | JGI IMG/M metagenome (GOLD analysis project Ga0172379, IMG submission 119756) | Groundwater microbial communities from an aquifer near a municipal landfill in Southern Ontario, Canada - Groundwater well OW334 metaG | ecosystem: Environmental > Aquatic > Deep...
AAGCGATGTGGTCCACCTACGTCGATCCCTACGGTTTGTTCAAACTGGCGGGCCCCGAGCTGCGCTTCCTGCCCGTCACGGCGCTTGAAGACGCCATTACCGCTATTCCCCGGGAGGACGCGGAACGGTCAAGGGACGAGATCGCTCGGCGCTATCCGGTACTGCCCGACGTAGATCCAGCCAAATTCCTGGCATCCGTACACGCCTCGATGGGGGTGGAGAAGCTCGCCCGCGATAACGGCATCGACCTGATCGTCCTCAACGATATCGACAAGGTCCTCTTCAGCCGCGTGGGCCTGAGACCCGGCTTCATACCCTGTCCCGGGACCGAATCGGCCATGGTGGTACCGGAAGGGGATATCGGCGCGGGACTCGCCTATTTCATCCTCAAGGCGCTCAGCGGGGAACGAGTCAATTTCATCGAGCCCTTCCACATCGAGAGCGAGGACGGATGCTTCGCCGCGGGACACGCGGGGCCCAACGACTATACCGATCCCCGCGGGGCTGTGAAGGTCGCCAGAGACGTCCGCTTCGCGAAGACCGCTTACAAGCACGCGGGAGCGCCCTTCGCCTGGTACGTCATACCGGCGGGTGAGAAGACGATGGTGCACGTTTCCCAGTGCGGTGAAAAGCTGAAGATGGTGTGCTCCGTAGTGGACGCGCAGGCGGCGGAGCATACGCTGGTCAGCTATTCACACGGCATCATTCGCCCGCGCATCCCCGTGTACGAGTTTTTTAGGAAATTGATGGACATCGGCGTCACTCAGCACTACGCCCTGGCGCCTGGCGACCATCTGGCGGTATTGAAAACCTATGCGGACATCATGGGCATGGAATTCCATGTCGTATAAGGAATAAAATAATGAGCTTCATGTTCAGCCCCTGCCGTTACAACGATCCGAATCCGGTGAACTCAATTACCGTGGATGTTTCCGTAAGCGATGCGGTCGTGACCGGCGCGCAAGCGGCCGCAAACGCCATCGCGAAAAACGTCGCGGCGCTTATCGGAGAAAAAGGACGATGCGTCTTTTCTCTCGACGGCTATCCCGGCGCCGAGCTCGACGTTTTCCTGAACCTGGTCGAGCAGTCCCTCCGTCCCCTCGGCTTCATGGCCGATGAGCTGAACACGAAAAGCCTCTACAAACCTGCCGAGGCTCTTGAAGAAATGCTCGCCGAGAACCTGCCCGAAGACAGGGTGATGGACCCGGTGCTGCTGTACGGCCGCCTCTATCACGGCGGCTACGAGGGGTTGATGGACGAAAAGAGTCTTCAATCGGCCGTCGGCACAATCCGAAGCTTCCGACAGGCGGGCAAAGGGGCTCTCATCATCAGCGGGTTCGGAAGCCTTATTGGGACCCTCAGCGCTCTCGCCGATATCCGGTGCTGGGTGGACATCGCTCCGAAACAGGCCATCCTGAACATCCGCGACGGACGCTATGTCAACGTCGGAGACGAGACTCCCCGGCATTTCAAGCAGATGATGCGCCGGTGTTACTACGTAGATTTCGAATGCGCGCAGGCCGTCAGGCGCCAGGCGATCGCTGGCGGAGCTCTGGACTGGTATATCTGCGGAGACGCTCCGGACGCGATGGCCGCGGTTCCCGCGCCGGCGCTGAAGAAAATTTTCTCGGCGCTCGCTTTCCGGCCGCTGCGCTGCCGTCCGGTGTACCTCAAAGGGGTATGGGGCGGGCATTACCTGACCCGCATGCGCGGACTTCCCGAAAGCATCGACAATTGCGCGTGGTGTTTCGATTTCATTCCCATGGAAGTGAGCCTCGTCGCTGAATTTTTCGGAAAAAAGATAGAGATCCCCTTTTATACGCTCCTGCAGGCGGAGGGGCGGAACCTTATGGGAGATGAGTGCGTGAAAGCGTTCAAGGGCTATTTCCCCATACGCTTCAATTACGACGATACCTGGCACAGCAACGGGAATATGTCCATCCAGGTGCATCCGGATGAAGACTACGCGGTCAAGAACAACAACGAGCTTGGCCGCCAGGACGAGAGCTATTACATCGTGGAGGCGGCGCAAGACGCGAAAACCTACCTCGGTTTCAAAGACGGCGCCGATACGTCCGGTTTCCTTTCCGAGATCTTCCGTTCCGAACGGGAACATGCCCCTATAGATTACGCGGCGTACGTCAACGCGGTACCTTCCAAGCCCGGTCTACAGATCATGATACCGGCCGGAACGATCCACGCCTCGGGCCGAAACCAGTTGGTTCTTGAGATAGGAAGCCTGACCGTCGGATCCTATACGTATAAGATGTACGACTACCTGCGTTCCGACCTGGACGGTTCGCCTAGGCCTATCCACTCAAGGCACGGCGCTAATGTTCTGCGTACCGAACGAACCGCCTCCTGGGTTGAAAAGAACCTGGTGCAGACTCCGACGGTCCTGCGCGAAGGGGCGGACTATGTCGAAAAGACCGTGGGCCGGCATGACCTGCTCTATTTTTGCTTGCGTACCGTTTCTTTCGCGACGACCTATCCCGATGATACTTCCGGCCGCTTCCATGTATTGACTCTCGTCAACGGAGAGCGGGTGCGCGTCGAATCCATTGAGGATCCCCGCCGCTGTTACGTCTTATCCTATTTGGATATTATCCTTGTGCCCGCTTCCGTCGGGGCCTATCGTGTCGTCAACTTGGGTAACCAGCCCGCTACTATCCATAAGACGCTCCTGAAGGACGGATTCGAGCATGCCGAGCGGAAATGAGCCCCTCATCCTGGCCGTTGACTCGGGCGGGAGTTTCGTTAAATACGCGCTCTGCCGTCCGGACGGCCGGCCCGAGCCCGGCAGCCTCGGGTCGCTGCCTGTCGACTCAGGCTCAGCGGCCGACCCGATCCTGTCCGTCTTCGCTTCGGTGTTCGCCCGGGCAAGTTCCTACGCGGATTCGATTTCCGGGAGTATAATCGCGGTAGGGGTGAGCACACCCGGTCCTTTTGATTTCGAAGGCGGGCGGAGCCTGATGAGGCATAAATTCGCTTCTATTTTCGGCTTATCCCTGCGGCCGTACTTTGCCGGGGGAACGGACCTCCCGGTCGTTTTCGAGCAAGACGCCGTCGCTTTCCTTTTGGGAGAGCAGGGCGTCGGGGCGGCTCAAGGTTTCTCCAACGTCGCGGCCTGCACCCTGGGGACAGGGCTCGGCTACGCGTGTATGAGGAGGGGGCAGGTGCTCAGAAACGAGCTGGGCAGTCCCCACCTCGGACTTTACAAGGTTCCGCTGCGGGAGGGCGTCGCGGAGGACTACGTTTCGGGGCGAGGCATCGTCAAACGTTGGCGCGCCGTATGCGGGCCGGACCAGGCGGACTTGAGTGTGAAAGAAATCGGCGCTCTCGCGGAAGCCGGGAACGAGGTCGCCGCCGCGGTATACGCGGATACGGGCAGGTATCTCGGGGAGGCTCTCTTTACGGAGGTAACGATGAGGGAAACGGAATGTCTCGTTCTGGGAGGCCAGATTTCCCGCTCATTCGACCTGATGGGTCCATCTCTCGGGCAAGCGCTGTCCGGGTGCCCCTCGCTGAAGAAAATTTGTAGGGCTGAACATATCGATTACGCCGCGCTTATCGGCGCGGCGTTGAAGGCGGCGAAAATGGAAGAGGTTATACGCTGATGGCCGGATGCTACGCAATACTGAAGGAATCGATGGAGAGCCTTCCCCAGGCGGAACAGCGCGTGGCGCTCTTCATCCTGAGCAATCCCGAAAAGGTCATGAACCAGTCCATCGGCGAACTGGCGGCGCGGTGCAGCACGAGCAAGACGACCATCATGCGCCTGTGCCAGGGGCTCGGGTTCAACGGGTTCAAGGATTTCGTGAAATCTTTGGTCGCGGATATCGCTTTGGGGCAAACCGAGAACGTCGGCTACACGGATCTGCACCCTCTGGATGATATCCAGACAACCATACAAAGTGTCAGTTCGAACAACATTCTGTCCATCGAGAATACGCTGAAGGTGCTGGATCCGAAAGAGGTCGAGCGGGCGGTAGAAGCGATCATCAACGCCAAGCGTATCGATTTCTACGGTGTCGGGAGTTCCGGCATCATCGCGTTGGACGCGCAGAGCAAATTCCTGCGGATATCCAAGAATTGCCATGCCTTCACCGATGCCCACCAGCAGCTTTTTTCCGCCGCCAGCCTACAGCCGAACGACGTGGCGGTGCTTATATCCTATTCCGGAGAGACCATCGATATTCTGGATACCCTCTCCACCGTAAAGGCCGCCGGCGCGACGACGATAGGTATCACCCGCTACGCAAAGAATTCTCTGAGCAGTCGCGTTGATATCAAGCTGTTCACCACGTCGACGGAAACGAGCTTCAGAAGCGGGGCCATGGCATCGCGCATCGTTCAGCTCAACGTCATAGACATAATTTTCAGCGCGGTGGCCGGACGCACGTACGACGACATCAAGAAATACCTCGATAGTACGCGGATCGCGATGGACAAGAAGAAGTTCCGCGTCGTCAACTGACGTTTCGCGTTCTCACAAATCCGCCGCCGCCGCTCCGACCCGCGCCGCCGTTTCCATGAGTCTGGCCATCGCCTCGCTTTCATCGATGCCGACCATTGTCCGCTCGTCCACGACGAACGCGCCGTCCACCAGCACGCTCCGCGCGTCGGAGGCCTTGAGCGAATAGACGATGGTCGAATAGACGTCGTGGATGGGTTGCACGCCGAACGAATCCGTGTCGAAGAGAGCGAGATCCGCCCTTTTCCCGACTTCAATCGATCCGGTCAGCTCTCCCAGTCCGAGGGCTCGCGCTCCGCCGATTGTCGCGGCGTACGCCGCTTCCTTGGCTGTGACGGTATCGCGTTTGAGTTCTCGGACCTTCTGCAGTTTCGGGTACCAGGACACGATCGTCTGCATGTCCATTCCGTTTCCCGACAATGGGCCGTCCGTCGCAAGTCCGACGCGGACCCCGGCGTCAGCCATTCGTTTCGCCGGAGCGATCGGGCGCCCCGCCTTGGCGTTGGATTGCGGACAGTGAGCCACGGCGACGTCTCGCGCCGCCAAGAGCGCGATATCCGCGTCGTCGGCGTACACGACGTGCGCCGCCAGGAGTCGCGGACTGAGTACGCCGATGGAATCGAGATATTTTACAGTAGATCCGTGTGAAGCGGTGAAGCGGGCGCTTTCATCGGCCGCCTCGGCGACGTGCATCTGAAGGATGAGACCGCGTTTTTCGGCTTCCGCCGCGGCGATCTTCAGGTGCTCGGCGTCCACGGTGTACGGCGCGTGCGGTGCGAAAGACGGCGATACTCTGGGGTGCCCCATCCAGTCGGAAACGAAGCGGCGCGCATACTCCAGTCCGCCGTAGGGCTCGGCCGCGTCCGGGGCGGAGAAGTCGACGATTGTTTCGCCTAGGATGGCGCGAAGGCCCGCTTCGTCCGCCGCGCGGGCGACTTCCGCCTCAAAATAATACATGTCGGCAAAACAGGTCGTTCCTGATTTTGCCATTTCGATCAGGCCGAAACGCGCGCCGTCATAGACAAGGCTTTTATCAACGAAGCGCTTCTCAAGCGGAAACAGGAAGCGGCGCAGCCGGTCGGGTCGATCTTCGCCGAGACCCCGGAAAGGCGCCATGGAAATGTGCGTATGGACGTTGACGAAACCGGGCATGAGAATGCCGCCGCGCGCGTCCACGCGCCGGTCGGCCATTCTGTCCCTAGCTGCCGGGTCGGAAGGCAGCGTCTCCATCGGCCCGAGACCGACGATCGTGTTCTCCTCTACCAGAAGCCAACCCGGATCAAACAAGGTGCCCGCGCCGTCCATCGTTACGACGACGGCGTTTTCGAACAATACGGAATTCAATCGGCGTCCTTCATGAGAAGTCTCTTTTTACGGCGCGCTTCTTTCCGGTCGCGGATCACGGTTACGACGATGAAGCCGATGATGGTGGCCAGGTACGGCAGCGCCTGGATGAGCTCGGGCGGCAAGCCGACGTTCTGAAGGTAGGTCGCCATGGCGTCGAAGAGGCCGAACATGAGAGAGGCGAAAATCGATCCGACCGCCGTTCCCCCCGCGACCACTTGCGCCGCGTTGGCCACGTACCCGCGGCCGGCGGAGATGCCGGAAGTGAAGTTGGACGTGTAGCCCATGGAAAGGAACGCGCCGGCCAAGCCCGCCAGGATACCCGCCGCGGTAAGCGCGAAGAGCTTCACGCGGTCCGGGTTGATGCCCGCGGATCTAGCCGCTTCGATGTTTTCGCCGACCGCTTTGATGCGCCTGCCGATCGTGAGCTTCTTCAGGATGAAGTGCATGACGACCACCGCGATCAACGCGATGTATACGACGATGTTCTGGCCGGAGATAACGCCGCCGAGCCAGGGAATGTCTTTCACGAAGGGTATGGTGATGAAAGGCAGCGTCTTGCTCGGCAGGGACGACGAAATGCCTTTGTCGCCGGTAAGGGCGAAGAGCACGAATACCGTGCCGCCGTGCGCCACCAGATTCAGCGCCACGCCCGCGAGCACCGCGTTCGCCTCGAACTTGAGGGCGAAGAGCCACAGCGCCCAGGCCGTCAGAACGCTCGCCGCGAGTCCCGCCGCCAGGCCGATCCAGACATTCCCGGTAGCGGCGCTGACGATTACGCCGACAAGCGCCGCCCACAGCATCGAACCTTCAAGCGCCATGTTGCTGATGCCCGCCTGCTCTGAAATCACCGCGCCGAGCGTCACCAAGAGGATCGGCGCGGTGGAGCGGAGTACGATGAACCAATAATGGTCGGAGGTGATGACCGAAAAAAGGAACTCGATCATGCGACGCCTCCCGTTTTAGCAAGAGCGGCTTTCTTGAGGCGATTCGCCTTGATCGAATTGGCGATCTTGTCGGAGGCGAGAATCAGGATGATGAAACCCTGGAGCATGGTGATGAACTCGAAAGCGACGTCGCCGCGGCGCGACATGAAGTCGGCGCCGACTCTGAGGTATGCGAGGAACAGCGCGGAAACGGGAACGAACTTCGGATTCTTACGTGCGAGCATCGCGACGATGACGCCGTCCCACGCGTAGGAGGGATCCATCTGCCAGATGAAGGCCCGGTACAAGCCGGACATTTCCACCGCGCCGCCGACGCCGCCGATAAAGCCGGATACAAAGTGGCTGTAAAGAATAACGGTCGGAACCGAGATGCCCGCGTAGGTCGCGAATTTCTGATTTGCGCCGATCATCCTGATTTCGTAGCCCCACTTCGTTTTGTAGATGAAGATCGATACCAGGACGACGAAAACAGCGGCGATGATGAAGCCGGCGTGGAGCTGCGTATTGGGTATGAGGCGGGGCAGCGCGAAGCTGGAACGGAAGGGGAGCGATGACATGATCGCCTGGTTACGGTCTCGCAGGAAGTAGAGGATGACCGCGCTGCCCAGGAAGTAGAAGACGTAGTTGAACATGAGGGAAGAAACGAGTTCGTTTGCGCGCCACTTTATCTTGAGGATCGCCGGTAAGAGGCTGATGAGCGCACCGACTAGCCCCGAGAGCAGCATCGCGACGATCGGATGGACGATGGCCGGCAATGGAAAATAAATGCCGACGGCCGTAGCTACCACCGCTCCCATGTAGAAGCTCGAATCGATGATAAGCGACAGGTGCTTCGATTGATAGATGATGCACAGCGCGAGTCCCGCGAAGGTGATGGGCACCATCGCTATCATCATATAGTAGAGGTTGTAGGTGCGAAGCAGCGGTCCAAGGAGGAAATTTACCGTCGATTGGAAAGGATTCTTGCTGACAAGAAAAATGAGGACGACGCCGAACAGAACCGAGAAAACGGCTGCCAAGAGCGTGACCAGCGCGGGTTCCAGCTTGTCCTTGTCGGTGAAAAAAAGTTTGACTGCTTGCACCGGACCGATTTTGCTATTCATGGAGCACCTTCCGGATTTCGTCGTCGCCCTGACGCCTAAGGCCGAGCATATAGAGTCCTAATTCCTTGTCGTTCGTCGTTTTCGCGTCGGGGAAGTACGCGACGATTCGGCCTTCGTTCATGACGATGAGGGAGTCGGACAGGGAAACGACTTCGCTCAAGTCGGAAGAAACCAGGAGCACCGCCTTGCCCGCGTCCCGCATGGTTACGATGGTCTTATGCAGGAATTCGATGGCGCCGATGTCCACGCCGCGCGTCGGCTGGGAAATGATGAGAACTTCCGCGTCCGCGGTGAACTCTCTGCCGACGACGACCTTCTGCATATTTCCGCCGGAAAGGCTCGCCACCGTCTGCCGCTCGGAGGTGCAGCGGATGTCGAATTCTTTCACGATCTCCTTGGCGCGCGCGTTCATAGCCGCTTTTTTCAGGAAACCGAAACGGCTTGAGTATTCCGCGCGGGCGTAGCGGTCGGCCATCAGGTTGTCTTCGATCGATGCGGGAAGCGCGGTTCCCACGGTCATGCGATCTTCGGCGACGTGCGCGACGCCGGCGTGGCGGAAGATTTTCGGGCCGGCGTTGGTGATATCCTTTCCCCGCACTTCGACCGATCCTGTAAGGGTTTTCGCCATGCCGGTGATGATGCGCACCAACTCCGACTGGCCGTTTCCGTCGACGCCTACGACGCCGAGTATTTCTCCCCGCCGGAGGGCAAAGGAGAGGTCGTTCAACATTTTGATGTTGAAATCGTCGATATATGAGAGGCTGCGAACCCTCAGAAGCACTTCCAAGGGAATCGCGGGCGCTTTGTCCACCGTCATCTTTACCTCGCGGCCGACCATTTCGTTGGATATGATGTGTCGGTCCACGTCGGCGACGTTGTGCGTCGCGATCATCCTTCCGTCGCGCATGACCGTGACGCGGTCGCAGGCGGCGAATATTTCGTTCAGCTTATGCGATATGAAAATCACCGTATGGCCCGCGTCCCGCAGTTGTTTGAGTTCGATGAACAATTCATCGGTTTCCTGCGGCGTGAGCACGGCGGTCGGTTCGTCCAAAATGAGTATTTTTGCTCCGCGGTAGAGCGCCTTGAGTATTTCAAGCTTCTGCCGCATCGACACCGATACGTCGACAATGCGCGCGCGCGGATAGATTTTCAGGTTGTATTTTTTAGCCGATTCCTCGGCGATTTTGACCGATTCTTCAAAGTCGAACATACGGGTTTTCGCGGTGCGCGGCTCTTTTCCGAGCACTAGGTTTTCCGCCAGGCTGAGCGAGGGGACCAGCATGAAGTGTTGGTGCACCATGCCGATGCCCGAGGCGATCGCGTCCTGTGAGGAGCGGAACTTGACTTCCTTTCCGTCGACAAGCATCGAACCCGCGGTGGGCTCTTCCTCACCATAGAGCATTTTCATGAGCGTCGATTTGCCGGCGCCGTTTTCGCCGACCAAGCCGTGAATCTCTCCGTGCCTGACGGCGAAGGAGATCGCTTTATTCGCCGCGACGCCGTTTGCGTAGACCTTCGTCAGGTCCTTCGTTTCCAGTATGTTTTCCAAGACGGCTCCCGTTAAAAAATAAAGGACGGTCCCGTCGCGGCGACCGTCCTAAAAAATCTATTTTTTTGCCGCGTTGACGGATTCGCGGAGTTTGGTGATCTCGTCGGCGCTCAGGGAGAACGCTGAGGGGATCTTGATCTTTCCGGCCTTCACGTCGGCGGATACATTCTCAAGCTCGGTTTGGAAAGCCTTGGGGATCGCCGCGTTGAAGGGCGCGTAACCGATGGCGCCGTCCGCGACGCCCATCCACACCTTCTGTCCGCCGAGCTTCTCGCCCGCGACGAAACGTTCCGCGGCGCTGGAAAGGGAAAGGTCGACGCGCTTCATGGTCGACGTGAGGATCAGGCTGGATTTCGCCGGCTCGTTGCCGAACAGGGACGCTTGGTCGGTGTCTACGCCGATCGCGTACTTACCGGTTTCCACCGCGGCGTCGAAGAGTCCGAGGCCCGCGCGGCCCGCGGCGTGGTAGACGACGTCGGCTTTGTACTGGCCGATCTGGATCAGCGCCTGGTCTTTCGCCTTGGCGGTGTCGGTGAAGGAGTTCACGTAGTTGTAGATGACCTTCACGTTCGGGTTGGCCATTTTCGCGCCGGTGATATAGCCGACAAGGAAGTCATTGATGCCGGTGATGTCGCGGCCGCCGATGAAGCCGACGACGTTCTCCGCGTTGATCTTCTTGTCTCCCTTGATCGCGGTGATCTTGCCCGCGAGCGTGCCCGCCAGGAATCCCGCTTCCGAGTTCCTGTACTGGATGGAGTACACGTTCGGAACGTCGCCTTCGACCCAGCCGTCGTACATGACGTAGAGGGTGCCGGGGTAGCGCGGCGCCACTTCTTTGAGCGCGCTGCGGAAGTTGTTGGAGCACAGGACGATCTCGTACTTTTCCGCGCCCGCGTCTTCCAGGGCAGGCGCGTATTTCGCGGTGTCGGCGCCGAGTTCGGTGTATTTTGTGGTCACCTTCTCGCCGTATTTCGCCTTGATCATGTCCAGACCCGCTTTCGCGGAATCGTTGAACCCTTTGTCTCCGAGCGAGCCCGAGATGAGTAGGAACACGTCGACGGTTTTCGACGCGTTCTTATCCTGAGACCCGGTAGCGAAAACCGGTAATGCGACGGCGGCCGCGAGAAGCGCAACCGCGATGAAAGTGAGCGTTCGTTTCATGGTACTTCCTTCCTCCTGATCCGATTATTCGGATTCGCTAATTCTCAAGGGGAAGAGCCTGCTTGTCAACGAGGGTTTGCTTGCGTACAGTGAAACGGGGGAAAAAAATGAACGATTTCGAGAGTAAACGGAAGGCGATTGAAGCGTTGCGCTCGGATAAGGATTGGTTGTTCGCTTTGGCCGACTCTTTATGGATGATACCCGAGGGCGGCTTCTCCGAAAGGAGGACCGCCGCGGCCGTTATATTCGAGTTGGAAGCTCTGGGCGCCCGGGTGAAAAAGGACCTCGCAATTACCGGATTCCGCGCGGAAATCGGTGATCCCGCCGCCCCCGCCGTGTTCCTCGTCGCCGATCTCGACGCGCTAATCACTCCGGGGGCGGGGGCGGGCGGCACCGCCGCCGTCATGCATTCGTGCGGCCACTATGCGCAGGCCGCCATTATGACCGCCGTGTTCCGCGCCGCCGTCCGCGCGGGCCTGCCCGAAAAAGAAGGTTTTAAGCTGGTTTTTATCGGCGCCCCGGCTGAAGAATACACCGATATGGAAGATCGAAGGCAAAAACGAGAGCGGGGCGAAATCCGCTTTCTCTCCGGAAAACAAGAAATGATACGGCTCGGCGTCTTCGACGACGCGCTTGCCGTCCTCAAATACCATACAATGACGAATTCGCCTGAGCGCCGCGCGACGGTGAATGGCACGCTCAACGGTTTTATCGCCAAGCGCGCCGTCTTTCTCGGCAAAGCCGCGCACTCCGGCGCCAACCCCGACAAAGGAGTGAACGCGCTCAACGCCGCTTCCATCGCCCAACTTGCTATCCACACGCAGCGGGAAACCTTCCGCGACCAGGACCACGTCCGCGTGCATCCCATCATTCGGGAAGGAGGGATCGCGGTGAATACGGTTCCCGACCGCGTGGTCCTGGAGACTTACGTGCGCGCCGGCACCGTACAGGCCGTTGTGGACGCTTCCGCCAAGGTGGACCGCGCGCTTGCCGCGGGAGCTATAGCGGTCGGCTGCAGCGTGACGGTGACGGACCTTCCCGGCTATCTGCCCCTGCGCGGTTCCTCCGTCATCGGAGACATCCTGGGCAAGAACCTACGGGAATACATCGACCAAAAGGATATCGATTTTGCCGACGAATGCACCGCTTCCGACGATATCGGCGACGTTTCTTCTCTGTTCCCCACTTGCCAGCTCGGCTTCTCCGGCTTCACCGGCACCATGCATGGGAGCGATCTTCGCTGCGCCGACAAGGAAGCGGCTTACCTGCTCCCCGCCTTCGCCTTGACGGCCACCCTTGCCGACCTCGGCCGCGACGGCGCCGCCGAAGCTCGCCGCGCCGCCGCCGTCTTCAAGCCCACATTGACCAAGGCGGAATACGAAGCCCTGATCGAGCGGTTTTTCTCCGAACGGACGTTCAAGTGGGTACCGCCCGAAGCCTGATAATCCGTGAAAACTCCGCATTTCGCCTAACGCTGAACTATAAATTGCCTCATTCCGATAGGAGGGCAGGAACACGGTTAACGCCTTACTTCCTTCCGTATTCTTTCCTATACCGCCCGGGTGTCCAGCCGACTTCGCGTTCGAATAGGCATCGGAATCCCGATGGGTCGGAATAGCCGCAATCGCGGGAGATGACTTCCCAGGGGGCGTCCGACTGTTCCAGGCGGCGGCGCGCTTCCTCGACCCGGGCCCGCTGGAGCCAGGCGATGGGGGAAAGACCGAAAGCCGCCGTCCAGCGCCGTTGCAGGCTGCGCGGACTCAAGGCCGCGGCTGAGGCCCAGTCGCTGATCCTGGTTTCGTCCGGAAAATGGACTCCGATCCAGGATATTGCCGCATTGAGAGCGGGATCGGCGCGGAGCGGAATCCAAGCGCTTCCCGGAGGAGCGTACGGCGTTTGTAATTTCCGGCTCCGATCCCACACGAGGGTCCGCGCGCAGTCGTCCGCGCTTTCTTTTCCCCAATAGCGTTCAATCAAGTGCAGGCCGAGGTCTATCCATGACAGAAGTCCGCCTGCGCTGACGATGTCACCATGGTCGATGACGAGGCAGGAGGCGACGACGCGGACATCGGCTCGGAGCGCCGCAAGCTGGGGAGCGAGACTCCAATGAGTAGTGAGCGCTCGCCCTCGGTCGAGTCCGGCTGCCGCTATCCAGGCGGCTCCCGCGCATACGGAAGCGACCACGGCGCCCTTCCGATGCGCCGAGCGCAGCCTTTCCAGGATCGCTTCATCTTTTGTCGGTGGGAGTCCTCCGCCCGAATAAGCGGGAATGAGAACGACTCGTCCGCCGAGTTCGCTTTCGCCGCTTCTTTTCGCCAGGGCATACAGCTCCCGCCATCCCCAAACGCAGGACTGGAGACAACCGGGATACTCGACGATTTCCCATTCAACTTCCGGCATGGTGTTCTCCCGCGATTGGCGTAAACGGCATTAAAAATGTCGTAAACGACGCTGGAGAATACCATGACCCGCGTCTACCATCCAAGCCGTGGAGGAAACTGAATGAGGGATATCGCGATCGTTACCATCGACTATCAAATGGATTATTTTCCCGGGGGAAGGTTTCCGCTTTGGCGCGCCGCCGCGGCGATCAAAAAAGCCGCGGCGGCGCTCGCCTGCGCGCGTCGAAGGGGGATACCGATTTACCACGTCCGTCACGAATCGACCGATCCGAAAGCCAGGTTCTTGGCGGCCGATACCCCGGGGACAGCATTGCATCCGGCTCTGTCCCTCCCCTCGGACGGAAGCGAACCGGTGATTCTGAAGCATCGACCCGATTCTTTCCTGGAAACCGATCTTGAGGAACGGCTCACTTCCGCCGGAATCAAGCGAGTCGTATGGATGGGAATGATCAGCTGGATGTGCGTGGATACGACAGTTCGCGCGGCCAAGGCGAAAGGCTATGAGAATTATTTGGTGGAAGACGCGTGCGCGGCGGGATGGCTCCTGCACAATCGACTGCCGGTGTTTCCCTGGTCTTCCCACCGCGCGTTTATGGCTGCGCTAGGAGCCCATCACGCCGTATTGATTAAGGCGAAATCGTTTGAACGATTGCTAACCAAACTTCGTTCCTAGGACAACAAGTACATGTTGAAGGGTCGGGATACCGCCATACCCCAGGACGCTAACGCTTCCTGGGGTATGGCGGTGTAGGGTGATTTTGGCTTAAGGCCCTAACGGACGGGGATGGAAAGTTCTTTTAGCTGGGCTTCCAGTTTCTGCGTCAGTTCGGCCGCTTCGGCAGCGGGAATGTCCATCAGCGGGCGGCGCATGTGGCCGGCGTCGACTCCCCGGAATTTCAGGGCGGCTTTGAAGTAGCCCATGTTGCTGCCGTTGCGAAGCAGTTCGCAGAACCCGTACGCGGCGCGCTGCATTTTGCGCGCTGTCGCGAAATCGCCTTTTTTGAACGCTTCGTACACGGCCACGAAAGGTTCGGGAACCACGCAGGAAATGCCGGAAACGGTTCCGTCGCAGCCGATGGACAGACCCGGCAGGAACAAGCGATCGGTTCCCACGACAACCGAGAAGTCTCCGTTTTTCACTTGGAGGTATTCGCTCACGCGCAGCATGTCGGAATAGCTGTATTTGATTCCCACGATGTTGGGGCAGCGCGCGACGATGCCCTTCACGACATCGGTTTTGAGGTCGTTTGCCGCGCACTGCGGTATGCCGTAAAGGTATACCGGATAATCCGCGGGAAGGCTTTTCGATACCGCTTCGTAGTATTCGGCCATCTCCCTGTCGTTTACGCCGAAATATGCCGGGGTGACGACGCCGACGCCGTCCGCTCCGATATCTTTGGCATGACGCGACAGTTCAATCGTATCCTTAAGCGTCATCGCTCCGGTATGGATGTAGACCACCGCGCGACCCGCCGCCGTCTTGACGACCGTTTCCGCGACCTTTTTCCGTTCATCTACCGACATGAGGAACATTTCTCCGGTAGTTCCCGTTGGGTACAGACAGTGCACCTTTCGTTGAATAAGATAATCGGTGAGCTGCGCGACGGCTTTCACGTCCACTTTGTCGTTATCATCGAATGGGGTGACCATCGCGGTGATGACGCCGAATAGTTTCTTCATACTGAACTCCTTACTAAACTAACATTAGTTTATCATAGCCTTGGGTGCTGTCAACTTATAATCTTTATTTTTTGAAATTATGGTTAAAATATTATGATACTTATAAATAAAAGTAAGATTCGCAAAACATTACTAAAATATGTTGCGGAAATTTATTTAATAAACTAAAATAAGAAAATCGGTTTGAGTGTGTGAAAAAAGTAGAATACTAAATTTTCAGCGGTACACTCCCGCGACGGAGGCTGCCGGCCGCCGAGAGGACAACAGAATGGGCATTCGCATCAAGGATATCGCCGAGGCCTCGGGAGTATCACCCGCTTCGGTGTCGCTCGTGCTCAACAATCGCCCGGGTGTTGGAGAAAATACTCGGAAGCGGATACTGGGTATCGCGCGCGCGATGGAATACGATTCGGAAAAAGCTTTGAACCTTACGCGGTCCAAATCCGAAACGATTCGCTTTCTCCGCATTTCCCGGCATGGGCACGTCGTCAATAACGACCATGCGGTATTCATCGCGAATTATATCGATGGTATGGGTCAGGCTGTCAGGGATTTAGGCTTGAACCTTGAAATCGTGACCATCGAGTACGGCTCCCTCGATTCAATCATTGAAGCGGCACAGGCTTCCTGGATCGGCGGCGCGGTCATTCTCGGTACCGAGTTGTCTCAGCAAGAACTGAAAACCTTTGAAGCGATAAAGACGCCTCTTGTCATTATGGATAACTACGACGATTTTCTCGGTTTTAATTTTGTCGATATGAACAACAAAGAATCGGTGCATACCGCCGTCACCTACTTAAAGAACAGGGGACATCGGTCGATCGGACTGGTGACAAGCGATATTACAACGCCCAATTTTCTGATGCGCGCGAACGCGTTCAAAGAATCCCTCGCGTTCCATGAACTTGAGTACCGAAAAGAAGACATTTTTCATGTCGATTCTACGTACGACGGCGCCTATGCCGATATGTTGGCCGCGCTGTCGCTCCGGCAGCGGCATCCGACGGCTCTTTTTTGCGTCAACGATATCATGGCTTTCGGGACGATAAAGGCGCTTAAGGAACGGGGTCTTCGTGTGCCGGAGGACGTGTCGGTGATCGGGTTTGATAACCTGCCGTCTTCGGCGATCAGCGATCCTCCGCTTACGTCGATCGATGTTTCAAAAATGCAGATCGGCCGCTTGGCTGTGCGAACGTTATTTGAAAATATTACTTCCCGCTTGCCTATGTCGACGGTGAAGATTCTTGTGTCCGGTGAACTCATCGAACGATCGAGCGTAAAAAGTCTCTAGTGATGCCGGCGAGTAATAAGGGCCCGCCGTAACTGATTCCCGGCGGGCGTGTCCGATTCGCGTGCGTTTTAGGAAGTCTTTACTTCGCTGAGCGGCGCCTTTCCTTCAAGTACGTTCCAAATATTTTTCAATGAGTAATTCATCGTTCTGTCGGTTGCCTCGTCAGTGGCTCCGCCGATATGCGGGAGCGCGATTACTTTGTTCGTCGTCAGGAGCTTTGAGCCGAAGGGCGGTTCCTGCGCAAAGCTGTCTATGGCCGCGCCCGCGATTTCCCCCGCCATGAGGGCGTCGTACAGGTCGTCCTCGTTGACCACTCCACCCCGAGCCGCGTTGATGATGTAGGCTGTTTTTTTCATCGTTTTTAAACTCTTCCGGTCGATCATATTCCGCGTTCCGTCCGTCAGCGGCACATGCAGGCTCACGTAATCGGCTTCCTTGAGGATTCTAGCCGTATCGGCGTATTCAAATCCGTATTGTTTCGCGATTTTCTCATCTGTGAAAACGTCGAAGGCGAGCACCTTCATTCCGAACGCTTTCGCGTAGCCCGTCAGAAGCTTCCCGATGGCGCCCATGCCGATGATTCCCAGCGTTTTTCCGCTTATCTCTTTGCCCGAAACCGGGAGGCATGAGCGTCGCTTCATTTCAGCGTCGCATTGCGGGATTTGACGCGCCAAGGATATCATGAGGCCGAGAGCCAGCTCGGCGACGGCGTTGCTGTTCTGTCCCGGGCAGTTTGTCACTTTTATCTTGTGGCGAGCCGCCGCCGCTTTATCGACGTTGTCCACTCCGACACCATGTTTGTTGACGACTTGCAGTTTTTTTGCCGCGGACAAGAGTTCTTCGTCTATGCTTTCCAGCCCGAACAGGTAGCCGTCGGTATCCGCGATCTCTTTGAGGAGCGCTTTGCGTTCCATGCCCATATCGGTGTAGACGGCGAGGACTTTCACGTCCTTTCCCGCGGAGAAGGCCTTAATGACGCGCTGCGCGACTTCTTCCTCTTTTTTTGTCAAGGTGACCAGGATCTTCTTCATTGCGAAACTCCTCTCGTTTCCTTTACGGCGTGATGATGATTTTGATCGCTTCGTGTTTCGGCTCCAGGAGAAGCTCAAACGCGCGCTGCGTGTCCTCTATTTTCATCGTGTGCGTTATTATGGGATCGACGTTCATTCGTTTCGACGCGAGGTATTCAATCGCGAGACCGACCTCTTCGTTCGCCCCTGAAGAACCGATGATTTCAAGTTCTTTATTGATGATGCCCATAAGGTTTACGGTGACGGTCGATGCGGCGTTGCCGAAAGCGACCAGTTTTCCCCGTTTTCTTAAAACGGAAACCGCCTGAGCCAAGGATTGTTCGTTGCCGGCCGCGTCGATGACGACGTCGGCTCCCTTGCCGTCCGTCAGTTCCCGGATACGCGTTTCGGTATCGGCGTCGCGCGCCTTCAAGACGACGTCCGCGCCCAGTTCGCGCGCCAAGGTCATTCGTTTCTCTGAGCTTGAACCGATGACGATGATTTTTCCCGCACCCGCGGAAGCAGCCGCTTGTAGGATGCAGAGCCCGAGCGTTCCCGCGCCGATGACTACCGCCGTGTCGCCCTTTTTTATGTCCGCTCTGGCGACGGCGTGCAGCGCGTTTGACACGGGCTCTACCGTCGCGCCTTCGGCGAAGCCGAGCAAATCGGGTAAATGATACAGCTGGTTTTCCGCGACAACCGCGTATTCGGCCATCGCGCCGTCTAGGAAACCTCGGAGTGATGAGCCTATTAGTTTCTTGTTGTCGCAGACCGATGTCCAACCGTTACGGCACGGGAAACACTTGCGACAAAATACCTGCGGGTCCACGACGACGCGGTCACCGGCAGAGAATTTCGTCGCGCCACGACCGAGTTCCACGACTTCTCCCGCCGCTTCATGACCGATGATCAGACCCGGCTGTCGCGCTTTGGAATTTTCCTCGGTGAAGCCCCGGATGTCCGATCCGCAGATGCCGATCGCGCGGATCCTGACAAGCACCTGGCCTTCTTTAGGAGCCGGGATGGGTCTGTCTTCAATGACTATGTTTCTAATGCCTCGGATGACTGCCGCTTTCATTGTAGGGTGTGCCTTACTGAAAAAAGCCGTTCCGAAGGATTGCGCCTACGGGACGGCCGCATCGCTGTGCGCGGGATTAAAGGATTCCCATTATCCTCGGTAAGATGAGTACGAATTCAGGAATGTAGGTCATGAGCAAGAGCGCGACGATTTCTACCAACAAGAACGGCCACGCAGCCTTTGATATCTGCTCAAGCGAGACGCCCGCTATCGGGCAGGATACGAAGAGCGTGACGCCCAGAGGCGGGGTTGCCAGTCCGATGCTGAGGTTGGTGAGCATGACCAACGCGAAATGCAGGGGGTGGATCCCCAAGCTGATCGCGATAGGCATGAGTATGGGCCCCAGGAGGATGGCGTTGACCCCGGATTCCATTATGCAGCCCATGAAAAGAAGGAATACGTTGACTACCAGTAGGAAGGTGTACTTGTTTAAGTGCCAGGAAATGATGAGCTTGGCGAGGTTCTGGGGGATCCGTTCGACGGCCATGACCCATCCGAATACGTTTCCGAAGCCGATTATTATGATGACGATGGAGCTGGTCACCGCCGAAGCGATCGCGGCATCCATAAGGTCTTTAAAAGTGAGGGTTCTCTTCAATACGAAACCTACGAGCAGCGCGTATAATACGCAAATGGCGGCTGCTTCGGTCGCGGTGAAATAACCGGAGAAAAGGCCGACGATCATAACGACGGGCATCAAAAGCGCGTAGATCGCTTCTTTCAATGATTCGAAAAACTCTTTGATCGTTACTTTTTCTTTGCGGTGCGGATGGTTATATTTTACCGCGAAAATATAGGCCATGATCATCAACGAGAGCCCGATCATTATGCCGGGGATGAAACCCGCCATGAACAGGGCGCCGACTGACATACCCATGATGGACGCGAACACGACCATGATGATGCTCGGCGGGATGATCGGTCCGACGACCGTTGCCGTCGCTACTACTGCCGCGGCGTAGTCAGCTTTGAATCCGTCCTTTTTCATGGCGGGAATCAGTATTGATCCGATCGCCGACGCGTCGGCTACGCCGGCGCCCGAAAGTCCGGAAAAGAACATAGCGGTGACGATGGTTACCTGCGCGAGGCCGCCCTTCAATCGGCCTACCAGCACTTTGACGAATTTTACGAGTCCGTCGGTGATTCCCGTTTTGTTCATCAGCTCACCGGCGAGCATGAAGAAAGGGATAGCCAGGAGAACGAACAAGTCTATCGAACTGAAGAAACGTTGCGCGACAACCTCAAGTCCGAATTTGCCTCCGAGCGCGAAAAATATCATGGAGCTGATGCCCAGTACGAACGCAATCGGCATTTTCAAAACAAGCAGAACAACGGCGGAAATGGTGAGCGCCCAGATCATAATTTAACTCCTTCCTCGCCGTACATTAGTTTGGTAATGTCGTATGCGATCAGGTATACGCAGTTCAGAATGATGAACACCGAACCTACAGGCACTGCCATCTTCGGCCAGAACATGGTGATTTCGAAGGCCGACGCAAGCACATCCCGCGAGGCGATGGCGGATATTAATCCCGTCCAGAAGAAAACTGCCATGAAGATGAGAATGCCTACGTTCATGGCGATACTGATGACCAATTGAACTTTTTGCGGCAGCGCTTCGGTGATGAAGCCGACGGCGGCGTGAGCCCCCTGCTTGAGCGCCACTCCCCCGGCGAGCATGCCGAGCCAGATAAGGATGTACCGAGACGCTTCCTCGGTCCAGGAAACCGTAATGCTCATCGTTCGGGCGAATATTTGTACGGTGACGATTGCCAGCATGAGTAATACCAGCGAACCGCAGAGATAGATTGCGATTTTTTCGAAGAAACCGGTCACGATCGCTATCGATCTGAATAACGGCGACGGCCGTGTCTTTGCGCTGTCCAAAAGAACCCCCTCAGTAAAATCGGCCGAAACCGCA